>Ga0256868_10001290_pt1 | contig 13844 bp, 18 predicted proteins | sample RVTome_13_FD_187341 | JGI IMG/M metagenome (GOLD analysis project Ga0256868, IMG submission 187341) | Soil microbial communities from uranium-contaminated site in the Upper Colorado River Basin, Wyoming, United States - RVT92D227 HiSeq ... | reverse complement strand
TAAACGTAGACGGATGGTTGTATTACTGCGAATACTCGATTGAGGGCGATAGTGTCTGGGTGCAGAAGCAATCGCTCGATCCCGATCCTGACACATGGTTGGGTTAGATGATCGGAAACTACGTGCGCCTGTCGGTGATGTATGACTCTGGCCGCCGTCGCTGGGAGGCGTGGGATAGCGCCGTCCTGCCGAGAGTGTGCGGTCAGGGTGATACTCCAGGAGAGGCGCTCAACGCGCTCATAGAGGCGCTGGAGAAGCTCCGGCCATATGCGCCAGCGTGGATACTGGCGAAGAAAGGTACGTGACGATGACTGACGATGTTTTACGTGAGTTGATCGAGTTTTTGAAAGATGCAAGCCCGCTTGTTTGGAATGCGTTAATCAAGCAAGTCTATGTTGAGGCTTCCGGGAATTTGGCGTGGGCAATAGTGCTGCTTATCGCCGCAATTGTTCTCTACAAGCTCGGGAAATTGTCCAAACAAAAATCCAAAGGCGACGAAGAACATTACCCCTCGCCAGAGTGGGCAATTATTTGTGGGTTGTTTTGGGTTTCAAGCGCGAGCGCCGCAATGTTTTCGTTTGGCCTCCTCGTTAGTGCGGTGCAGCGCTTTATCAACCCGGAATTCTACGCGATTCGCTTCATTCTATGGAATATTGGTGGAGGATAAATAACGTGAGAACAGGTGACTACGTGAAGGTGATTGTACCCCGCGGGGAACCATCGTGGGGGTATGTGGTGAAGGTGCTGCACACCGGTAATGTCATGGTGGCAGTAGAGGATCTAAAAAGAGGCGGCTTCGAGCCGCGCGTGATGCGACCCGAAGCCGTTTCCTTCCAGGCTGGTGGTATGGGGGTGCTGCCGTCAAACTTTCACTGGGCTCGGAGCGGTGGTCTTGCGACCGGCCTTGCGCCGCTCGCCGTCGGGCCACAGGGCCAGCACGTCGGCGGCCACAACTAGCCATACGCCGCGACTCTTAGGTCCCAGATAGGCTTTGCGGGCCGGGAGCTGCTGCTTCCTGATGGCCTTCCTGATGGTCTGGGTCTCGATGCCCAGGCCCAGCGTTTCGACCGCCTCAGGAACCGAAATTACAGACTGTAACAGTTCGGTAGAGTTCATTGACTTGGCTCCTCTGTGATGGTAGACTGATGTTATCTCCGTTTGGTTGCGGAGGTTTGCTGTCGTAGGCCGCCCGACTGGTTATCGAGCGGCCGTATTTTTATCCCCTGGCCGGATGCGTAGCGTGGGCTATCGTCTCTCTCCAGTTGTTCGTGATCATGATAACCAAGGCGAACAAGAGAGCACCAATCAGGAAATTGACATCGGCCACGTTGAACGCGACCCATCCGGCATTGCTTGAAACCATCAGGGGATTCGGCACGCTATCCATCAGCAAGATGTCAGCCATGTTACTCGAGGCCCCAAACACAACCAGGGCCAGGGGCATCACAAGGGGTTTGCATGACTGCATGGTGTAGCCAATACCGATCATTCCACAGAAGAGAGCTAACACGACACCGGCCCCCAGCAGCACCGTGCTTGGGCTCATGGTGTTCTGGTGTGGCATGTTGGTGATTGCCAGCGTGATGCTGCCGATGCGCCCCTGGATGCCGTCGGCGCCGTCCAGGAATGCCGTGGTCGATACCAACTTGGTGAGTCGGTCAACGATCAGCACAGTCACAGCGATAGCCGTCAGGTAAACGGTTTTCTTCATGGTGTCCTCACTCTCTATTCTAACACTTTTTGTGTGTGGCGACTTATGCGTTACCGTCCGCGAAACAGATCAGACAGAAGCCGCAATCTTCATCCCATACGTGCTCGTGGTCGCGGTGCTCCTCTGCTCTCTGCTTGGCGAGTTCTAGTGTCTTGATCAACTCGTCATATGGGCCTTTGTAGTCTGGGCTTTCCAGCGCTGGCTCACCAGATAAATGCTCGGTCACAGCCAAATCCCAGCGGGCGATAAAGTCGTCAAAGTCGCCGTCGATTTGCCCTACTGGTATCTCGCTGTAATTGGTGTCGATCTGCTGCACTGTAAACATGGTGTATCTCTCCTGAGTATATAGCGGCTCTCAACGTCCGCTGCTCAGGGGTGTGGACTTACTGAGTGTGCGCTTTAGCCACACTAGACTCGCGTTTACTCCTCCTTTTCCATATCTTCCCCTCGCGGAGAATATCACCGCCCGAGGAAGTCATCAAGGTACTTTCCCGCTTCCTCATACCTGGCCAACTGCTCATCAGACCACTTGATGACATTCTCAACACGCGGCGCCGTGCAGCCCTTCCAGGATGCCTTTTTCATCGCCACCAGGTTTTCAACCGCGCTGGTGTCCTGGCTCTTGAGTTGCTTGTCAATGACAACCATCCGTGTATTGACACCCGTTCCGCTCACCTTGAACGTTCCTTCTGGCAGCTTCTCGGAGGTTCCGCCAACCATCTCCATCCACGAGCGAAAGCCGCTCGCCTTCTTATCTTCCCTGAAGAACGGCCCTTCGCTCATGACGGCAACCAGACGGCCGCCATACTTCAGCATACCATAGGCACGCTGTACATGGTCCATGTCCTGGCCAACTTCGAAGGGTGGATTCATGATCACCGCGTCGAACGCTTCCGCCGGCTCATACTGCATGAAGTCGGTGCAGGTCGTGTCAAAGTCGTTATCTCGTAGATGTTTGGCTCTGTTCTCGTTGCGCTCTACACAAACCGCTATCGCCGATGCTTCACGTATTTGCCAAGCAATATTTCCAAGACCTGCGCTTGGTTCCAGCACACGGTCAAAACTGAACAGATCGGCCTTCTGTGCCATCCTGGACGCCAGGTCGGGAGGTGTCTCGAAAAAGCCGTCCTTCTCTACCACGATCTGGCCGCTCTCGATCAACCCTTCGACGCTTTCGCGTGGGTCGGTGGTGAATAGGTGCGACTTGGCCTTGCGGTTCCACTTCCCACCCATAGCTTCTAGCGCCTTGTTAACCTTCTCGTATAGCTTCCGGTAGAGTTGCTGGGTGATAACTGCCGACTTGCCGTCATCCGCCCATTCGACATCGCGCAGCACGTCCAGAGTCTCATCGTCAAATTTCAGAGTCTTGACTGGAGTCTTGCTGTCCTTTGGAGCCGTCTTGGGGATGGCTTGGGGGGCGACTTCCTCGGCCGCCCCGTTGTCGTTGTCTGTGCTGCCGTCATGGTCGAACGGATAGCGCTTCTCGACGCAGGCCATAATCAGACGCCTTGCCTCATCTCCGTCTGGTGTGTATTCCTGCTTGATGTATGCACTGCCGTCCTCATGTGTCTCGATCGTGAACGTCTCACCGATTCTGGCTGCGTGATATTCCTTCGCAACAAGTGCGGCCGACATGGTAAGCATCGACTTAGAGTAATTGCGCTGAGTCATGACGTACTTGGCGCCGTAGTGTATCTGCTCGCCGGTTTCCGGGTCCTCTTGATAGATCGTCGTGCTGGTGTCTGTCATGCCGTCAAACTCTGAGCTTTTGTACCTGTTAACCAGAGCATCGACGCTGCGAATTGTCGGGCCGTCTGTCCATTCTACGTCGATTGACGTGCCCATCGAAAACTTGGCACTGCGTACCGAGAACTTGACATCAGGATAGGCATTCTTCAGATCGGCACGTATCAACTTGGCAGTATCTGTCACGGAAACGTACCGTGTCGGCTTCACTGCCTCAGTGCGTCTCTTGTACTCCGCCACCTGCTCTTCTGTAGCGATGCCCATGGTCTTCCTCGGGACAATGAGCGGTTGTACGCCCTCTTTGTTCTGGTCGAGGCTCATAAACGGCAGGGTGAGATTGAGCGCTTCTTCTGCTTTGCGCTGATCCTCTGCGATCTCCTCTGCCGTCCTAGTGTCTTGACACTTCAGCTCAAGCGGCGCGCCAGTCTCTACCACAGCACCCATCCCAGCCTTTTTCATACCGCCGAAAGTAACCGTCTCTCGGGCCGTGAACATGCCGATCTGCTTCTGGTTGCGTTGAGGGGTTGAGCCCGGCATGGTGCCAGGCTTCAACTCAAGAGCGCTTTTCTTGCTAGTCGGCTCGCTGGGGGTGGCAAACATCGGATCAACCTTGGGCGGATTGCACTTCTTGCAGCAATTGTACACGCCTACGCCGTCATCGCTCTTTTCGACTGCCCCGCAAATCTCACAGCGCACATAGCCTGCCTGTACCTGCTCGATGGTCAGGCCGTACATGTTGGCCATAGTCTGGTAGAACGGATCTTGACGCTTGGGGTGATTAGTTTTGCTGATGTGCATAGTGCCGTCTGGGGTATAGTCCAGATGATATCTTACCGCGTACTCATCCCAGTATGCTCTAATGTCCCGCTCATCCCATCCCGACCATAGAAACGTGCCGTCTTGTGCATTGATATAGTTATGGATAGCCGATAGCTCATCAGCCGTCATTTGTACATGACGTCGAACATCCTGTGACCGTGTTTCCCATTCGTGGTATATCGTTTCGCCGCTTATGGCGATTGCTTCTGGGTGCTTGGCGATCAGCTCTCGCTCCGCGTCTTTGCACATCGGGCAACGAGCATCAGCGCTATACTCTTTAGGTGCATAAGGCATATCGGGCATATCAGACGCCCATATCCATGTAGCACCACAATCTGGACAATCCACTTCGTTAGACAACTCCGATTCGTTGTTCTTGGCGACCCAAGCGCGAATCTCGTCCACGTGAGCTAGAATTGCCATTGCTTTGGCCGTACCAAACGAAATGTTGGTTTTACTGTTTGCTGCCGTCACTTTGATTATTGGGTGACCTTTGTACTCACTGTACTCTATCATGATAATCTCCTTTTGGTTGTCGGTTTGCTGTCGTTTGTTACCTGCTGTGAGGCAAGCAATATGTAAAGTTTACGATTTCTCCAGCAGTTCTATTTGACAAGCGATTTCTTCGGCTTGGCGGTCTAAGTCCGCGAGACGTGACGCTGATATGGTCATGTTATCCCAGCCGTTACGTATCTCCTCGCAAATGCTGTCGTGCTGAGTTTTCAGGTGGTCTAGTTGCTTGCTTTTGATATTGTGTTTCATGGTATCTCTCTCCCTGCTTGCCTCACAGCAGCTAACAAGCTGCTGGTGTACTGAGCAATGGGCAGCAGGCAGATAATGCCTGCTGCCTATTGCTTGCTTACTGGAGAGTGACAACAAAATGGTCAGCTCCGTTGCCGTTGCCCCACTCTGCTTCACATTTTGCCGTGTGCTCATCGCGCTCGGTTACAGCCAAATCCCAGCGGGCGATAAAGTCGTCAAAGTCGCCGTCGATTTGCCCTACTGGTATCTCGCTGTAATTGGTATCGATCTGCTGTACTGTTAACATGGTGTATCTCTCCTATGAGCTATTGCGGGCCTCATGTCCGCTGCCCATTGCTCAGTACTCAGCTACTCCTCATCGCCCTATCATTCGCGCGGTTTTTCGTGCTGCCGTGGGCTCTACTGGCTGACTACGTGCTCTCGTGCTGCCCCACGCTCTACTGTGGCCGTCCTCATCGCTTGCGATTGCGAGTGCTGGTATCCACTTTTCGCGCGTCCGGTTGGGTAGTTGGCCGCTATTCCAGGCTGTTTCCGTGCCGACTGCGATACTGAGTGCTTTATTAAAGTGTAAGGACTAAGCTGTCTGTATCCGTTAGTTCGTTACCGTTGGCCTTCACGCTCGCCCACCAGCCGCTTGTGCTCGTGGGCATGAGTGAGAGTCAAAGGTTGTTAGCTGCCGGCGAAGGCTGAGACATTCTGCAGCTGGCGGCGTAGGTTTTCGATTTGCTCTCTTATTGCTGCCAGGTTCTCGTCGCCGTAAGTGCTGCGATACTCTGCCTTCAGTTCCTCTATCCTGCTCGTGAGCTTGTTGATGATTTGCCTGTCTGACATTTTGTAATCTCCTGTGTCGTTGGTTTGGTTTGCTGTTATGACATAATGGTAACGCATAATGTTACTTTTGGAGGTTAAAACATTCAGGAAACCAAAATATTTAAGGTTCGGCCATTTTTATACGTAAAACATCAGCCCAAATTGCTATAGTTACAATTGTCACAATGACAGATTATATCGAGTTGATTGTTGTAGTTGTTATGGTGTATCATTGACACTAAGGGTTAGTGATATTGTTGCATGATACAACGATATGCTTTCAGGAATGATGGAAAGTCTACCAATTCAGTAGAACTTCATATGATGGTGGCATGTATAAGTATGATAGCTATCTATTGAATAGGGCAGAATGGGTGCTTGTTACTGATAACACCTATTATCACTTGCTATTCTATGAGGGATTAAGTGATAAGTAAGCGCCCATTATCCGGCCAGGGCTGGCGCGTTCTAGGTGTGGGCGTGGGATAGAATATGTTGAGCAAGGCTAACCTACTCCCCCTATCCTACTCTACTCTACTCTACTCTACCCTATGCCCCCCTTTTTGACCGGGCGCATAGCATAGGCTAAGGCCATCGGAGGTCTAATGGAAGTAACCTGTTCTTGTCAGGAATGGTCTGACAGCTTTCCGCAAATCAAGACGGCGCAGATAACGGCCTATTATGACACTTCGCTCGTGTATACGGGGTCTGTGATGAAATACTGTCCGTGGTGTGGAAAAGAGTTGTCGGAGAAGGAACCAGAGACAGAGGATACAGAAGGCTTCTACGTGCCGTCCACGAACTTACAAAGGTAGCAAGCGGGCAGCAAGCACCAAGGAGAAATAGATGGAGCGAATGAGGACATGGTGGGTCTTTGGTTATCAGCGATGGGGCGGGCTCAGGCCGGCAGGGATGGGGTTTCCCGACGGCAGGTGCTTTGTGCCGTTGGTGTTTGGTCTGTGGGTACAGGTTCGATACGGCAAGTGGATAACAGGATAAAGGTATCGGTGGCATAGTGAACGGACAGGTCGAGCACAACGATCGCACGTTTGTAGAGGGTGGTTTGACGTATAACCAGGCCGTGACGTGTGTGCAGCTTGCTGGGGCGTCCGTTAGTGGTGGAACGGTAGAGATAGGCGGGAAGGACAGTTTGTACATTCGGCTGTGGCATCCCGTGGGCGGGGAGGTAGTTGAAACGAGCACTCTTATACTCAGGCTGGAAACGATAAGGGCGCTTGCTAGTGTATGTGAGGAGATGTTACGGGCTGGAAGCTCTTAAGGGAGAGCGTTCCTGCTACGGCGGGGAAGGGAGCGAGTTCGAGTCTCGCCCAGCCCATCGGAGGAAGATATGTCGGACGTGAATGTAGATGAAGTGTTGTACGGCATCTTGACCGACCCAGAACAGCCTGATGTGTATCACGAGTGGCTGGTCATCGAGAACGGGGTAGCGCGGTGCAGGTGCGGTGAGAAGACGGCATTTCAGTTGGGAGATAGGCGTCTGGAGAATTTTGCTCGGGCGCACATTGATTGTTCGGAGGAATAGGGGATGGCAGCATCGGTAAATGTGCACAACCTTCTTCTTGCGGTCAGGACGCTGGCTCCAGGGGTTTCGACGGGGCCAGGGGGACGAGCGCTTGGGCCGACGGAAGAGGTGACGGACAACGATATTCAGAACGCGCTTTCCTTGACGGACTGCGTTGTGCAACTCAGGGCTGGAACCAATCCTTACATACACGACCCTGAGTTGGTGGCGTTGCTGACGGCGGCGAATTGGTTCGAGACGACCGGAGACGTGGCGCTGAAGGTAACGATGCAGATATTGAAGTTATTGACGCTCATACCAGAGGCTCAGCGGATAGCATAGGAGGAATTGTGGAAAGTTTAGAGAAGCCTATCACCGATGCATTCGGGACGGTGTACGACAAGGCTATGGATGGCCCGGCTGGTGAGTTCCTGCGTGACGGGGATAGAGCCGACGGCAATTTAGATCGAGCCATTGCCATGACGGAGTACGTGATACTGAACCGGCGCGGGCTAAACCCGTATCGTGAGGACATGGCCGATAAGATGGCGGCGAAGGAGTTCTTCTCCGATGTATCCGACAACGAGTTGGATGCGACCAGGCACGTGCTGGGGGCACTGAAGGCAATGCGGTCTGCTACTAAGGTTAAGATAGCCCATGCTACGCCGTCGAGCGCACGGATGGCGTTTAGGGAGGGCACACCTCCGGCCATTGCCAACAAGGTTGAGACATCTGCTGTTGTGAAGTTGGAGGAGAAGGTCGAGGCGGAGGAAACGGCCAGAAAGCTGAAGCCATAATGCCCGTTGACTTTCGTGTACCTAAGTGGTTACACGACTATGCGCTATGTTGGTGTGATCGCCTTGGCCTAAATGACTGGAACGTAGCTGTTCGTTTGGAGTTGGCAATCGACGGCGACGAAACAACCAGAGGAGCCGTCGAGATTTACCAGAACATCCATAAGGCCATTATTAAGATTAGAGCTGATGTAGAAGATAATGCCGAAGGGCAGCAAACAGTGGTACACGAGTTGTTGCACGTTAAGCACGAAAAGATCGATCAACTTGTGCGTGATGTTGTTCTGCCGGAGCTTGACAAACAGGCCGCGAATGTTGTTCGCTCGGTGTATTTGAATGTTCTGGAAGAGTTTATCGAGCTAGAGAGTTGCTTATTGTGGCGATTGGCACAAGCAACAGACGCCCCCGTCGAGCGGAAGAAAGGCAAGAAACGCGATGCCGGGAACAAAGTGGAAAAGAAGCCTGAAGAAGCCAAAGGTGTATGAGGCGTTGAGAGAGAAGGGCTACGATAAGCAGAAGGCGGCTCGTATCTCCAATGCCCAGGCTAAGAAGCGGAAGCGAAAGAAGCGTGGAGCTTGACATACAAGAAGGGGTATGACCCTGGGCGCAATATTGACCAGATATTCCGCGAAGGCGACGGAAAGGTTCGGAAGCCGTTCGTTAAGGGTGATGACCCGCGCCGAATCTCCAATGAACGCTTGCAGGAAGTCAACTTTCGGGAGGGGAACATAGCGGGGTCCTACAAGGACAGTCCAAAGGTTTCTCGGGTTTCCAGGGCGGATCTGATACCGGCTCAGTTCCAGGTCGAGGTGTCTCCTGATACCACCGGTAAGGAACTGCTGCCGATGTTGGCAAACGCTATCGAGTTCGGCGAGCGAATGATGGGACTTATTATTGCCGGTCCGAAAAGAGTAGTAGAGGAAGAGGTACTCGGTGACGAGGAACCGGCAGAACCGGCAGAGACCCAGGATGTGGTTACCAAGAAGCACCTGGCATCCATGGCAAGCGTAGAAAACGCGCTCGATGTCGGGTTGTATACAGAGTTGATCAATAAGTGCATCAAGACCAAGGCGGAGATCGAGGGTAATGGACTGAAGCCGGCTATGTTCGGAAAGTTGGACGAGGAGGCGGTAGACGAGATTAAGTCCGATCTTGCCTACCTCTTGCACTGTAACCTGACCAAGCTGAACCATGGGCTTCACTATTGCAACGACCATAGCATATTCGACAAAAGAGGTCGGGTTCAGCCGTGGGCCAGTAAATCGTTCCGAGCGCTGCTTGCCGGTATTAGAACGACGATTGAGGCCAGGGCGCGGCTGGACATTTGGGAGAGGAAGAAAGACCGGAAGATGGCCAACATCGAAGCCAGGCTCATAGAGGTTATCCATGGAGGAAGCTGAAATCCTGGAGATGCTTCCACTGTGGAAGAAATCGTTCGTCGATTGGTCGATGAGCGACTTTGGCTTCTACGTGCCTAAGCGATGGGACGATTACAAGCAAGAATGGGCGCCATCGCCCGACGGCATGGGCTTCCCGGTCATCTGGGTAGACGACGACATTCGCATTTTTCGATGGGCGTTCACTCTGCGCGATGACGGTACTCTTCCGGTACATACTCTCTGGGACATCAACGGAAAGAAAACAGGCAAGACCACCATTGCTGCGGCGGCGGCGAACTGGTTCGGCTTCTTCCACGAAGAGAACGCCGACGTGCAACTGGCGGCCAACTCAAAAGACCAGGCCGGGGTGCGCGTTTTCCAGCAATTGAAGTGGTCGATAGAGCACAACCCATTCAACTTCATGATGGCTGAGGTGCAGTCCGAGAGGGTGATGTTCTACCACACACGTAACATAGCCCGAGCACTTCCATCAGAGGCTACGACACAGGCTGGTGGAAACCCTGTATTTGTTCAGGTAGACGAGCCCTGGGGGTTCACGACGGCTCATCATCGCCAGTTCCTGGACGAGTTAGCCCGCAGCCCGACCATGAAAATATCATTCCGCTTCTTCACAAGCTACCCACCATATGACGGCGACGACGGCCCGATGGTTGATGTCATGAACAGTTTCTTCGGGAAGGACGGCAGACCAAAGAAGGGGTGTGATCCAATTCCAGGTCTTGAGGATTTGCCTATCTACATGAAGGATGGCGTGGCCGTCTACTGGAATCACGACCTTTCGAAGTATCCGTGGCACACCGAGCGTTACCTGAGCGAGCAGAAGAACGACCCGACGATATCGGCAGCCAGCTATGCCCGCTTCTATGAGGTGCGCATGGCCAGTCGGGAGGACACATTTATGCCCATGGTCGAATGGGACGCTTGTGTTGATGACGACTTAATGCCAATGGATGAGGGAGATAGGGGAATCCCGATTGTTATGTCTGTCGACTGTATGGGAGGCAAGGTATACAGTGACTGCATGGCGTCAACGGTGCGTTCTTACGATCCGGTGACAGATCGGTATCCTCTTCGCGACCACAAGATATGGGACCCGAGGGTGATCAACGACCCAAAGTTCGACTTCAACCTGGCGGCGGAAGAATATGTTTGGAAGATGCACACCAGGCACAAACTTCTGGCGTGCGGCTATGACCCGTACCAGTTTGCTAGCTCTGCTAAAAAACTGGAGCGGATGGGTGTCAACATGATCGAAATCACCCAGATGAACAGCCGGGCGCTGGCTGACACGCAATATCGTAACAAGATACTGGGGCGCAAGTTGCGCAACTATCCGCAATCGAAAGATTTGCGTGCTCACGTTAGCCGGGCCGTTGCTCGTGAGTTGGGAGATGGCAATATCCGCATTGATAAGCGGCTTGGAACTGGGCGAATCGACGGATGCGTGACTGATAGTATGACATGCCTGATTGCCGATCAGTACAAAGAGCGGTTCATATGGCTGGCCAGACACCCGAAGCCCATTAAGTTAGCGGAGCGCAAAAACCCGTATTACGATGCTTACTGGGGAGGAAACAACAAATGACTCGAATCGAGCCCGGCGATGACCTGCTGGTTTACCATGAATATTCCAGGCGGCCATGGGAAGAAAATTTAGACCATATGGCCGAGGTGTTAGAGGTTTGGAAGGGCCAGTTTACCATCGTCAACGATGTGGACGCGGCGCCGCTGGAAATTAAACAACCCAGTGAGGGGCGGGCCATCATCAAGAAGATGAACGAGATGCTCAGCCTAAACGCCGGAAGAAAATACTCCGTTGCGCGTTTCAGCAACGACGATTCCGAGAAACGCAGGTGTGATAGGCTGGAACGCAGCCTATATGCTTACGAAAACGACTTGCGCACGACAACCGGAAACAATGTTTTTGCGCTTGAGGGGACACTTCTACTAATCCGCGGGAAGTCGGCGTTGCATACCACCTATAAGAAAAACGCTTATCTACCCAAGGTGCGGGTAGAGTTGTTAGACCCGGCAGAGTATTTTCCCGTCTATGGCGACAACGGCATTTCGTGGTTCACGATAGAAAAGTGGATGACCAGATGGGAACTGGTCGAGTTCTTCGAAAACCTGACCGATAAAGAAATCAGCAAACTTGTGAATCGGCCTGACATGAAAAAGGCGAAGGACGAAGACGGAAAAGAATACGATGCCGAGTTGAACGAGGAACTCAGGGTTATCCAATACTGGAACGAGGATTGGATGGCCTGGTCGGTCGAGGACACACTGATCCAGAAATACAATCACAACTGGCACCGCATGACACTGCGCGAGGCCAAACTTGAAGCCACCCCGTTCAAGGATCGACGTTGGTCGCAAGAACCGTTCCTGGGGCCCATCTCTGATAGCTTGAAGTTGAAGTCTTCGCTGACATCGAAATCCCTTAACGCCGTACAAGCGTACTACTACCCTCGTGTACTTGCCCAAAGCGAAAGCGGTGAAGTATTCATCTTGCCTGAGTTTCCCAAGCCTGGAGAGATTGACCCCATCGGGGCGACCGGAAAACTAACCGTCCTCAATGCGCAATCAAACCAGGGCGAGTTGAAGGTGTTGATAGATTTGTTAAACAACGACATCGCCAAGACTACCCTGCCAGACCCGGCATGGAGTTCATCGGCTGGAGATGAGAGTGGGTTTAGAGCTAGCCTGACGCTTAACCAGATCAAGGGTGCCGTAGCCGACACTCGCAGCCAGATCGAGACGTGTGATGGACTGGCCTTGGGTGACGTGCTGTGGTTCCTGAAAAAATACGCTCCGGCGGGCGGATGGGAAATGGAAATGCTCGAGCCGGACGGCAGAAATCGTATCCAGACACTCACGGCGGATGATATCGGCAAGCACCAAAAGGTCAGCGTTACCATCACGCCGGCTCTGCCCCAGGACATGCTGCAAATGATCACCAACCGTAATATGTTGATCGCCCGCGACCCATTAACCGGCATGGTAAACACCGATATCGAGAGCGCTGATGAAGCAACCGGTCTAGCCGATCTCTTTGGGGACTACAACCTGGTTAACGAGAGACGGCAGAAAGACCTGCTTCTAACACAAGACCCGGAGGCCAAAGATGTCTATATCAAGTGGCTCAAGGTTCAACACAGCAGTTGGCTGGAAGGTATGCAGAAAGATGTCAGGCGGGACGAGCGTAAACAGATGAAGCGGCAGGTAGCGATGACGGCAAAGGACATTGAGGAAGGGTTGACCGAAGATGTCGTGCTGCCGGCCGAGATATTGGCAGATCCTCAGAAGCTGAACCAGTTCGTCATGTTGGTTACTCAGCAAGGTATGATGCCGCAGGATGCCCTGGACAACCTACAAGATGGGATGCCTCTCGGAGTTCCGGGCGAGATGGTAGCCGAGGGCATGGGTGGGCAACAGCAGCAACCTGGAGGTATATCCCCGGAGACGCAAAACATTCTTGCTATGCTTAATGGCCAGCAACCTAACGGATTTACCGGTTACGAGGGCGTGAATCCAATGGCAGCCCCGGCAGCCATGATGGGGGCACAACCAAGACCAGCGCTCGATCAACCTGCCCTGCAAGTAGAAGCGGTGGAAACATTACAAAGGCGCGGTGCGAAGCCGGCAGCCAGATAAGGAGAATAACATGCCTATAGACCCGAACCAGAGATATTCACAGCAATATAGACCAAAGAAGGAAACTGAGGTAGATCCTGCTACCCAACAGTGGGTTAATCAATACCCGCAATATGGCGACCCAAACCAGTGGCAGGCGCAGCAACACATCAATCCGCCGCAACAGTTTGCTCCTCCCGTCCAGCCACCACAGCAAAGTGCATTTAACGGAGTGCAGGGTGGGGTAACTGGGCAATCTCAACCGCCATGGACGCCGACCGGCAATGCTCCTTATCCTGGTTCTAACCCAGGAAGGACAAACCAACCTCAACCGACCCAGGGGCAAATCCCAGGTCAACCGACCTGGCCACCAACTGGTAATGCTCCCTATCCTGGTTCTAACCCAGGAAGGACAAACCAACCTCATTCGGTTCCGTATGCATCAGACTCGATTACATATACGGCACCAGGCCCACAGGCGCCACCACAGGGGCCCATCCAGGGGCCGCTTCCTGGTGGTGGAAACCTGAGCAACCCATTTTCAGGAATGGACCCATACACTCACCAACTGGCGATTGCACAGTACGCCAGCCAATACACCCAACCACCAACTGTTTCGGCAACTCCGCCACCAACCGCTGGTGGAC
>Ga0256868_10001289_pt1 | contig 13844 bp, 9 predicted proteins | sample RVTome_13_FD_187341 | JGI IMG/M metagenome (GOLD analysis project Ga0256868, IMG submission 187341) | Soil microbial communities from uranium-contaminated site in the Upper Colorado River Basin, Wyoming, United States - RVT92D227 HiSeq ... | reverse complement strand
TTCCACGGGGACAATATCTCGACCCTCGTCTATAAGATCGTCAACGAACAGCCTCAGCGGATCACGGAGATCAACAAGGACATCCCCGTCGGCTATGATCTGGTCGTCCAAAAAACCCTGGCCAAGAATCCCGAGGGCCGCTACCAAAACTGCCGGCAGCTCATCGCCGCCCTGGAGAGCGCCGGAAAGATCCTCGGAGAGACGCTGGCCTACGAGGTCAGGAAAGAAAGCGCCGCGGCGGCCGGAGCCAAACAAAAAACGAAACTGATCGCGGCTTTGGCTCTCGCCGGCGTCCTTGTCGTGGTGGGAGCGTTTGTTTTCTTCTCGCCGAAATCCGGCAAAACCGGCGGACCCAACCAGAAGGCGGCGGCGATCAAAACAAGCGAGTCGACGACGAAACCCGCCGAATCCCCAGCGGGCCCGCCGAATGAAGACCTGAACAGGATGAAAGAAAGCTTCGATAACAATAAATATGCGGATACGGTCAAACTGGCCCAGGACATCTTGGCCAAGTTCCCGGCCAATCCCGTTGCCCAGGACTATCAGAGAAGGGCCCGGAGCGGGCTTGTCGCCGACCAGGTCGCGCCCCTTCTCCAATCCGGGATTATGAGCTATAATCAGGGCAACTTCGCTCAGTGTGTCAAGGACATGGAGAGGGTGTTGAATTTGGACAAGGACAATGCCGAGGCTCAAAAATATCTTTTTCAGGCCGACACGACCCTGTCCAAACGGGAAATCCTGAGCCTGATCGAACGACACCGCGCGGCCGAGGAGAGCAAGGACCTGCTCACGATCCTCAGCGATGTGGGCGCGCCGACTTTATCAAGCCAATGGCAAGGGGAACATAAATTGCTGTTTAACGGCTACGACGCGATCACCTCGTCGATCTCCGGTATCTCGGTGAACTTCATCAGCCGAACGGAATCCACGACGAGTTTCTCGCATCTCCTGACGGCCGTCTATAAAAAGGACGGAAAGAAAAAATTTTTTGAAAGCAGCGAGACCTGGCATCTCCGCAAACGGGGGAACGCTTGGTTGGTGACGGGCGCGGAATGATGGTTGGGATCGCAAAGGAGCGGGCGATGGATGCAAAGAAAGATCGACTGATCCGGGCAGGATTGATCGCGGGTCTTGTCGCGGTTCTTCTCAACCTCGGGCTCGCTTCGTCGACGATCAAAGTTCGCGTGACGGTCGACAACGCCCCCGTCAAAGCCGCGCCGGGCATCAGCGGCCGGAACCTGACGACCGTCCCTCTGGACAGCGTGCTGGACGCCGAGGCCTTGCAGGGCGAGTGGTACAAAGTCACCGTGACCAAGGACGGCGTCCAGATCGCCGGCTACATCCATGAGATGCTGGTCCAGGAACTTACGGCGACAGAAGCCCAGCAGACGTTGAGCCCCTCCGGCCGGGTGAGATCCCAGGCGGAGATCGTCGCCGAGATCGAGATCAAGATGGCGGAGGACAAGAAGCTGATCCTGCAGGAGAACGAGTGGGACAAGGCCGCGAACGACCTGATGCCCCTGATCGCCAAAGCGTTCAACATCGACGACCGCCAGAAGCAAAAGCAGATCGCCTGCGAGCTCTATCTCTGGATCGGGCTGGCCAGGGCAAATAAAGGCGATAACAACGAGGCCTTGAAAGAGTTCAAGAACATGTTCGACGTGGATTACGTCTATGGCAAGGAGATCACGAAGAACAACTCCGATCCCTCGGTCAGCGGCCTTATCGAACACGCCGAGAAGCTGTCCAAAGGCCTCCTTGTCGAATATAGCCTGCAGATCACGACCAAGCCGAAAGAAGCCGTCCTCAAGATCAACGGCAAGCAGATCGGGATGTCTCCCGAAGTCTATCGGTCGACCATCCCCAAATTTACCCTGGATATTGAAAAGGAAGGATACAAGTCGATCAAGGAAGATCTGTTTCTCATGCAGGCCATGACGGTCAAGGACTACGCGTTGGAAAGCATCGGCCGGATCCTCGCCGTCAGCTCCTTTCCAAAAGGGGCCAAGGTCTTCGTGGACGGAAAGGACTCCGGCAAACTGACCGATTGCGAGCTGCCGTTCGTGCCCTATGGAAGTCATACCATCAAGCTCGTCCGCGACAACTATGACGATTGGGAGGGGCCCGTCCAGATCGCGGAAGGAACCGGCCCCATTCCTCTGTCGGCGACGCTGGCCGTGAACACCTACGTCTTTGGTCAAAAGAACGGCGGGCTGGAGCTCAAGTTCTTCAAGCTGCCCCGGGCGATCGCGTTCGACAAGGACGGCAGCTTCTTTATCGTCGACGAGAGCGAAGTCCGGATCAAAAAATTCGATAGCGAGTCCCGCTTCCAGCCCTCCTGGGGCGGTGCGGGTCGGGAGTCGAGGTTCCTGAAGGTACCGGCCGGCATCGCCGTGGACGGCGCGGGCAACGTCTATGTCACGGATGCCAAGGCCTGCTGCGTCGCGAAATTCGACAAGACCGGAAAATTCCTGAAAAAATGGGGCGTGGAAGGGACGACTTCGTACGAGCTGTCCGGTCCGACCGGCATCTCGATCGATTCCTCCGGAGATATCTATGTCGCCGACACGAACAACAACCGCGTCGTCAAATATTCGTCCGACGGCGCGCTTAAAAAAATATGGGGAAAGCAGGGAACGAGGCCGGGCGAGTTCGTTCTTCCCACGGCCTTGACCGTGGGGCCGAAGAACGAAGTGCTGGTGATCGATCGTTCGTGTCTCCAGAAATTCACCCCCTGGGGCGAATCCCTTGACTCGTGGGGCAAGCCGGGAACTGGGGACGGTGAGATCAGAATGTCGATGGGCGTCTGCACGGATTCCTTAAACTATGTCTATATCGCCGATACGGGCAACAATCGGATTCTCAAGTTCGATCCGAACGGCAAACTGATCAGCCAGTGGGGTCAACCGGGGACCGGGGACGGCCAGATGACGGGGCCCTTCGGCATCGCCGTAAGCGGCAAAGGCAGCGTCTTCGTCGTCGAGAGAGAGAACCATCGCTTCCAGGAATTCCGGATTCCTGCGAAATAGGCGCTGCCGAACGATCGCCAAAGGAACTCCGTGCTCAATACCACGATATCTGGCGCTTATACGCTCCTGATGACGGCGGCCGAGCAGCGGATGGAAAAATCTTCTTCAAAATTTCGCGCGCGGTTCGCGAGAAGGTAGTCTTCCAGGAGGCGAGAGCAGTGATAGAGGGGGCGTTAGTTTTAATACGGTCGTGGTTGCGCCCCTGTCTGCGCTCCAACGCACCCGTTGACGGTCTATCCGGAGGAAAAAAGGAGGGAAAATGAAAAAAACGTTAGCGGTACTCGTGATGGTCATAATGGCCGTGGGCTTTGACTGGAGTCTTCTGCAGGGAAGTCACGATGAAGTCCAAGCAGCTGGCGGGGAAGGCTCCGCTGTCTCCTTCATGGCGTCTGCCTCGACGCTCAATTTTCAAGGCCAAAAAACCCAGAACCGCTTCCAAACGGCGTCCCTCGCCAAAATCGAGCGCCAGACTTCCCCCGCGGGAGCCACTTACGCTCTGTCCGGTCAGAGCGGATACCAAATGGAGAACGTAGGAACGGCCGCCTACTATGAAGTCTCTCCCATCACGGTGAACCGGGATCCCGCCGGCCGGCTTTCCACCGACAGGAAGGGCCTGAATCCGTGGCTGACCGTCGTCAACAGCACGTTGAACGGCCTCAGCCGCAAGAACATGATCATGGGAACTTGGGAAGTACCCATCACGCTTGCGCTCGGGGAGGGATTCCCGGAAACGGTTCAGGCTCGATTCCGCGCCCGACCTCTCCCGGAACCCGATAGCAAGTGGACCCTGATCACCGCCGACAGCGGATTGATCTCTTTTCGTGCCCTGGATGCGAAATACCAAGATGCCGTGATCTACGGCCGATACCAGGGCGTTCTCGTTTATGCGCCCAAAGAGGATACGTTCCTTCAAGCGGCGGCAGCGTTCACTCTATACCACGGCGAAGACAAATTCCGAATCGAACAATTTCAGTATGCCGCGGACTCGGGAGGGAATCAGCTCTACCCGATTTTGGATGCGGGGCCCTTTCTCAATTTTGCAACCGAGGAGCCTAAGATCACCGTCCAGGGGGTATTTCCATCCTGGTGCATCCAAGCGGCTTATGTCCTCGACATCTTGCACCTGGCCGTCATGACGGCGGCGGAAGGCTGCACAAATCCGGCACCCGTATCCATGGTGGGGCAGTCATCCCTCAATTTAATTTATCATGTATATTATTCCGAGGAAGACGTGTTGAGGAGGTCCGCCAAGGATCAGTTCTTACGCGACTGGAAGGACCTCCAGGATCTCGCCAAAAGCCAGCACATCGACTGGACCTCCAAACCGATATTCAACGTGGGCCAAGAGCTGTCGAAGGGCTTTATTCCCAATTCTGTTCCGTCCGGCTCGGACGTATTCAAAACGTTTTTGGGCAAGCCCATGAAACCCCTATATGTCGCAGCCAAGAAAATGATCGATGGCAAGCTCTATGATATAAAGCTGATCAACGATTTTCCTAACGCTCTCCCTCCAGCTCCTCCCGGGCCTACGACGGTATCAACACCCGCCCCTAAGCCCGCCGCCCCAAAGGAACCACCCCCGCAGCCTCCTCCGGACAAGGTCAAAAAAGCCCCCGCATCCGCCGGCGGGGATTCTCTTCTATGGTTGGAGGCTATAGCCGGCGCGCTCGGCCTGGTCGCGGGAGCCTATCAATTAGGTCTTTTTGGTGGCGGCGGCGACAGCGTCGATTGTGAATGGTTTTATTCTACGGTGAAGCCTATAAGCAAAACCGCTTGTGAGTGGATGGAAGAAGAAGGGGACCCTTATATATTTTCGGTCCCTTTAGAATGCGGTTGCCCGAACGGAACAAAAGATACAGGGGGTAGATCCACTAATCCTAATGGTATGAAAATGATGACCTGCAAAGGGTGTTTTTAAATCTAAGGATTTGGAAGCTTTAGATTAACGGCTCGTTTTAAGCGATAAATTTCATAGGATTATGAAAATATCCAACGAATGGGGCGTGCTTATTCGAGATGCAGTGGCATTCGATTCTAAGAGACGGAACTTTATTAGCATAATTCGGATAGCAGTCTTTGGATGGTTGATAATTGTGACAAGCTTTGCCTCGGCTTGCCGCCGGACGCCGGCCGGGGATTCAGAGGCCGGCCGGATCGCCGAAGCCAAGAAGTTCATCACGACTCTGGACCTGCGCGCGCTCGTCGATAAGCTGGCCGACAACAATGCCGCGGCTCAACCGCAGATGGACAAAGACGCCTTCCGGACGTTCGTTCAGCGCGAGGTTCGCTGGTCTTCGCTCGAGGAGACGATCATCGGAGCCCTGGTCAAGAACTTCACGGCCGCGGAAATCCGGACGCTGGCCGAGTTTCAGAACAGTCCCGCCGGGAAAACGTTCATCGAAAAATATCCCGCCTACCTCGCCGAAGTCGGTCCGCCCATCCAAGCGGAAATCCGGCGGGCTTTGACGGCGGGAGAATTCGCCCGGACGCGCCTGCAGTGGGACTCCCCGGTCCAGGATTTGAAGACCGCCCCGACCGATGAAGCCGTCACGGCCGATTTCGCTTTCCGCAACCTGGGGGCTCAGGCCGTCCGCTTCCTCGCGGTCGAAACCTCGTGCGGCTGCACCACGGCGAAGCCGGAAAAGACTGTCTATCAACCCGGAGAGCGGGGAACGATCCGGGCCATTCTCAAGAAAGGGGACCTTGTGGGTCTGCGGGAAGAGAGGGTTTTCGTCACGACCGACGAGCCTGGAAATCCGTCGGTCACGCTCCAGTTCAGGGTGACGATTTCCGCGCCTTTGAAAATCACGCCCCGTCTCTTGGTCTGGGGATCCGGCGAAAAGGCGGCGACGAAAACGATCACGCTCGAGATTCCGGCGGGACAGGCGATCGACATCCTCGGCGTCGAGTCCGTTCCCGACGCCTTCACGGCCAAGACGATTCTGGACAAAGGCAGCCAGATCTTTCTGGTGCATATCGTGCCGCGCACGACGGCGCGGCCCATGGCCGGTAAGTTCTTCGTCCTGGCGGCCGCCGGAGCCGGCAAGGTTATCAAGATCCCGGTCTTTCTTCGGATCTTCCCTCCGACGACGGCGCCCCGGGGCGACAGCGGCCTCCCTTGGAGCGATGTGCTTTGGATCGACGCCCAATCCGCGGCCGGCTACGGCCAATCGCATCTCCCCGGAGCTCTCCCCCTGACCGAGGAGGCCTGGGACGACCAATTCGAGTCCATCCTGGCGCGATGGACGCCGGGACAACGCATCGTGGTGTACTGTCAGCCGCCCGGTCAGGCTATTCAGATCATTCAGCGGCTGAAGGCCTATGGACTGGAGAATCTTTATGTCATCGCCCCCGGGGATTGAGAGTCCGCCCGATCCGCTTTCGAGCGGCCCGAAAGGAGAACATCAATGCGCCAAGTGAAGGGGATCATCGCGGGCCTGCTTTTTGCCTGGCTGCCGGTCCTGGGAAGCCCGCAGGGCCCGACCTCTGAAACGCTCGATCTGTCCCGGGCCATCCAAATGGCCCTTGCCAAAAACCGGACCCTGGCCCAGTCCGCCTTAGGGACGTCCATTGGAGTCCTGGACATCGTCCGGGCAGAGACGGCCTTCAAGCTCGATGTCCGCCCGGAACTCTATCTCGATGCGGAAGGCGGCCAAACCATCGTCGCCGGAGGATTGTCCGCTTCGAAGAAGTTGCCCTGGGGGACGCGCGTGAGCGTCCAGGGGCTCATGGCCGGCGCATCCGGCGACGGCTCTTCGCTGCGCCAAAAGACTCTGCTGGTCGAGATCTCCCAGCCCCTGTTCCGCAATTTCGGGACGCTGATCCAGGAGGAGCCCGTCATCCAGGCCCGCCACAATTATCGGACGTCCCTGCGGGCGTTGGAAATCCAGAAGGACGCCGTCGCCCTGCGCGTGGTCGAATCGTATGAGAGCATCCTCCAGCTCGAACGTCAGGTCCTGGTCGAGCAGGCGTCGGCCGATCGGATGGAAAAGCTCGCCCGGCTCGCGCGGGCTAAGGAAGTCCTCGGACGGACGAAGCGCGTCGATACGCTGCGCGCGGAGCTCCTCCGCGGCCAAGCCCAATTCCGGCTGGAATCGATCCGGGAGAGGCTCTCGTTCGAGCAGCGGGATTTCGCCGAGCTCCTCGGAGCCAAGCCGGACGCGGTGTTCGACCTTAAGCCGACGGTCCTGCTCGAGGTGAACGTCCCTCCTCTGGAGGAGGCCTTGCGGACGGCGCTTCAAAACCGCCTGGATTACGCCCAAGCCCTCCAAGACGGCGCGGACGCGGCGCGCGGCGTCCGGATCGCGGGCCGGAGCCTGATCCCCGGCCTGAACCTCGTCGGCCGCAAGAATTGGACGGCCGGAGATTCGTTCGGGATCACCTCCACGCAGCCGAACCAGTGGTCGGTCGGCCTGTCCCTCGATATGAACTTGAATTTGAAGGAAGAGCGCGCCGCGCTCGAACAGGCGCGCCTCTACGGTTCCTCCGCCGACCTCAGCACGGGGATCGTCGAATTGGCTATCGCGCGGGAGGTCAATCAGCAGCGGGCGGCCTACCGGCGGGCGCAGGCCGAGCTGAAGATCGCCGAACGCAACAAAGACCTCGCCGCGTCGCGCCGGAAACTCGCCCAGCACCTGTTCGAGCTCGGGCGCAGCGATCAGTTCTCCGTGACGGACGCCGAAGAGACGTTCCTCCTGGCGGAGAATCAATGGCTGACTTCCCGGGCCGAGGCGTCGCTCGCCGGATACCGGTTCCTTCACGTTCTCGGCACACTCATCGAAACGCCTGACGATCTCAAACCCGGGAGCGTCTCTGAAGATCGATGAAGATTCCTCGCATTCCACCGGCGATTGTCATCATCGCGATTCTCCTCATCTTGGTACTGTTCGGAATGGTATTGAGGCGGGAAGGCGAGCCGGCGTCCATCGCCAAAGTGACTCAGGAGGCGTTCGCGGTCTGGTCCGAATACGAAGGCCGGCTCGAGGCCGAGCGGCTGGTCCTGGTCACGTCCAATTTCCAGGGGAGCGCCACCGTCATCGATCTTGCCCCGGAAGGCGCTCGGGTAAAACGGGGCGACGTCCTGGCCCGATTCGATGCATCCCAACTCGAACGGGAAGTCCATAAACTCGAAAGAGGTGAGGCGACCGCCCGGTCCGAGTATGAAAGCCTGAAGAACGCCGTGATCCCGCTCGAGCTCCGGGACTTGGAGATGAAGATTACGGAGGCCCGGGCGGTCCTGCAGGCGGAAACCGAATTCCTGGAAGCCAGCCGCCCGATGATCAAGGAGGGGCTCGTCTCCGAACAGGAAATCGCCCAGCAGAAGCTCAAAGTAGATCAGGCCCGGACCCAACTTGAGACTCTCGAATGGAAGCTCGAGCTGACCAAGACCTATCTTCATCCTGCCGCTCTCAACCAGGCCCGAGCTAAGCTGGCCGAGGCGGAGCAGGATCTTCAGTTCGCCCGGGGTCAAATAGAAAATAGCATCATCCGGGCTCCCGCCGACGGGAATACCGTCTATAAACCCTTGTACCTCGGCGGCGAATACCGAATGATCCGAATCGGCGACACCGTTTTTCCGAACCAACCGTTTATGGCCTTGCCGAATATGAGCGAATTGACCGTTCAAATCGAAGTCCCCGAAGCCGAACTGGGCCGCGTCCTTGAGGGCCGAGACGCTACGATCCGGCTTGTCGCGTTTTCCGAAATCCAGCTGGAGGGCTTTGTGGGCTCTGTCGGCTCGATCGCCCAGGCCGCGCCCGGACAGCCGGCGTGGCAGAGATTCTTTCATGTGGTTGTTCGGCTCAAGTCTCCCGTCGCCGATGCACGGATAAGACCCGGCATGACGGTGACGGTCCAGATCCAGTCCTACTTCAATCCGCGCGCGACCCTCGTTCCGCGGACCGCCGTATTCTGGGAGGAGAACCGCCCCTGGGTTCGAACTCGGAACGGTTCTTCGATCGCGCGAAGGCTCCTCCGGCTCGGGCAGGCTGACGACAAGTTCTACGAGGTGATCGACGGGCTGAAACCCGGCGAAATAGTCATCCTGCCATGACGCTTCCGGCCGAGATTCTCCGCATGCGCGACGTGACCAGAGGCTTCGCCGAGGCGTCCGGTTTTCATATGGCTTTGCGCCGCGTGAACCTCGCCGTAGCGGAGGGGGAATTCCTGGCCATCACCGGGCCCTCCGGCTCTGGAAAGACCACTCTCCTCCACTTGGCTGCTTTTCTGGATCGACCCACCTCGGGCCGGATTTGGTTCGACGGACGCGACACTTCGTCCATGGGGGACGCCGAACTCAGCGTCCTGAGGAAGCACAAGATTGCCATGGTCTTCCAAAACTATGTTCTGCTTCCCTATCGGTCCGTTCTGGAAAACGTCATCTTTCGCTTCCGCTACATGGAGCACGACCGGGCGGAAGCCGCGGCCCTCGCCCGGCAAGCCATAGCGAAGATGGGGCTTATCGGCCTGGAAGGACGCGCGGCGCGGCGGCTTTCGGCGGGCGAGATGCAGCGGGTGGCCATCGCCCGGGCGATAGTCCGCCCCCCTCGTTTGCTGGCGGCGGACGAGCCCACGGGCAACCTGGACCGGGCCTCCGCGACGGTGATCATGGAAAGCCTCGGCGAGCTTCACCGCTCGGGAATCACCATCCTGCTGGTCACCCATAACGAGGATCTTCTCGCCTATGCCACCAGGCATATCATCTGCAAGGACGGCACGATCGAAGGATGATAACCCGGACGGACAATCTGCGGGCGACTCTTCGGGATATTCGTGACGGCCTCCGCTCGCAGGCCGGGCGGACGGCTCTGACCTTTTTCGCCATGGTTATCGGCTTTGCCTCCCTATGTACCCTTCTCGCGGTTCTAGGCGGCCTCGAGGACAAATCCGAGCGCATCGTCAAGGAACTCGGGATCAACGTCGCCGGGATTCTTCGTCAGAAAACCCCCGATTCGAAAGCCGGGCCGGGACTCGAAGAACGCCATAGGGGAATTCTCGCCCGCAACTTCCCAGATTGTCTGTTCTCGACCGTGCGCCGCTTCGACGTCCCAACGACGGGCAAGGACAAGTTTTTGACGGTGATCGCGACCGACGGCGACTTGGCCCGCGTGCGGCAATGGAGGCTGATCGCGGGCCGCTTCCTCGACTCCGGGGACGTGGAAAGTCGGCGCCGCGTAGCCGTGGTCAGCCGGCCCCTGAGCGAACGTTGGGGCTGGAAGACCGGCGACCTCATTGAGCTCCGCGGATCCCTCTTTCGCGTCGTCGGCATCCTCGAAGCCGGAAGCGGAGGCTTGGAGGCGGAAATGGAGACCTCGGCCTGGATGTTCGGCGAGCTTGTCGTCTTTATCCCAAAGACGCTCGGTTCGTTATGGCTTATGGAGTGGGACGGACCGCACCCGCGGGTCGATGCGATTTTTATGAGCGTTCCCCCCTCCCGCGACTTTGGCCGGGCCGTAGAGACGGGGCGTCTTCTTCTCTCTCAACCCGACATGCGCGCCGGAATTCCGTCGTGGGTCCTGCCCGATTCCTTGAGAGCCGGAGTGAAGAATCTGCAAAGAACAATCGCTTGGACAGGCGGGAGCGTGTCCGCTTTATGCTTGATTCTCGGCGGGCTGACCCTCATGAGCCTGATGATCGCCAACGTCCGGGATCGTGTCAGCGAGATCGGGTTGCGCCGCTCGCTGGGAGCCATGCCCCGGGACATCGCCTTCCTCTTTTTCCTGGAAGGCGAACTGACGGCGGGCGCCGCGGCTGTCGCCGCCGGGCTTCTCGTCCATCTCGTCGTTCTCCTCGGAGGGCCGCCGACACCGTTTCCTCTGAAACTCAGCGCCTCCACGGCCTTGATTCCTTTGGCGGCGGCGGTCATTTTGGCCGCCGTGTTTTCTTATGGGCCGGCCCACGCTGCGGCCCGGATCATGCCGTCCGAAGCTCTGCGGTATGAATGATCGGGGGACAGGAATTTTCTTTTTCTCGGCTCGGACCCGGTCCTCCCCAAACTAGACTGTCCCTTTCCTTTAGCCAAAAAGGTGGGCGACGTTCGGCCGCCCAATTAAAGAAAATTTCAGACTTTCCACTCTTCCATTGTCTTCAGGAATATTTCATTACTGACTAAATAGTAAATAATAGTAGAGAGTTTTCCGACACTATAAAAAAAGCTCTTCCTATGTCCGCTATGCCCTCTTTACGGACATTGGGGCCGGGCTGGACCTTTCGACCTAAGGGACGGACGAAGACATCGCCGAAGCCGTCATTAATCCACTGAACGAGTTCAGGTGTTTGACAATTTCTCTTGTCGGTATAATAATATGAACATCAGGGAAAAAACTGGGGAAATCCGGAAGCGGAAAAGGGGCAGAATCTCCGTTTTTTTCCAATCCAGGAAAGGAGGCATCGTTATGTCAATCGAACAACGTGGAAACCCGAGATTCCGGGCCGTTCTCTTGGCAGTCGTCTCCCTCCTCGTCTTGAGCTCCTATGCCGCTCCCGACCAAGGTGACGCCGCTCGGGCGGCGGCGGCGGGCTTGAAGCCCTTTCTGAATTCCATCCCGACAGGGCAGGAACCAGCCTTCGGATTCGCGAACCGGGCGGAATTCAACCTGACCTATCTCGGCCTCCCTTATGAAGTGGTCTCTATACATCCGCGATATCTGGCCGCTGGCGACGGTGGAATCGAAAAGGTCCTCACCTCTATGGGCCAATTCCGTTTCCCCATCCTCTGCAACGGGAAGGCCTGCGCCCTGTTGACGGTGGCCCTGGTCGATGGCGAATGGAAGGCCGTTGAGATCGGGGCGGCCGGTTTGGCGGCCATGTTCGACCGGGTCGAACAGAGTGTTCCGCCCCCGGGAAAGCAGCCGAGGAGGAATCTTCTCCTTCGCCTCTATCAGCTCAATATCGATTTCGCCGGCTATTATCAAGACGGACAGAATCCGGAAGACGGCTACTTCGTTCCGCTGCCTTCGGCCTTGATGGCCATAGGCGCCGGTCCCGAGGAGATTATCCTTTATTCCTTTTCCCAAGTGCTGAAAATCGCCCGCGACAAATTCGCCGCGCTTTCCGAAAGTCTCCGGGGCGACGTTAAGAAAGGAGTCATCCGATGAACGCCCGACAGGGATATCGTCGACTGGCTCTTGGCGTCGTCGCCTTCGGCCTCATCCTCTCCTCCGTCGCCTTCGCGAAAATCCTGGCCGTTTCGCTTGTCACTCAGGAGCAAAATCAATGGTGTTGGGCAGCGACGTCGAAATGCGTCATCAATTATTACGGGACGAGCGTCACCCAGTGCGAGATCGCAGAATTCGCCCGAACGCACAGCACTTGGCACGACTTCGGTTCGGTCAATTGCTGCACGGACCCCGGCCAGGGCTGTAACTACGCGAACTACCTCGCTGGAGGCGGCGGATCGATCCAAGACATTCTCGCCCATTGGGGCCTGTCGAGCTCGATCTGGTACCGGGAAATGTGGCAAAACGAGGTTTCGTCGACCATCAACGATAACAGGCCTTTCATCATGCGTTGGGGCTGGACTTCGGGCGGCGGCCATTTTCTCGTCGGATACGGTCTTGAAGTCAATAACATGTATTACATGGATCCCTGGTATGGCGAGGGATTAAAGGTCGCTACGTACGACTGGGTGGTCAGTGGATCGGATCATACCTGGACGCATTCCGCGGTCTTGATGACGCCTATTTCCACAAAAATGCTCCAGACCGCCGTCAACGATCCGTCCCTTGGAACGACATCTCCCGCGCCGGGAATATATACGTATAGAACGGGGTCCGATGTCGAGGTTCGCGCCCTGCCAGCCCAATACTGCGCCTTTACGGTCTGGTATGGGGATGTTTTCGGCAAGGATAATCCCGTCATCGTCAATCTGGACCGCGACAAGACCGCGATGGCGAACTTCAGGCTGATCAGCCCCCCGTCTAACCTGAAGGCCGTCCGCCTGACGAACCGTTCCGTGACCCAGACCGAGTCCATCGTCGAGCTGAGCTGGGACACCAACACGGCCAACGCCGGGCTGAACATCGTGGCATATCGCGTTTATCAAATGGCGGGAAACAGTTGGGTCAATCTCGGCGAAATCTCTGGCGGCAGCCGGACCTATCGCTGCCGGCTGGCCCCCAAGGAGGAGCGGACGTATGGAGTCACCTCGGTCTATGAAAGCGGCGTGGAAAGCGCCAGAACCACGGTCGTAAAGTAGTCAAGGAACAGCCGATGAGAAAAATAATCGTGTTCCTCGCTGTATCAATCATCGCGGCCGTCGGCCTGAACGCTCAGGAAAGAACCCTTTTGAAGGTCAAGGTCCAAGTGGCGAGTATCCGAGCCGATCCGGACACGAACAGCGCCGTCGTTAGGCAGGTGGATCTCGGTACGCAGCTCGAATCGCGCCAGAAAATCGGGGATTGGTTTGAAATCATGATCACCGATGACAAGGGGAGGGCGGTATCCGGATACATCCACAGCAGCGTTGTCGATATCGTCGGCATCGGCGGGGCCAAAGCGGAAACGATCCTTTTGAAGGTCAAGGTCCAAGTGGCGAGTATCCGGGCCGATCCGGACACGAACAGCGCCGTCGTTAAGCAGGTGGATCTCGGTACGCAGCTCGAATCGCGCCAGAAAATCGGGGATTGGTTTGAAATCATGATCACCGATGACAAGGGCACGGCGGTATCCGGATACATCCACAGCAGCGTTGTCGATGTCGTCGGCATCGGCGGGGCCAAAGCGGAAACGATCCTTTTGAAGGTCAAAGTCCAAGTGGCCAGAATCCGGATCGATCGGGACACGAACAGCGCCGTCGTTAAGGAGGTGAAGCTCGGA
>Ga0256868_10001288_pt1 | contig 13852 bp, 9 predicted proteins | sample RVTome_13_FD_187341 | JGI IMG/M metagenome (GOLD analysis project Ga0256868, IMG submission 187341) | Soil microbial communities from uranium-contaminated site in the Upper Colorado River Basin, Wyoming, United States - RVT92D227 HiSeq ... | reverse complement strand
GAGCTCGGGCCACCAGAGCGCGTCTGGGCAAATGGGATACGGACCGGGAAGACCGCCCGAGGGTGGGGGGACGCTTTCAGCGTGGAAGCGTCGCGCGAGGTCGGCCCAACCGGCGACGGACCGAGCTGAGGAGCATGCGGATGTGACGAAGGCGGATACTCTTGAGCTTACCGAGGACGTAGCCGAAGTGGAAGCGCCTGATGTGATGCCAGAGGACGCGCGATTCGTGGCCGACGAGGCCGGAGCCCGTGAAGGCTTCTGAGTCAAGAGCCTTGAGCCCGTCTCCCGCGAGGGGTTTCGAGAAAGCCTCGAATCGGCGCTTGATGCGCGTTGCGTCCTCCCCCTCAGCGCTCTTGGGCGCGAGGTCGGTTCCGATCCGGACCGGCACGATCTCCCAGCCCGCGAGACCGGGTTTCCCGAACCGGCAGCGGAGGATCATCGTCTCGGCGCGCCGCGCGAGGGACTCTGTCGCGACGACGTTCCCGGCCCGCGGATCGAAGACGAACTCGCCCAGGCTATAGGCGATGAGGCCGCGTCCGTATGCTTCGATCCCTTGGCAGACGTGCGGGTGATGACCAAGGATCGCGTCGACCCCGAGATCGATCCACCGGCGGAGGAGCCTCTGGTCGCTAAGTCGTGGATAGTCTGTGTACATGAGACCGAAGTGGAGCGAGACGAGCAGCGAGTCCACCCGGCTTCTGAGGGCGCGGATGTCCTCCTCGACGATCTCCTGCCGCATCGGCGCCGCTCCGGGCTTGTCGGCGTGCGCCCAGGTGTTGGCGGACGAGGTGTAGGCAAGGAAACCGAACCGGAGCCCCTTCCTCTCGACGATGACGGGTTTGCGGGCGCCCGCGAGATCCTCGCCCGCGCCGACCGCGAGCAGATCGTGCCCGCGCAAGGCTTTGAGTGTCGTGCGAAGCCCTCGGGGCCCGTGGTCCATCACGTGGTTGTTGGCAAGGCAGAGGATGTGAAACCCCGCACTCCTGAGCCTGCCGATCGATTCGACGGTCGCGATGAGCGTCCGAGGCACGATGGGATTGTGCCCCTCGTCTTCCCGTTCCAGCACCGGGATCTCGAGGTTCCCGAACATGATGTCGGCCGCGGCTAGGTCTTTCGCGACGCCCGAGAAAGGATAGCCGTCTTCCTGAAGGCAGATGCGGTCGCGGATCCTCCCGACAAACCCGATGTCACCGACGGCCTGAACCGTGACGAGCTCCGGCATCTCCTCCCTCCCCTTCAAAATTGGGCCCGGGTGGCCGGAAAGCAGGAACGTCCGAATTGAAGGATAGGCTGTTCCGGATAGACTATTCTGTCTTTTTTACAAATCCGGCTGCCCATTGGCTGCCTTCCATGACCATTCCATTCCAGCCAAAACCGAACCCGAACGCCAGACAGAACAACTTGAAATACGCTTCGACGACCGGGGAGCTGTCATTCGCCACGGCCAACTGCGGGAATATGACCAGCGTCAGAATGAAGCCTATCGCCAACGACCCCAGGGTCGAATAGAAATAGCGTTTATTAAACCGCACGACTTGTCCCTCCCGCAGCTTTCGCAGCCAAGGGAGGAGCGTCCTGGCCAGGACGCCCAGGAAGACCCCGAGAAACTTCAGAATAAATTCAAGTGTCACGCTCCTTCCCTCCTTCACGGCCAATGGCGAAAATAAATTCGTGCTGATGCAAACCTGATCGTACACTAAATCGCCATCCCCAAACAAGGCCATAGGTCTCGGGGTTGACACGGCGGGTCCCACAAACGGCTGTCTCGTCTCCGGCCAATTGGCTTATGCTTGCCCACACGGAATGGAAGAGAGTCCATAAATGTGATAGAATTTTGTCACATGTTCGAAGGTTATCCCGCTCTCCCGATGTTCATCTCATTATTCACCGGAATTGCCGCATTGTTAATTCTCTACGCCTTTCATCTGAAAAGGCCCCTCCCATGGACCTTTGAAAACCTTATTTACGCCTCGATGGGCTGGCTGATCCTTTTAGGCCTGACCATACCCATGTTCAGAGGAATGTTATGGTTTGCTCCCCGGTTTATTGATCATCTCACGTCTCGAAGGACCTTTTTCATAACGTCCATAAACACTCTATGTGTCATTTTGATTTACGTCCTGTTTATCCTCATCGCCAGGAAGTCCGTGTTTAAAGGAATGTCGACAAAAACATTTGTTTTTTTAGCCGTTTTCGTTGGACTTTGCCTTAAGCTCGCCTATGTTTACCTTATGGATGTCAAGCTTGTCTCGGATTTTGAAAGCATGTGGAAGATCGTTACGGAAACGATCGCAACCGGCTGGCCTGAAAGAATCACCAGTGTGCACCGGGAAAGAGTCCTCCTTTTTTATGTCCCGCTCGCACGATTATTTGGAAATTCACCGCTCGTCTACAAGATCGGGAATGTCGTTCTCCTGATGCTGAGTTCCCTTCTGAGTTTCTCTCTTGCACGGAGGTGGTTTGGTGAAAACGTCGCCCGGGCAAGCCTGTTTCTGATTCTTCTTGTTCCCGAGACCTTCTTTAGTTCATGTATCCCCACGCATGACATTCCTGGAGCCTTTCTCTTTCTATGCTCTCTCTGGATGCTTGATACCTTATTCCTGAGTGTTGATAAAAAGTCATGGATATCCTGCCTGGTCACGGGCCTGTTTCTTGGAATATCCGTGGAATTTCTGGAAATCCAGAGAAGCACTTCTCTAGTCTTTTGGTCGGGTGTCTTGATATTTATCGCTTATCGGGCGTCTCAAGCCCAAGAGATATCCCAGAAGGATAGGCCTGAGAAGGTCCCTCTTTTTTTATCCAAGCGCGCCTCTCTGATCCTTCTTTTTGTGGGCTTCTCGTTTCTTGCGTCGAAGGGGGTCCATTTCCTGATGGAGTCCAACGGTCTGATCCTCAGCGATGAGGCGAAATCCAAGGATTTGATATTTGATGTTTTAAGAAGCAGCGACAGTTGGGATAGAGGTACGTATTCCTATCAATGGAAAAACTACAGTCCCTACCTTAAAGAAGGGAATACTTATAATTCTTCCATAGCGTTCAATAAGATATTATCCGATATCTATTACAACTCATTTGATCGAGTTTCAAACTTCTTCATGAGGGCGAAAGAACTTTACAAACTGGGATCGCAAGCTTACTTCTATTACGGCCTCTCCCTCCAGCTTCCATCATCCCGATTAAAGGGGGAAAAGATCGCGGACTTCCTGACTATTCACAATATGGCCTTTGTCTTATTTTTTGAGACGGCCTTCATTCTTTCCTCTGTTCTTATGCTGATCACAAACAGGATTAATCCCAGGACGCTCCCTTCTTTGCTGACACTCTCTCTTCTTTCCGGAGCGCTGCTCATCTTTAAAGAATCCCAGCCGAGGTATCTGTATCCCATTTGGTTCATCGCCCCGATGCTCATAGCCGCACAAGTCGGCGCCCGGCCCGGCCTTCAAACAAACCAAGGCCAAAGAAGGATCAAAGAAAATATTTTTATTCTCATAAAAGGCGCTCTGATCTTCCTGGCCATCGCCTGTTTTCTTTTCAGCGCGGTCCACATTTTCGCCCATTTAAGTGAAAGGCGATATCTCGATATGGCCGAGTGGGCTCCGCCCCGCGCCAACTATCGTGTTGAAAATGCCAAAAAATATTTCAGGAAAATCCAGTCCAAATACGAGGGCCAGAGGCATCTCCGCCTGACCCTGGGAAACGCCAGGGTCCCCGAAGAAGGAGACCGGGTGTCGGCCAGTCATGCATACCAAGTGAACGATGACGCACCCCGCAAATTCAGGGTCGCCGTGTATCCCCCCTACAGGGCCCCCCGTCTCAGCCATGCCGCTGAAACGTTCAGCGTTCTTATCCTGATCAATGGCAGGGTTGCCGAGAGATTCCCCCTCAGAACGACCAAGTATGCTCGCTGGTTCGAGATTGAAAACATCATCCCTGAAAACCGAAAAATCAAAATTGAATTTGTCGTTGAGACAAATCTTGATGCCCTGGATGATTCATGGCAAAAGCTCTCGCTCGCCAATTTTGAATTCGCTCAACTTATGAAACAAAAACGCTGATCAGGAATGAATGCCATCGATAGGATCGGAGCTTCGACAACGTGAATCTCATTTTTTTATCAACGAGGACGACGGGTGAACTCCTGATATGAAATTTCAAAGAAAGTGTCAAAACGGTCTGGCGGTGGGGATGGCGGCGTTGGCCCTGGGTTTTTCAATGGGTTTTATCTCCGCCAATGGCGCCGAAAAAAGCCGCTCGGGAGGGAGGCCCAACATCCTGCTGATCGTCCCGGACGCCCTAAGGGCCAAGCAGCTGCCGTGTTATGGCTACCAGCGAATCCGGACCCCGGTCATCGACAACCTGGTTCGGAACAACGTCCTATTTAGATACTGCTTCGTCAAAACACCGAATACTAACGATTCGTTTTCCTACTTATTCAGCGGACAGTGGTTCGGCTCCGAGGGTTTGAAAAAAGGCGAAAAAACCCTGGCCCAATATTTAAAAGAGGACGGATATCACACCGTTGGGTTCGTCAGTTCCAACAACTTGATAAGCTTGAAGACTCCTGCGGAAAATGGATATGGCCGGGGTTTTGATGAATACTTCCAGGATGAGGCCTTGGCGAGACCTCCACACCAGCGCAAGAATGAGAAGACAACGGCAGACATCCTGGACTGGCTCGGCCGTTCAAAGAATCTCTCAAAGCCCTTTTTTCTATTCGCTCATTACATAGATCCCCACAGTCCCTACGAGCCGAGCTATGACGCCGAGATCGAAAAGATCGATCATGAGCTGGGCCGCATCGTGGAAAAACTCAAGGAGCTTGCGCTCTACGAAAATACTCTCCTCGTCTTCACCTCCGACCACGGAGAATCGCTCGGGGACCACGGCTCTCCTGACGGCCACGGCTGGTTTCTCTATGCCGAACAAGTCCAGGTGCCCTTGATTATGAAATTCCCGGGGAATCGATATGCCCGGCTCGTGGACCAGGTCGTCAGGCACATCGATATCATGCCCACGATCCTGGATTTTGTAGGAGTGAAATTCGGAAAGAAATCCATGACCGGCGAGTCCCTTCTTCCGGCCATCAAAGGGAATAATAAATTGGGCCTCGTCTCCTATCATTCGACAGGCCCGAGCCGTGTTTGCCCGGAGGGTCTCAACGGTGTCATCTTTGAAGACCAGAACCGGATTTATCATTACACCCAGGGCAGGTTTTCCAGCCGCTATCGGGAGCTTTTCGAACTCCGGGAAGATCCCGATGAAATCCGTAACCTGTATGAAGACACGCGGCTCGCGTCGGTGGTTCAGCAAGCCCAGCAGCACTTAGCCCGATTCCGGTCCCAGTCTGGGTCTTCTGGCCGGAAAGCGTCTTCTGAGCCGCCGCAGAGAATCCCCCGGGAGAAGCTGGAAGCCCTCAGGACCTTGGGATACGTGGCCGGCGGAGCCCCGGCTCCTTCTGAGATGTCCCATAACTTTCTGATGCAGGTCCGCCTGGATTCCATCGGAACGGTTGTTTATTCGGATTTCATCCGGCATCCGGAATGGGGGAAGAGCCTCCAGGATAACCGTTCCCCCCGGAAGCTCGTCACCGCCGATAATGACCGCCTTTATATTATTTCTGAACCCGGGCAGACAATTTTTCTCTACCGGAAAAATGAAGGGTTCCGTGACCTGGCCATAGAAGGCGTCACAGACCTTGCTCTCCGCTCGGATGGAAAAAGCTTGCTCATCGTCCGGCAGAAGAAAATTTCGCTCCTGGATCTAGAGCGAGGCGGCGCGATCCGGAAAGATGCCGGCCTGGAAAAGCTCTTCCCCTGTTTGGGTCTCCGAAGCGACCCTAGAAACAACCTTTATGTGTTGATGGAGAAGAGGCTTCTCAAGATGAACGAGGCGGGAAAAATCATCCGGACCTATGAGGTCTCCGTGCCGAATTCCCGTCTCCTGGCCATTGATGAAGAAGAGAACCTTTACCTTGGGGTGACGGGAGAAATTCAGAAGTGGAGTCCCGCGGGCGTCCGACTCCGGTCATTCGGCCGGAGTGACTTGCGCGGCGAAATCTGCTCGCTGGCGCTCGATTCCAGGGGCGACCTCTGGGTCCTTGAGAAGGATTCCCCCTCGGTCACGGTTTTCGACAGGAACGGTGAAAAAAAAGGCTTTTTTGTCTACAATAGCTATGATGAAGAATGGGATAGACCCGTGCCCTGCCTGCAGCTTTTCATCTGCCTGGACCGGATCTATATCATGGACAGCTGGGAAGGCATATTCGTCTATAGCCTCGAATAGCGATGGGGCCTTTTTCGTGCCGGCGGGACGACGGAGAGAGTTTATGATGAGCGTGTTGGGGAAAAAAATAATTTCGTTGTCAGGAGGCGCACGTCCCACAGGACGTTCTTATGGCCTTTTTAAAGCGGCTTTCACAGGATTCCTTCTTTTTTTTGGACTCACCGGCTGTCAATCCCATCCCCCTAAGAATCTGTTGTGGATCGTGGTCGATGCCCTCAGGTATGATCATCTCTCCTGCTACGGCCAAAAGGGATTTTCAACTCCCGCCATGGACTCCCTGGCCAAAAAGGGAGCCCTTTTTTCGAGGGCCTATTGCTCTTATCCCGCCACGTTGCCTTCGACGGCCAGCATGTTCACGTCCACGTACCCAATCTATCATGGAATAAAGACGAATGCCCAGGTTTTGCCCGATTCTCTGCTGACCATCGCCGAAATTCTTCGCGGCCACGGCTATCAGACGGCGGCTGTCGTGAGCAATTTTATTCTGAGGAAAATAACGAACATCGGAAAGGGTTTTGAATTCTACGATGATCAATTGCCGCAGAAAGAAATCAACCGGGACATGCAGGAGAGGGATGCGAATCTGACGGCCCAGGCGGCCATTCAATGGTTGGTCCAGAATGGGAAGAAAGAGAAATTCTTCCTCTTTGTCCATTTTCAGGATCCCCATGGACCCTACTATCCCCACCCGGAACTCATGAACCTTATGCCCAAGAATCGGAAAGGAATCCAGCTCGAAATCGGCGATAAAGATCCGCAGGATATGATCCCTTCCTACCAGGCTTTGGAGAATCGCAAGGATGTCGATTATTATCTGGCCAATTATGCCGGAGAGGTCATATACACAGATCGGCAAATCCAGCGCCTTCTGGCGGCACTCCAAGAAATCGGCGTCGAAGAAAAGACGGCCGTCATTTTGACCGCCGACCATGGAGAAGCCCTTGGGGAACACCACCTGTATTTCAAGCACGGAGAATTCCTTCACGAGCCTCAAATCCGAGTCCCTCTCATCATAAAGATCCCCGGCGCTTCTCCCGTCAAGATTACGAGGACCGTCAAGCACATCGACCTGGGGCCCACGGTCCTTGATCTCTTCGGCCTGAAGAAGCCCGAGCAATTTCAGGGGAAGAGCCTGCTTCCTTTCATCGATGCCAAATCGCAGGGATGGGAAGACCTCTCCTTTTCCCAGGTTGCCAAGGACACCAATCTGGCCATGGTTGACGGACCGATGAAACTCGTCCATTTCAGCGGGCATAAAATGCTTTATGACCTCCGTCGAGATCCCGGAGAAAGGAAGAATATCTATACGAAAGAGCCGGAGCAGGTCCTTCGGCGTTTAGAACAGAAAATGGAACTTTATCGGAATTATGCGCCAAAAACTCCCATCGTGCCGAAAACTCTCCTGGACGAAAAAACAACGGAGACTCTCAAAACGTTGGGATACATCAAATAGAAGGTCCGCGCTTCATCCGATCAGGAGGGGGAAGCTTTCCTTGTTCGAACAGAGGCCCGCTTTCGAACTTCGTAGATTCTGATCACGGGGCCGGAAATCGTCTTATTGTCGGGAATAAAGATTTTTCCGAGCGGATGGGTGGACATGATGCTCCGGTATATCCGGACCTCATCAGGGAAGCGCTCGGGATGTGTGAAAAAGCGGCCATGACTATCACTGCTCAGAATAATGTAATCGAATTTTTCCAAATTGTATCTGACTCTTTTCTTGGCAAAGCCCGCGACTCCCAGATCTACGACCTTGCATTTTTTTCTGATACTTGGCGTGTAGTATTCCTTGATGATTCGGGCTCCTGCAGGAATATGTTGTTGGATCCAGATTTCGGCCAGCCAGCGGGTATTTGGCAACGTCATCACCCGAACCTGGTGATATTCCTTCAGCCCCTGGCCGCATAACCCCCATCCGGTTCCGATGACAACGGCAACCGAGAGAGCCCAGCCCAATTTTCGGCGGAATGCTTCCGCCGGGCTCCCCCATCTCCAGAGATATCGGGTCAGCCGGAAGGCACCGAATGCCCCGAGGAGACCCAAGAAGGGTACGACGGCAACCATGTTCCGCATGAAAACGCGCGGGTAGGCGCCCATGAATAAGTAGAAAGTCAGGGGAAAAGATATCAGGAGAACGGCCGACGGGAGGCTTTTCCTGAATATGGAATAGAGGCCGAACCCCGCGAGGATCATCGGAATGATCCCGCACCCTCCCAGCAAACCGTGAAAATAGCCGCCGTAGCTCACGGCGTTTCGTTCTAGGCCGAACGGGAACGCTTGATAAGCCCGATTTTGATACTTCAGAAAATCCCAAAACAGAGGAAAATCCAGGACGGCATAGGGCGTCGTCAGCACAAAGACGACGGGAACCACAAGCAAGGCCAGGAGAAGCTTTTTATCGAATAATCTCTTTAAAGAAAAGGATGTCTTGAAGAGATGGGCCGCGATCAGGGGGAGCAGAACAAAAACCGCATTGTATTTCGTGCCTATGGCCAGTCCGATAAACAGGCCGTTGAGCAGATAATGCCTGAGTTTCGGCTCCCCAATGAGGATGAGAACGGACATGAGGAACGAGAGCAAAACCCAGAATCCCATGGGAGAATCCGTTGTGATCAAGAAAGAATTCTCCCAATGAAGAAAAGAAAGAGAAACGAAAAGAGCGGACAGGAGAGCTGTCGTTTGATTGAATAAACGACGCCCGAGGAGATACGTCAGGAATATGGTCCCCGTGGATATGATCACGGTCAAGAACCGTCCCCAAAAATAAAGCGTGAGATAGCTGACATCCGAGAAATTCTGGAATACCCCCTTGAGCTTTCCGATAAAAAACACGGCTTTATAGAGCAGGGCCTGAAGATAGATATAAAATGAAGGATAGAGGAAAGTCTGCGGATGGAGATTCCGGGTCTTGATCATGCGGACGGCCGACCGATAGATGACCGGCTCGTCGGGGTGGGTGATAATGGGAAAGCCGAACTTGATCGCCTTGTATCTGAGGATAAAAGCGGCGATAAGGATGACGCCGAGAGCGAAAAGGAACAGGAAGTTCCGTTGGCTTTTCGTCTGGAGCCGGCCGGAAGACATGCTCATGGGAATTCGACCGCAAATTAGCATAAGGGAGAAATGAAGTCAATTTTTCAACCTTGAATCGAGAAGCTGTTCAGAGTATATTTCGCGGGTGAAGAAATTCAAGCATCCTTTTCTGATCGGAACGGTCATTTTTTCAGTCCTTTTGATCTGCATATTTCTCTATTTCAAACCGAGCCGGCGGCCGAATATCATCCTTATTCTGATCGATGCGCTCCGGGCCGACCATGTGGGGGCTTATGGCTATGAACGGAACACAACACCCGTTATTGACCGGTTTGCCCGGGAATGCGTTCTCTTTTCAAGAGCCGTCAGCGCTTCAAACTGGACTCCCGTCTCTACGGCCTCGATGTTTTCCGGCCTCTATGCCTTTTCTCACAGCTTGATCCCCCCATCCAAAGACACCGGGCCGGCTCTCCAGATGGCCCTCCGGCTCGGGGAGGGAGTTGAAGTTCTTGCGGAAAGGCTGAAACGCGCCGGATACTCAACGGCCGCCGTCAGCGCCAATTCCTGGCACAAGAAGGAGTTCGGATTCTCCCGGGGCTTTGGAATTTTCCGTGTTGACCGGACGGCCTATGCCAACGACATGAATAGATATGCCTTTCAGGTTGTCAAAAAAATTGTCAAGAAAAAGAAGCCGTTCTTCCTATCCATTCATTATATAGATCCCCATAAGCCCTATAATCCTCCCCACGGTTATGAGAAGTCATTCCCTGCCCCGCTTCGGGATCAAAGATACCCCGGCGATATTTCGAGCCTGATCGATCTTTATGATGGAGAAATCCAGTTCGTTGATCGAATGATCGGCGAATTCTTCGAAAAACTGAAAAAGGTCGGCCTCTACGAAGAAACCTTCATCATTGTCACGGCTGATCATGGGGAGCAATTCATGGAGAGGGGCCAACAAGGCCACGGAGAACAGCTTTGCATGGAAGAGATCCGCATCCCCCTGATCATGAAGAGCGGGGCGTCACCCCACAGAGTCCATGAGACCGTGAGCAACATCGATATCTATTCAACGATCCTTAAGGCGGCGCGCCTTGCGATACCGGAGAATACCCCTTCGATTCCTCTCCAGGATGAGCCTGGACTCCGGAAACGGGAAGGGGTGATGTCAGAGAGCTTTCAAGCGTTCCACTACAAATCCATCATCACGGTTGACGGGAAAAAGCTGATCATGGATTTCGGGTCCCCATACAAACCGGAATATCTGAGCCTTCCGGTTGAGAAAATCATGGCCGGGGCCAAGGTCGTCGGCGTTTTTGATCTCGAAAAGGACCCGCTTGAACAAACTCCGCTGAACGATGAACGGCTGGAGAAAGACCTCCGCGGACGGCTCGAGAAGGAACTCCACTGGGCTCTGAGCCTGAGGAAACCCGCTCAGAAAGGAAAGATCTCAGCGAAAACGCTCGAGGAGTTGAAGTCTCTCGGATATCTGAAGTGATGGATCATAGGCCGTCCGCCCGGCTGGAAAAAAGGTAGTATTCTGCTATGGAAGATCAATCCGAAGATCGAGGTGTCGCCGATGTACCGGACGAGCACAGAGTTGAATCGAGAAGCTATTCAAAGTATATTTCTCGGGTGAAGAAACTCAAGCATCCTTTTCTGATCGGAACGGTCATTTTTTCAGGTCTTTTGATCTGCTTATTTCTCTTCTACAAACCGAGCCGGCGGCCGAATATCGTCCTTGTTCTGGTCGATGCGCTCCGGGCAGACCACCTGGGTGCTTATGGTTATGAACGGAACACAACACCCGTTCTTGACCGGTTTGCCCGGGAAAACGTCCTGTTCACTCGCGCGGTCAGCGCTTCGAACTGGACTCCGGTTTCCATCGCCTCGATGTTCACCGGCCTTTACGCCGCGTCCCACGGCATGGTCCCTCCCGTCCACAACGCCGCCGCGGCGCACATCCTATCGGTGCGCCTCAGCCAGAATTTCGACACCCTGGCCGAAATCCTGAAACGCGGAGGGTACCAGACGGCGGCCGTCATCACCAATCCCTGGCTGAATAAAGAGTTTGGCTATGCTCAGGGGTTCGACACCTACGAGAACATGAGACGGGGCACTGCCAACTCCGTGACGGAGTCCGCCGCCAAGATTTTGGCGAAGCTGCAAAAAAAGAAGGCTCCTTTTTTCCTCTACCTCCACTATTTGGATCCTCACGAGCCGTATAAACCGACTCCCCCATACAACCGTCTCTTTCAGGGGCCGCTCCGCAATGGTCGGTACTCCGCGAAAATCGAGGAGAAGTCCGGCCTTTATGACGGAGAAATCCGGTTCGCCGACATGGAGATCGGCAAGTTCTTCGAGGAACTGCGCAGGCGCAATCTTTACAAGGATGCCTTTATTATTGTCAGTGCGGATCACGGTGAGCAATTCGGAGAGCGGGGCCACCAAGGACACGGCAATCGCTTGTACGCGGAAGAGATCCATGTCCCTCTCATCATGAAAAGCGGAGAATCGCCGCATGAGGTCCGGGAGACCGTGAGCAACATCGATATTTATCCTACGATCATCGGCGCGGCGCATATCGCCATTCCGGCCGACACCCTGGCCGTCTCCCTTCGTGAGGAAGACCGGCTCCGGAAGCGAAGCGGCGTCATTTCCGAGAGCTTTCAGAAATATCATCATAAGGCTTTCGTAACGGGCGAAGGAAAGAAAATCATCATGGATTTTGGTTCGCCATATAAGCCGGAGAACCAGGATTTCGAGAGAACGATGGCCGCCGCCCGGGTCGAGGGACTCTTCGATCTCGACCGCGACCCGCTCGAACAAGCTCCCTTGAAAAACGAACGACTGGAGAACGATCTCCGTAAAGACCTTGAGACAATTCTGCGTCTGGCTCTGCGTCAGAGGAAAGACCCCCAGAAAGGGCGAATCTCGGGAAAGACGCTCGAGGAGTTGAAGTCTCTCGGATATCTGAAGTGACGGATCGTCGGCCGTCCGCCCGGCGGGAAAAAAATGACATCTCCAAGCCACGACGGTATATTTCCAGTGCGGTTCTAAACCACGCCGCTAAAAATATTTCATATCGTGGCGTCGAAAGCATGGATTCATACCCATTCCCGAAGTTCAGGTGCGTGGATCATCTGCAATGGAAAGCCGAATGAAACTCGCTGGGCTGCCATGGATGTTTCGCCAGCGTCGGCAAAGAGAGGCCATCTCCTTCGGCACTCGGGGCGGTGTCGAATAATGGGGGTCCGTTCTGGCCATCAGGGCCTGAATTGCTGAACCACCTCGATGACGCGATTTTGTGTTGTTTCGTCCAGCGTGTTGTAGAACGGCAGGCGCAGCAGCCGGTCGCTGATGTCTTCGGTCACCGGGCAATCGTTCGCTTTCCCGCCGAACCTCCGGCCCATGTCTGAGATGTGAAGCGGCAGGTAGTGGAACACCGCCTGGATGTCCCTCTCCTTCAGGAACGCGATCAGCGCCTGCCTCGCCCGTAGCGACGGCAGCAGCAGATAGTACATGTGGTAGCTCTGTTCGCACTCTCGGGGGATGATAGGCTGCCGGATGTCCTGCTCCTCAGCCCACCCCGCCAGGTGCTTGTGGTAGGACTCCCATATGCGTCGGCGTTTGGCTTGGATGTGCGGTCCCCGTTCAAGTTGCCCGTACAGAAACGCCGCCAACACGTCCGACATGACATAGCTCGAGCCGATATCCACCCATGAGTACTTATCCACCTGCCCCCGGAAGAAGCGGCTTCGGTTGGTGCCCTTCTCGCGAAGAATCTCGGCCCGCTCGATGAACTGCGGGTCGTTGACCAGCAGAGCGCCGCCCTCGCCGCAGGTAAAATTTTTGGTCTCATGGAAGCTCTGAGTGGCCAGACAACCGAACGTGCCGAGAAACCGGCCCTTGTACTTGCCGAACAGCCCGTGGGCATTGTCCTCGACGACCGCAACGTTGTGTCGGCGGGCGATATTCAGGATCGCATCCATCTCGCATCCGACGCCGGCGTAATGCATCGGCGTTATAGCTTTCGTCCGCGGCGTGATCAGCGCCTCGAGCTTCGTCTCGTCCATGTTGAGCGTGTCGCGGCGGCAGTCGATAAACACGGGCCGGGCTCCCCGCAGCACAAACGCGTTGACCGTCGAGACGAAGGTGAAGGACGGCACGATGACCTCATCGCCCGCCTCCACGTCCAGCAGCAGTGCCGCCATTTCCAAGGCATGCGTGCATGAGGTCGTCAAAAGCGCTTTGGGAACACCGAGTTCCTTTTCCAGAAGCGCGTGGCACTTCTTTGAAAACATGCCATCGCCTGAGATATGGCGGTTGCTGACGGCGTCGGCGATGTAGTCCAATTCCCGGCCTTCGAAGCACGCCTCGTTGAAATGGATGCGATATGCGGCCATTTTCTTTCCCTAATGACCCGACGTCCCGCCCTTTAGGGCGTCGGAGCGCATGAACACGCGCGACCTCTCATGTCTTGAACCGGCCGGACTGAACCTCTGCATCGTAATCGGTCAGGGCTCTCGCGTAGTCG
>Ga0256868_10001287_pt1 | contig 13859 bp, 15 predicted proteins | sample RVTome_13_FD_187341 | JGI IMG/M metagenome (GOLD analysis project Ga0256868, IMG submission 187341) | Soil microbial communities from uranium-contaminated site in the Upper Colorado River Basin, Wyoming, United States - RVT92D227 HiSeq ... | reverse complement strand
TCTTAGCAATTTCAAAGCTGGTCTTGCATTTTCTTTTTAAATAGGTTTCCCAAAGTGCCCATGGGATAAGAGCATTTGCATATACAAGATAATTTTCAAACCACACCCAATCATCAGAATATGTCTCAAAATAATAATTATGCAGCTTCACCTTCAATTCGTTTTCCAGACTGTGCTGGTAGTCAAGACTTAATAAACCTATTAAAGCCGGTGATATTGCTCTTATTGAAGTCCAGCTGGAGGCGTCTTCAATTAAATTTCCAATAATTTTTTTATTATAACCGTCTTTATTGCTTTTTGTTGATAGAAGAGACCACAGAGTTAAACCATAAGCTTCTTTTATATTATATTTTGAATTATGTTCTTCATTTTTAAATAGACCATTACCATTATTTTCATAATAAAAATGATAAAGTAAACCATCTTCTCTTTGTGCTTTAAAAATGAAATTTAAATAAATATCCTTTAAATTTTTATCTTTAAACTCGTCAGCAACAATAAGAGCTCGTGCCTGATCTTCCAGGGCATATCCAAATTCAGGATCAGGCTTATCCAGTTTCCCATGCTGGTAAATTCCAATATCTGAAGTCATTGACCTTATTTTTTTTAGTGGATCCATAAGATTTTTTTTGATTTGATTTTAAAATAATTTTAAATATTCTTTTATAAAGGCCTAACTAAACTGCCCTGGCAGACCTCATATTCTCATTTTTATCTAAAACCTCATTAAACAATTGAAGATGTTGCAGAGCTACATTGTACCAGATCATCAATCTTCCGAATTTATATGTCTTCATTTCAATCTTTAATTTTTTTTGAGGATTTTCACATATATCTATCACAGCATCTGCAATGGCCTGGGAATTTCGGAAAGGTACAATTATTCCTCTTCCCTCTGCCAAAACCTCTTTTGCGTACAAATAGGGAGTTGAAATACATATTTTACCTGCTCCAATTGCGTATGCCAGAGCACCCGAAGCGGGTTGTTGTGGGTCTAGATATGGAGTTATGTATATGTCGATAATTTTTAACCATACGACCAGTTCTGTCAAAGACATATATCTATTTATAAATCTAACATTTTCCTGTAAATTATACTGTCTTATTTTTTCTCTTAAAAAATGTCTGTATTTTTCACCTTCCGTTTGTAATACAACAGGATGCGTCTGGCCAATTATCAAATATAAAACATTATAGAAGTGCTCCTTAATCTCTTTTAAAGCTTCTATTATGTATTCAAGTCCTTTAACTGATGATAAAAGATTTATATTCCCCAGAATTATTTTGCTCTCTAATCCTTTTTTCTTTTTATATTTAGCGTTAGGTTCCAGAGGTATATCAGGAACACCGTGTGGAATAATTTCTATATTTTCTTTAGGATAATTATATTTTTTTACCAGCTTCTGTAAACTTTCGGGCATCATAACTATTACTTTATGCGCAAATTTTATAACATCTTTTAAAACCAAGCCATATCCCTCATTTGAATTAATAGGAATTGTATGAGCGGTTATAATTAGAGGTTTCTTTATCAACTCTATTAATTTAATAATATATTCTCCAAATTCACCACCATACAATCCGAATTCATGCTCCAGAACAACTATATCCGCTTTAGATTTATTAATATAATCAGCAGCTTTAATATAGGAATCAATCTTGTATTGGTTAATTTTAAATTTAACTTCCGGAGGATAATCAATTTTATCTTCCGGTCTAATTAATGCTATAATCCTTGATTCGCAGTATGGATTTATAAGGTCAATAGCTCTAGTTAAATCACTTGTATAGGTAGCAATTCCACATTTTCTTGGGACATATGATGATACATATATACAATTAATGCCTTTACATTTTTCTCTTAAAACTTTCTTGAGCTTACTCAAAATAACACCTCCTGGAGATTTTTTAGAAATCTACTTAAGTGCTCTTTAAAAATCGGGCGGGAAATCTATTTCCTTCCCTGCTATTTTTTTAAGTCTTGCAAATTTATATGCACTCTTATATTTTTTAGCAATAATTTCCCAGGACACAACTTCTTTTAAATATTTTTTAAGATTCTCCGAGAGTTGTTTCCTCAGGTCCTTGTCACATGCCAGTCTTATGACTTTTTCTTTCAGCATCTGCTTATTTGTAAATAGTAACCCCCCCTCACTTTCCAGAGTTTGTGCCGTCAATGCTTCCAGAGGGGCCGTGGTTATATAAGGTTTGCGTAAAGCAATAATTCTGGCAAGCGTCCCTGATTGGGTTTCATCCACAGTGGGAAGCACGATAAAATTACAAACCTCCATAACCTTATAGTAAGCATCCCCTCTCGGAATAAATTCATAGTAATGTGCAAGTCCTTTTTTTTCTAAAATTTCCAGGTTTTTTTTATAATGATTATAATCCTCAATATGAGATCTATCCCTCATGGTTCCCGCAGCAAGTAAATCCCAGGACTCACCGGTTCTTTTTTTTATTTCCTCAAGTATTTCTTCCCATATAGAAGTTAATATATCCCACCTTTTATTGGATTGTATCCAACCCACCAGTCCAACCAAATTATTACTTAAAAATTCAATTTTATTCAAGCCAAGCTCAACTTTTAATTTTGGAATCTCGCTTTCACTCCAATTTTTATCTATTCTTGCTCCATGGGGGACAATCATAATATTTTTGGGCATCTTCCATCCTCTTTGAGTAAAAGTCCAGTTCAGTCTCCACTTCTGATAATCACTTTTAAATAAAACTACATCAGAATCCTCACACAGCTGATAAATAAAATTTTCTTCAAATTCCTTTAGCCTGCCATGTACTGTATGCGGCTCCACTACAATAGGAAATTCATTTATGGAACCTAAAAATTCTATAAATCCCTGATTTCTATCTCCGATACCTCTATTGTCTACATGTTCGTATAAGCCATATTCATGCTGTATATGCACAACATAAGGTGCCAACCTTTTAATTTTTTTTGCTACCGGCTTCCACCAGAAGCGATTAGAGGTATCTATTATAGGGAAAACTCCTTCCCCCGAACCATCTATATGACTTATTATCAGAACTTCTCTCTCTGGATATTCCTTCTGGATAAATTCCCTGGCTTCCTCACAAAACGTAGCTATACCGCAAAATCGAGGATAATAACTTGAAATTAGAACTATTGGTTTACCTTTTGCCATAATTTTTTAATTATTTTAATAATTGTTCTAACTATAAATTGTTCTAACTAAACTGATTTAAATGCTATTAGTTCATCTGTTGCACTATAATAAGTATAAAGCCAATCATTGTCAATTCCTGTTTCTGAGGGAAATGTCCTTTTGCAATCGAAACCTGCGCCATTTATTAATAATTAATTCTATTATTTAAGTTATCTTAGATTTAATTTCAGAAGTCGCAGATATTGTGGAGAGATCTTATAAGCTTATTAAGCTATGAGAGAATCAAGAGTACCGGATTTATCTTTATTAATCAATCTATAATGTTCTTTTCCTAAACATTTATCCATAACTACTATTATATTGTATTTTTCTGCATATTTTTTTGCCTTCATATTCTTGATTGATAATTTCTATATCACTTAACATTTCAATTTTATAGCTCCCCGGATTTTTCATAGCCTGCTACCAGACTTTTATATTTCTCATGAATCAGATTTCTGTCAAATTCCCAGAAACTATTAAGCATCTCATCTTTTTCTTTATCCGTAAAATAACTCATACTGGGAATAAAAAAGACCTTATCTTCTTTTTTTATATGTTCAGGATACAAGTCGGTTAAAGTCCTTAAATGTTTGTGTATATCAGTCAGGCTATCTTTGAGACCATCTTTATATTTCTGATTGGCTGTAACAAGTTCAGAAGTTGTTTTTCTGGCAAACTTATGTTCATTTATGAGTTGGTTTAATATTTCTTTATGCTCCCCTGATATGTCTTTATCTTTCAGTTTGCTGAATAAAATATCTTCTTCTTTTCCATGGTGGCATTTGTCAGCATAGGTTTTAAGAAAATCACAGGCATCTTCTATAAAGGAAACATCGGGCCTTGAATTTTTACCAATGTTATGAATTTCAATTTCCATCAATTTTATCATACGCTCTATAACTCTATGCTCTATCATTAGCGGTCCTATTGGCATCATAATAATTTCCTTTCTATTTTATAATCTATCTCTAAGTTAAAATATTTATATGGTGAATATATTTAGAAATATATTAGAGTAACAGGAGTAAGTATAGTATTTCAGATACAAAAGGGAGAGTTTTTTGCCGATCATTGGACCAGTTTGTTTTTTATTGCCAGCGAAACAGCTTCAGTTCTGCTTGAGACTCCCAGCTTATTTAAGATATTGCTTACATGGAATTTAACCGTAGAAAGACTTAATACCAGCTTCCTGGCAATCTCTTTATTGGAGAGGCCCTCGACCAGGCAGGCTAGAATATTTTTCTCCTGGCCGGTCAGCTGATAATCTGTGACTGGAGGTTTTTTTATGTTTGAAATTAAAAAATCACTTGCTTCAGAAGATAGTGTTGACTTTCCCTTATCAGCATCCCTTATAGTTGCTACCAGTTTATCCCCGGATATATTTTTTAAAACATAGCCGATGGCTCCTGCTTTAAGAGAATCTTCTATAAGTTTTTTATCCACAAAGCTGGTCAGGGTAACTACTTTAATATATGACCAATTATTCATTATTTCTTTTGTTGCCTCTATACCGTTAACTTCCGGCATAATTAAATCCATAAGCACTATATCTGGTTTATATTTTTCACACATTTCCAATGCTTCCCGGCCATTTTCTGCTTCTCCAATAACCTCTATATCATCATAAACGTCAAGTAAAGTCTTTATACCCTGCCTCACCAGCGGATGATCATCAACTATTAATACTTTTATCATTTTTTTATTTCTTCTTTATTATGGGTAAACTCAAGTTTAGTACCATTACAGGTATGATTTCAAAATGATTATATAACAACTCTAAATTAAGTAAAATATATTCCTTTTCCGGTAGTGTGATCTAACTGGCTATAAGTATAGGTGGTTCTATGAAAATCCTGATAAGAAAATTAAAAATTTCTAAATAATGTGCGCCTTCCACTTTTCCATCAATTCTATTACATCTTCGTCTGTTACATCAGTCCAATTTAAATAAGCCTGGGCTACCGCCATGAAATTGTATGGCATTTCCAGAACATACGCTTCATCAACCAGTTGTTTGATTTCGTAAAAAACATCCTCTCCCGAAACAGGTACGGCGACAATTACTTTTTTGGCATTTTTATTTCTGCAATATTTAATGGATGCACGCATTGTCGAACCCATAGCCAGGCCATCGTCTATTAAAATAACGATTCTTCCTTTAACAGAAGTTAAAGATCTGCCTCCACGCAATACTTCAATTCTTCTTTTTATCTCATTTATTTGCTCTTTTTTTATTCTTTCGATTTCATTTTTACCCACCCATAAAGAGGCGTCTTTATTTATATAAGCGCTGCCGTCCTCTGCAATAGCGCCAAAACCTGCTTCCGGGTTATAAGGGATAGGTAACTTTCTGGAAACCAGAATATCAAAATCGCTGTTCAGGTATACCGCTATCTCAAAACCAACTTCAACTCCCCCTCTCGGGATAGCAAGAACCAGTACATTTTGATTTTTATATTTATTCAGTTTCAATGCCAGTTTGTTGCCAGCTTCTTTTCTATCTTTAAACATGATACCTCGCTAAAAGATGTTTATTAGAAATCGATTTAAGTATCTTAGTAATAATTATTAATTATACCAGTCTATTTTTTATAGCTTGCTTCTTTTAGTTTATTTTTATGGTAAATAATTTTAATCCTTGTGCCTTTACCCGGTGCGCTTTCTATACTTATGGACGCACCCATAAGTTTTGCTCTTTCTCTCATTATGGTCAATCCTAAATTTGTTGAAGCAATTTTTTCATTTTTAAAGCCGTGCCCGTTATCGGTAATATCCATGTATAATTTTTCTGGAAGTACTTCCAGAACCAGACCGGCTTTAGTTGCAGAAGAATGCTTTATTATATTATTTAATGCTTCTTGAGCAATGCGGTAACAGCCAAGCTCAATTTTAGTTGGAAACTTATATTCCCCATTTATCTTTACTTCGATTGGAATTTTAGACCTTGCAGTTACAGATTTTACCAGTTCCTGCAGCAGATTTCCCAGGTTCTCATCTTCAAGAGTTGAAGGTCTTAGTTCGTAAAGTAAAGTACGCATCTCCATAAGAGCAATATTATTTAACTGTCTTACCTCTTCCAGCCTTTCAACTACCGCTTCAGGATCCTTTTTCCATAATTTAGGAATAACCTCTGCAATCAGATTTGCCGAAAAAAGAGTTTGTGTCACGGTATCATGCAATTCTCTTGCCAGCTTGTTTCTTTCTTCATTTAAGGTTTTATCTTTTCTTATTTTATAGTGTAACTTTTCAGTCTTTTTACTGTCTGTTATATCTTTTCCATAAATATTAAAATAGTCAAAGCCTTTTACCGGTATAATGGTAAATCCATAAATTAATTCACCTATTTTAATTTCAACTGTTTTTAGTTCAGTAATTTTATCTTTTTTTCCGCTTGTAACTGAATCGCGTAAAAATTTCAGGAATTTACTTCTTTTTCCACTACCCAGTTGTTGTAATATACTCTTGGCTGGCTCATTTGCATAAATAATTAAATTTTTATTATTCATTCTCATTACAGGATTAGGATTCTCTGATGGAAATCTTGATAAGCTTTCAATTTCTTTTTCAACTTTTTTTCGTTTGGTTATATCAGAAAATACGGTTGCAAATCTTCCTCTGGAGGGAGAAAAAACTGAAATCAAAAAATGTTTTTTCATGGGAGGAAAATAAGCTTCAAATATGGCAGGTCTTCCTGAATCCGCAACTTGTGCATAAACACCAAGGTAAGGAGCGATATCCGTTCCGTAAATTTCCGAAGCTTTTTTACCAATAACCTTATCTCTTTTAAGACCGAGAATGGACTGAAAGGCATTGTTAACATCCATGATTCTATAGTCTATAGGCTTTTTTGTTTTATCATATATCATTTCATGTAAGCAGACTCCTTCATTCATGGAAAAATAAAGGGAACGGAATTTCTCTTCACTTTCTTTAAGATCTTTTTCGCTCTGCTTTAATTTAAAAAAAAGTAAATCAAAAGGCTGGGAAAACCCTGTTTCAATAATAGCTTTATAGATTAGGAAAAATGATAGAAGTTTAAAAAAATGCCCCAACTGGTTAAAGAATCCATACACATCCACATATAATGTAAAAGATAATTCAGATAAGATAGTCATAATTAAAGAAGCTATAATCAACATAAAAACTATTCTGTTGAATTCTTTCCGGTATAGATATAGAAAAAATATTGCTGCCGCCAATATAAAAGATATTATATATTCACTTATAATTTTAAAAGATGTCAGACCCGATCCTTCTATATAGCTGACAGGGAACACTTTCCAGTAAAAAATTGATAACAAAATCAAAGTCGTAACAATTAGATAACTGATAAATTGGAGTTTATAATTTAACCTTCTTGTTATAAAAAATAAAGCTAAAAGCAAAGAAATGCTCTCAAGATATCTTGCAGAAATCCAGAGCTGAGTCGCCAGGTTTGACCCTGTAAAATTTGTAAATACGCCCATCCCTTTATAGGCAAGAGTATGGAATAAATCCAGCAAAGATACAAAAAGGTAAGCGATTCCAACAAATAACAAATAATTATTATCTAAAAACTTCTTTGAGTTCCAGGCAATAAGGAATATGCCAAAAGCAATAATAATGCTAAATAGCTCTACAAAATTGTGATAAAGAAGATAACTGTGCAGACTTATAAAATAAAGGCCTACAATTGATATCAGACCAAATATAATAATTAAGTAATTTTTTTTAAAAAAAGATCTTATCAAATTACTATTATCAGATTATTATAATAAAAAAATATCAGTAATATATCTTCACGATAAAAGCTACTTAAGTATTATAATATTAAAATGCAGTGTTTTACAATTTAAATGGAATTACCTTTTTTATCCAACTCAGCCTTCTGACTTTTGCAAAATCAAAATATCTCTAGCAAGTATTCATAATCAAACTATACCTAATTCCTGAACTCCTCTAAATCACTTAAGATCTCTTCTGCATGTTTTGCCGGGTTTACCGTTGGATAGACTTTCTTAATTACTCCATCCGGATTAATAAGATATGAAATTCTTTTTGTAATAATTCCGCCGGCATGATATTTACTTATTACCTCTTTCTCCGGATCCGAAAGAAGGATTATGGGCAGATTGTACTGGTCCGTAAATTTTTTATGACTTAATGGTGAGTCCGGGCTGATTCCTATAACTTCTGTATTAAGTTTTTTAAATTTATCAACATTATCTCTAAAATTTTTTGCTTCTGTAGTACAACCAGGACTATTATCCCTGGGGTAAAAATAAATCACTATCCATTTACCTTTATAATCGGATAAAGTATGGATTTTGTTATTTTGATCAATTAATTTAAAATCAGGAGCACTGACATTTTCTTTTAACATATAAATACCTTTCTATTATATTGTTCCCCAATTAAATTTTTACACCACAAATTTCTCTTAAACAGTTCAAACAGACTCATAAAATAATTTTATTTTAGATTGTAAAAAAAAATTCGCTATTATTGGATATTCCCAATTGGGCTGATCTTTCATCAAAATCGTTGTAAATATTATCTATTTCTTCCCAAAAAAGTGTTTCATAAAGATAAGCTTCGTTTTCAATCTCAGTCAATGTATATATGTTTGTTCCTTTTTCAAACTCTTTAAAGAACAATATTCTTTTCGATATGGCACTTAATGCATAATGGTAAGCTCTGGATGCTTCCGGCGGAGGAGCAATTTGTTTTAGATCATCATTAAATTTTTCATATTTTTCCAGGAGCATTTGAGAATATATAACTTTCTCATCCAAAGTTATATTCTTATTATTGAATTTCTCTAAAAGTTGTGTTGTTTTTTCAATATGATCCTTCCAGATTGAAAAAAACTTTTTACTGAAATCAGAAAATTTCCCCAATTGAACTTTAAACTGTTCTTTTGCGTCCATTTCGTTATTTTTATTTGAGCTGTATTTTATCAAATCAGCTTCATTGAAATATTCCAGAGAACTATTATTCTCATCCTTTTTCGTACAGCCTATGAATAATATAGATAAGAAAAATATTCCAATAATTAAAATTGTAAGCAATTTTTTCATCATATATTCAAATGCAAAATTTTTTATAAAACTTTTATTGAAATTTTAAATGATTTACTTAACTTCAATGGTACCATTCATTCCAGAATGTATCTTACAGAAATAATCGTAAGTCCCTTTATCATTGAAAGTATAACTGAATGATCCGCCGCTACTTATGTTTCCGCTATCAAAAATTCCAGACTCATTACCACTTCCGCCGCTTGTAATTGTGTGAGAATAAGTATCTTCATTTACCCACGTGACCGTAGTTCCCTGATTTATGGTAACAACCTCAGGACTGAACCTTGAGTTTTTCATCTCTATTTGGACTTCACCTTCGGTTTGTGTGGTGATAGTTTCCCCGGGAGTTTCTGTTTCTGTTGCAGGCTGGCTCGTATCAGTCTGGCAGGAAACTAATATAAAAAGTAAAAACAGTATCGATAATGTAATTATTAACAATAGACTTCCTTTAAATATTTTCATCTCTACACCTCTCTTTTTTATTAAACATTAAAAATTAAAATTTACATTACGGAAACATCCAGCTTTTTAGCGCTCTGCCATAATCCATGTATATTACAATAGGATAAAGCCAGGATGGTCCCGGATTTTTCCGTCTTAAACAACAGAGTACCCTGATGATTTGTATAGACAGTACTTGTATCTGCTCCCTGGGTAGAACTACCGTGAGCCGTGAAGATAAGATCTCCGATCTGTATGGGATATTTTTCACCATCAGGTAGAAAGAACAAAGATATCCACCCTATATGGTGCTGGGTAGTATTTGGGTGAGATATCTCTTTCCCTACACTTATAACTATCTTTACCTCCTCTCCCTTTTGTACCATATCCGGGGCATCTATTACCGGTATATGCTTTTCTTTTTTAAAGTCTGCGCTTTGCAGTAGCTCATTAATTTCAGTCATTTTTATCTTACTTCTCCTATATTAATATTCAATTAACTTAAGTATTACACCTTTTATATCTAAATTCTTTACAATAGGTGCGGTATTTATTATTAACCTATTTTCTTTTTTACAAAATCTATGAGAGAATTCAATACCTTACCGGAAGGACCTCCTTTGGTAATGAACATATCTATTCCCATCTGCAGATATTTCCTTTTTTCTCCATGATCAAAATCAATAACAACTAAAGACATATCCGGGTAAGATTCTTTAAAAGACTTAACTGCATTTTTGATACTCTTGCCAAGAAAATCCCCGTCCATAATTAATATGCCGGGTTTTTCTATTTCTACTGCTTTATACAGATCTGTATGGTCTGACACCTCTTCTATATAATCTATCTTGTCTATCTCTGTTTCCAGTAGAAGTTTCAAGGCCGATAGCAGGTTTTTTCTTCTCTCTGCAATTAAAATATTCATGTGGTTATTATAGGTTTAAGGATATATTATAGTAACAGTAGTAAGTACAGTATTCCAGGAATAAAAGGTAGGGTTTTTTAACTGGTCATTAGACCAGTTTTTTGTATAGAGACAGCTAGACAGCTCAAACAAACACAAGCTAGCAAAAGCAGATAATTCCATTATAATATTTAAATAAAAGTTACAATTATTAATTAACTAGCCGGGAAGAATCAATATGATAAAGAAAATATTAATTCTACTGATTACTTTTACATTAATCCTCTCATTTACCTTATTCGGATGTAAAGAAGAAGTAGCAGAAGAGGAAGAAACCATTGAAGAAGAAGCAGAAGCAACCGATGAAGAATCGGTACAGGAGGAGACAGAAGAAACAGCCGAAGAAATAAAATTACAGGCATCAGAGGGAGAAGTATCTTTCAAAACCGAAGACGGCATCAATATTAACGGAAATATATTTGGAACCGGAAACAAGTGGATAATACTCTCACATATGTATCCCACTGATCAAACCAGCTGGTTTGATTTTGCACAGTATCTGGCCGAAAATGGTTATATAGTTTTGACTTACGATTTCAGGGGATACGGCAAATCAGGCGGAAGTCGGGATATATCAAATATAGACAAGGACCTGGAAGCCGCTATAGTTTTTATAAGCCAGTACGATTCGGAGAAAATATTCCTTATGGGGGCCAGTATGGGGGGAACAGCCAGCCTTATAGTAGCTGCAAGAGAGTATATTGATGGCGTTATATCTCTCTCTTCCCCGGATGAAATGGACAGCCTATCGGCTCTTGATGAGGTTGAAGACATAGATGCGCCCATACTTTTTATAGCCAGCCAGGGCGACGAAGATGCGGCAGCGAGCGCTGAATCTCTTTTTGACATGTCACTCGAGCCTAAAGAAATCGAAATACTTGACGGCAATTCACATGGAACTTTTATCTTTGAAGAAGAACCGGAAAATGGCGAGATAGTAAAACAGCTTGTACTTGATTTTTTAGACAGTAATTGAATATTTACGCCGGATTAGACCGTATCTAAAATTGCTTTATTAAAACTTCTTATTTCCCTGAACATTCTTGGATAAAGCTTTGCCCTGTAATTAAAACCAACAATAGTGGAGAATCCCTGGGTGATTCCAATCAGCGGCATCCGTATCAAGCTTAACATTCTGAGTCCAATTCCCATTATTGCAATATGGAGATCACTTCCATGGAAGAGCAGCGGCCTGTTAAAAATCAGAGTTATTGTACTCCATTTTGGATTTCATATTCTTACACCATTATATTTCCCATCACCATTATATTTCCTATAGTAATAAAACCGGTAATCAGGATATATCAATTATTGATTAAGAATATTTTTGAAAAACTGATTCTTTTCTGCTTCGTTATAGCCAACGGCACTTGATTTTCCAAAATACTGAGGCCATGAGTTAAAAGTGCTAACGGTAATATCTTCCCTCTTCATAGAAAGAAATACCGGTAGTATCTGTGCCGCCTGGCCTATCGATATATTGGTCCAGACATATTTTCCCATTATGTTTAAGAAATCGGCCAGATTTCCAGAATTTACCATTGACTTTTTTTGCAGGAGCAAATCCGCCAGAAGCATTGCCGACTGCTTCTCTCTGGCATAGGCACCCCCACCATAAAGAGATCTGCCGTGCCTTGCCCTGGAAAGAGCAAGTGCCTGAGCCCCGTTTATATGATGCGTTCCGGGAGTCAGGTAGCATCCGGAAAATGAATCCGCTATATTTTCTTCAACCGTAACATCAACACCACCAAAGTAATCAATAAGAGGTGCAAATCCATCAAAATCAGTAATGACATAGAAATCGATCTTTGCTCCGGTAAATTGCTCAAAAGCACTTACTGCACCGGCATTTCCACCTGAGGCATGGTATCCGTTTATTTTACGCCCTCCGTACCAGGTATCCCTGGGTATAGTAACAAGATACGCCTTCCGGGTATCGAGATTCAGATGGACAAATACATTAATATCGGTTCTGCCGCTGACTCTTCCTCCAGGCCTGTCAGAGGCACTATCATCTCCCCATATAATAAAATTAACTTTTCTACCAGCTTGAAAACCAGCTGCTCCGCTTGAACTGTAACCGGAAGAGGCTGAAGAAGAAGTAACAGTAGCTGCAGGAGCACCCGCATAGGGTATAATTCCATAGCTATTGCAGAGCTCGGCAAACTCCTGCGATTTCAGGAATCCATCCAAAACTGATTCTCTGCTCATTCCGCCTGCCAGTCTACCCAGCCATATACTATAACCGTTTGTATCAGGTTCCCGGTCGAAAAATGCCCTGTAGAGTATGGTAATAAATATCTCATTTGAGTGGTTTTTTTCTGTAAACTCTTTACTGAAAATAAAACCTTCGGCAACATCTGCTCCGGTCTTCGAACCATTCATAAGAAACCCAACCCATTCATTTAATCCTCCGGCATCAGGTTGTCTTCCAAGACACTGTACATAGAACCGGGTTACAAAGCTCTGTACCTGCTCTGCTGAACCCCCGTTAAGAGCTGTAGGGAAAAGAGTTATAACCAAAATTCCTATTAAAACCATAATCAGAAAATACCTGGTCCTGGAAAATATTTTTCTTACCATTACTCGCTCCTTCTAAAATTAAATTACATTCATATCCAAGTAAAAACTTCCTACCATTATACAATTATTCTTACAAGGTTAAAAACATTAAATGTATTTTTTTAAAAAAACCTCTTCAACTTTATTCATCCCAAGCCTTGTAAGAGCAAAATCATATTTTACGGGATCGTCTCTATCAAATTTCTTTAAGGCACTGGTTATTTCCATGGCAGTCCTGATATCTGCCTGTTTCCTTTCAGTAAATCCCAGTTTTAGCGAGATTCTGTACATATGAGTATCGAGAGGAATAATTAATTTGGAACTGGAAACTCCAATCCAGCCTCCGGGATCTACATTATCTCTGCGCACCATCCAGCGCAGATAAAGATTCAATCTTTTAAACGCGCTGCCACCTATCGGCGAAGGTACAAGGCTGCTGCACCTGTTTTTAGCAAGATCATTGAGATTTTTTGCGAAATTTAAAGCAGCGGAAAGAACCGTTTTATCTTCCTCTTTTAGTCCTTGTAAAAAACAGTTATTTAAGGACCCATATTCAGCTATAGTATTTTTTATATTCATTAAAAGACAGGATAATTCACCTCCGGTGGTGAACCTGTGTTTAAAATCTTTAAAAGTATTATA
>Ga0256868_10001285_pt1 | contig 13887 bp, 8 predicted proteins | sample RVTome_13_FD_187341 | JGI IMG/M metagenome (GOLD analysis project Ga0256868, IMG submission 187341) | Soil microbial communities from uranium-contaminated site in the Upper Colorado River Basin, Wyoming, United States - RVT92D227 HiSeq ... | reverse complement strand
CGCTCAGACATCTTCGCTGGCCGGCTTCTTCCGCGCCGGCTTCCCTCAAGGGCGATTCGAGAAGGCTAAACCTTCCACGGTCGCTGCGGCTATTCCCGGATCTTCTCCCTCATTCTTAGCCACACAAAATGGAAGAGACCCCAATTTATTGACTTCAAGTTAGATATCCGATATAAAGGAAACGGTTTCAACGAGTTCTCGGCATGCCGGAAAAACAAGAGATAGAATTCAAGCATATTGCCGTGGAGGGCGTATTCAAGTCCGGTAAGACGAAGCTCGCCGGCCTGCTGGCCCAGCGGCTCGGGGGAAAGGTCGTCCTCGACAAGCCCGAAAATCCCTACCTGAAGGACTTTTATGACGAAAAGGAAGGGGCGGCGTTCCTCACCCAGCTCGTCTTCCTTGTCAACCGCTACCATCAGCAAGCCCGCCTCGTCCAGAGGGACCTGTTCGAGGAGCGGATCTTCTGTGACTATGTCTTTGAAAAAGACAAGATCTACTCTTACCAGACGCTGTCCGACGACGAGCTCGTCGTCTATGAGAAGATCTATGGCGTGCTGTCGGAACGCATCCCGAAGCCCGACCTCGTGATCTATCTCCAGATCTCGCTCCCAACCTTCGTCAAAAGGATCGCCAGGGAAGGCAGCGCCCTGGAAAAGAACATTTCGGAGAAATACTTGCAGGACCTGATCGAGGCCTTTGATTATTTCTTCTTCAATTATCAGGCGACGCCGCTGCTCGTCATCAAGTCCGATGAGCTGGACCTGGCGAGGGAAGCGGACATCGAAGATATCATCGATCAGATCCGGCAGATGAAAAAGGCGTCTTTGTTCTATGTCCCGCCAAGCTATGCGGGCAAAGACGCCCGGAAAAAGTAGAAAAATATGACTTTACCCCAATCCCGCGCTGAGAGGCGGGATGGGGAGAAAGGAAGGGCCATGTCAGAGACAAAAATCCAAAAGGTCACGATTCCCTCGCTCCGGGCTAAAAAAGCCGCCGGCGAAAAGATCACGGCGCTGACCGCCTACGACTATCCGATCGCCAGGATCCTGGACGAAGCCGGCATCGACATCATCCTTGTTGGCGATTCCCTGGGTATGGTCGTTCTCGGTTACGAGAACACCATTCCCGTGACGATGGACGAGATGATCCATCACACCAAGCCCGTCACTCGGGCCGCCAGGCGCGCTCTGGTCATCGGTGACATGCCGTATTTCTCCTTTCACCTTTCCGAAGAAGAAACCGTGCGCAACGCCTCGCGGTTCCTCAAAGAAGGCGGGGCGCGCGGGGTGAAGGTCGAAGGCGCCTCGAAGAAGAGGCTCAAGCTTATCGAGCAGTTGATTGGGGCTGAGATCCCCGTCATGGGCCATGTCGGCCTGACGCCCCAGTCTATCCATCACATCGGACGGTTCAAGGTGCAGGGGAGCGAAAAGCAGGATGCCGAAAGGATCATCCAAGACGCCGTGAACCTGGAAAAGGCGGGCTGCTTCGCCGTTATCCTGGAGTGTATTCCAATGGAAGTGGCGCGGCTCATCACCGAAAAGCTCACCGTCCCGACGATCGGCATCGGCGCCGGGCCCTGGTGCGACGGCCAGATCCTCGTTTTCCATGATTTGGTCGGATGCGAAGACGGCTATTTACCCAAGTTCGTGAAAAAATACACAGACCTTCATCAAATCCTCACCAGGGCTGTAGCCGATTACCGGGATGATGTCCAAAAGGGCGCCTTCCCGAACGACGAATATTCGTACCACCTCAAACCCGAGGTCGCCCAGGCGCTGGAGAAAAGCAAGAAATATAAAAAGTAATTTCTCTTCGCTGGCGATATGTCTATTCCCTCCTTGATAAAGGGGGAATGGAGGGCTTTGATGGCCATGGAAATGAGGACTGAGGCATGAAAGTCATTAAATCAATTCCCGCTCTGAAATCCGCCGTCCGGAGATGGAAGTCGAAGAACAGAACCATCGGGTTCGCGCCGACCATGGGCTATCTCCATGAGGGGCATCTCAGCCTTGTTCGCGCTTCGAAGAAAAAGGCCGACGTGACCGTGGTCAGCATTTTCGTCAACCCGACGCAGTTCGGGCCGAAAGAGGATTTCAGGACCTATCCCCGGGATTTTGAGCGGGATGCCGGACTCCTCAAAAAAGAAGGCGTCGACGTCCTGTTTTATCCGGACGCGGACAAGATGTATCCCGGCGGATATAAAACCTATGTCGAAGTTCATGACCTCCAGGACAAGCTCTGCGGACGGTCGCGGCCCGGCCATTTCCGGGGCGTCTCGACAGTCGTTTTAAAACTCTTCAACATCGTCCGGCCGGATTACGCTTTCTTCGGACAAAAAGACGCCCAGCAGGCGATCATTCTTCGGAGAATGGTCCGGGACCTTGACCTCGATGTGCGCGTCGAGGTCGTGCCCATCGTCCGCGAAGCCGACGGCCTGGCCATGAGCTCGCGGAACACGTATCTCGGTCCGGATGGGCGGAAGGCCGGCCTCAGCCTAATCCGAAGCCTTCGCCAAGCGAAAATGCGGATCGGCGCCGGCGAGCGAAGGCCGGCCGTCATCCTCAGGGCGTTGAAGGAGATGATCGCGGCCGAGCCTTTAGCCAGGATCGATTACATCGAGGCCGTGGACATGGACACTTTTGAGCCGGTCAAAGAGATCTCGGAAGGAACCCTGATTGCGCTGGCCGTATTTATCGGAAAGACCCGCTTGATCGATAATATGATCGTTTGATTTTCTATTTCGTCGCCCATTCCTTGAGGTTTTCGTATGGCATTTCGCCGCATACGGCGTCGTTGGTTTCGGTGTTCAAGAAGGTCGGAACCCGCAGCTGGCCTCCGCACTGGGCGGTCAGGATGGGCCGGTAGGTGCGCATCAGGTCAGCGTTTTTCTCATCGTGCCAGACCTCGTGCCGTTCGATGGAGATGCCGGTCTCTTTCTCCAGTCTATCGACCAGCGGCATCATCGCCCGGCAGTGGGGGCATTCGCGGCCATGGAACATGAGGAGTTTCGGCATGATTCACCTCTCCTGGAATTTTATCGTTTTATGAACAATCCGCACCAACATTCTCCCTTGTCCTGGCCTTGATAGGTCTCGTGGATCAGGAAGTTGCAGGGGCAGACGATCTTTAAATCCTCTTCCCAATCCTTGCTCATGAGGCGGCAGGGGCAATATTTGAGGTCGTGGCTGGCCTCGTTGCTAAAAATGCCTTCAAGCAGAATATCGGTGCGGTCCCGGTCGGGATTGACTTTAAAAGGATTAGCCGCGGTGAACTTTTCGATGGCCCGCCGGAAATCCTCCTTGGTGAAATCGCCCTCGGCCGCCGCGCACGCGATCATCTTTGCTTCCTTGGCCGAGATCTCGACGTAGGCGTTCTTCACTTTGCATGTCGGACAGAGCTCGGGCGGCTTGAAACCGTAATGGATGTCGTTGCAGACGAAGCATCGCCAGAATTTTTTCATAATCCGGTTCCTTCCTTTTAGTTCCTGTTAATCTTTTATCATACTAAAGTCCGGTTATAAATTGAATAATTTCTTCTCAAACAAAGGATCCGAGGGGCAGCCTTTTCCACATGTCTGGAACTGGCAAGGTAAAAGAATTTGGACAAGGAATTTAATGGGGTATCTGACGCCTGTCAACTCTAGTGTCGTTCAGACCACATTATTATCATTCTAATCCTGAATATTTTATTGACAAGGGCGGAGATTTTGCCTGTTTCGGCAACTTCGATTGGTGGCGACTTGGACTACATTGATCATAGCATAAACCTAATTATTAAATAATTATATTACCAACGTTCAATAATCGTACTTCTTCGTACTTTTGTACCTCATCATAGGCGTATTTTCTTGATCGAAAAGTTGTTTTCAGAATATACCCTAGCCGCAATCCCAGATTCCTTAGCCAGTTACTCATAAAATCTTTATTGACCATTAGGTACTGCCCATGGGGTATTGGCATATTTTTGTCGTACCTTTCTTTCAATCCTTCAAGCCAGTCTGCGTACCTTGCGACGCATTTTCCATCTTGATCCTGAAAATACCATCCGTATTTGTCGAGTATATTTTTTAGATCTTTTGATATTGCTGGAGTTAAATTAACTGCCGGATCATAATCTCTAAAGTATTGCCACAGCGCAATACAGAGATCGCGCTCACGAGCAACGATAGGAGAAATCAGCAAACCTTTAATTTGGATAGCATCGCATTTCACTGCTAAGTGGTTCTCTTTATCTTCTAGAAAATTGAATGGCTTGACTGCTTTTGAGGGAATCGTGACTAAATTTGGGGAATAGAAAATCCTTTTCCCAATTTCTTTGCCGGTCGGCAACTTCGAACCCAAAACCCTATAGCCAAAAGCTAACAGCAAAAAAGAATGCGAGGGATCACTTTGCGTCCAGCCTTCCGCCGGCTGAATAGCACCTTCAGCCGCAACCAGCGTTTCCTCTCCTCTATCCTTAATAAGTTGTTCTGGCGAATTTTTAAATGAGATGGGTGTTATTGATTGTTTTTCATTAGTAGTATCCCTTGATTGCTCTAGTTTCGGCCACCACTCAGGGGCACGATTTGGCGAGATTTTCCACTTGGACAGTTCAATAGGAAGCGCTGCATAAGCATATTCGAGATAGAAATCTTCAGAGATATTACCATTTTTATAATAATCTTGTAGGGTTCTCAAAAAAGCTGATCTATAAGCTTCACTCACTTTTGATGAAAAACCAAGCAAGAATTCATCATGTTCGTGACGAGCGTAATAATAAGCTTGATTTGAATTAAGCTCCGTGCCTGTTTCTTTAATTATTTGGTCAGCGGTAAAAGCCCATTGCTTAATAAACGGCCTGAGAGAATCTCTTTCAATCTCCTCCGCTCTTTGCATGTAAATGGAAGCAAGAAATGTATTTACATATTTAGAAAAGAAAGTGTTCACTGAGTAAGTATTTGAGACTGGTTCTATTTCTTTCAAGGGCGGCAACTCTGGCTTTGATGTATCTAATAGAGAGGAAATCTCACTTAATAGCTTTTCTATCACCTCGGAATTTACTAAAATAGAGCTAGCGATTGCCTTAATGTTTATGTATTTAAGATCGTCGGGATTTTCAGCAATAGAAAATGCCTTGATAATAGGTAGTAGCCCTATAGCTACTGCGGTTTCCATCTTCTGTCGTTGAATCCAAGATAATAGTTTTATGAAAATGTCTGTTCTTTTCTCGCCCAAACAAAGTAACCTGGCTATGCCGCTAGCCGCTCTTTCCCGGACCAGTGGACTCGGCCAAAGCAGTCTTTGGATTAAAATATCAATATCGGCAACTTTATCTTTGCATAACCATTCTGGCGAGGGCAAGTTTATGTCAGCCATAAGGGATTTGGCGAATTGTATACTTGCTTCTGTTATCGTCTCAGCTCGTCCTGAATCGCCAAAGAGAACGAAGAATTCGACCCCTCTAGATAATGGCACGTGATCGTTGGTACTTTTTTGGAAAAATTCAATATACCGTTGAGGATATTTTTCTTTAATGAATTTCCATCTATTTTCCGCCTTCTTTTCATCAGTCCAGTATCGTTGCCATCCGTGGTCGTTCTCTTGAGCATGACACAAAATATCAAAAGCCACGTTGTTATCAAGCTCGTGTGCCAATGGATAGATCATATCAAGCAGTTCCCCTGACAGGGCTTTTATGCCAAATTTATCAATGACCTTCTTAACGACATTGTAAATATTTTCTTTACAGTTCTTCCCAAGCCAGTAGCTTATCCATCCGATCAGATAGTTATTCCAGTCCCACCTATTCTCGAAGTTATTTAAAATATGATCTAACAACCTGTCCGGATCAACCTCGGCGTAATCAGGTGCAGATTTCTCAATATTGGAAAAAGAACTCTCTTTCTCTTTAGCGTAATTAATAGGTCCTAAGTAAGATTCAATAGCATCGACCGCCTTGGCCGCACCGGCGTTACCTTTTGCGATTGCTTTAAGTTGCGAAAAAGAGTCTTTGTCGACAGCGGTGCTCGCTAAGGCAATTTGCACATCGCCTAAAAAAGAAAAGCACTTGAGTACATATTCAAATAGGTCTTCGGCATGATATAGCTCTTCTCGGTCAGCAGACCAATAATAGTACCTGTACAAGAGTTCCGGATTCTGTTGAGCCAAGAGGTCTGCCAACCCAAAAGGCAAATTATTAGTTTCATCGCCGTCAGTATACTCTCCGACTTTATCAATAAGCGGAATAATTCTTGTTATCCAATCGCCTATCTTATCGCAACTCGTCCCGTTCTTAGCGCATATTTCGATTGCCTTTAGTACATCGAATAAATAAACATCCTTGTGGTAGCCGTAACCTAAAAGATTATCTGCGGCCTTTTTCAGAAATAATTGTGACTTCTCATTGTCGCCGTAAAGACGAGCAAGTTTTGAAATCTTTGTATAATCCCTTGCTCGATCCGGAAAATAACCTATAGCTGCTGACAGGCTGCGGACATTTTCATCACGGATTAACTCATATACATCTCGTGTAAGCATAATTCCATCGGACTCCAAAATAATATCGAGCAACTCATTCTCACTGAAGAAAGATGGCTTAGCAGTGATGACTTTGTAGTCTCCTAATTGAACCGAAATCTCATTTTTTAAATATCGTTTCAATAAAACAACATCTCTAAAAATATCTCTAACGGCTGCGCTAAGGGCGAATTGGAAATTCAATAGATCTCTATCTTCCGGCCACTTCAACTCTTCCAAGTCAGAAAAAGAATCAAATAGGTTCGAATAAGCAATTTTCGATTTGTTAATACTTGCTGCAATTTTTATACTCGATCTAAACAGTTTTGTTGTCGCTCGCGCAGGCCACAGATCGGGTGCTCCTACAATCCAATCTTCAATATCTTTTTGCCTGCCGGAGGTAGCATACAGCAAGCCCAAAATAAATTGCTGATAGAAAAAATCTCTCCATCTGGCACGCCCTTCAGTGTCATACTCACGTATAGTTTGTGGAAATACGTCGTATTGAGAAAGTGACGGCAAATCTCCTTTAGTGTGATCTTTCAAATTTCTGTACAACCGGCATTGAAGCGATAAGTTTTCTTTATCGTCAAAGTAGCTTGACATATCATCTGTATTATTTGCAAAACCATGTCTTGCACATTCGGTTAATATTCTTCCTTTCTCGGCGTCCGTTAGCTCAAGTTTAAAAAGTTCCTTTAATTTTTCTACTTGTCCAAGGGAAAGCAGTTCTCGTGAATAAATCCCAAAAAGAGTATCAGTAATCTCCAAATCCCTAAATTGCACAATATACTTATAGATCCTTTTCATATCATGATGGCGATTATACGGAAGCACTTCAAGTAAAGTGGCTGTCACGGGAGGCACCGTATTTTGTCGGTACTCTTGCATATCCAACCGCTCAATTAAAATATCAATAATCTCTCCTATTGCCGCTACATTACCCTTGACATCAGCTGATTCGACGAGCATCGGGAATACCGCTGTAGGTAATAGCTTGAAATCAATGTAATCAAAAATTGCGTCGTTTTGCCGTAATGCCTCTTTCCATATCAACGCCGTGGGTTCCTCCACAAAATCTTTTGAATTTAGATAGTATGTATGGAGATAAGAAATATGGAGAGCTTTGCCAAAGTCATCATTTTCAAAAGCGACCTTGGCTGCCAATCTCATTTGGTTTGAAATTTGATCGGGGTTGCACGGATAGCAAATGGAGTCTATCAACCAATGTCTGTCGATGTTCAAAACAGGATCGCTATTGCCTAATTCGTGCTCGATAATGCGCAGCTCCGCCCATTTTAAGTACTCGTAATTTGATTGCTCGAGCCATTTCTTGACATTAGTTTTAATAACAGCTTTTTGTTGCGCCAGCTCCGGCTGTTCTTTTAAAAAGACGTCAAAGCTATTGTGGTAAACATTCATCTGGCATCTAAAATTTTTTGAGATCAGATGAGATATTTCTTTGAACCCATTTGTAATATCAGCAGGATTTACCGTTGCGAGCGAAACACATTCTATGAGCTGTTGTTCCGTAAAACGAAAATTGGCGCTCGCTATTGTTAGAAGCAGTGTTTTTGCATTATCTGAGATCTGATTCCATAGCGAGTCGTAATATTTTTCTATGCCATCACCATAGGGTATAAGGTCATTGCAAGAATACTCCGTTAGAAGGCTATTGCCCAACAAAGTTTTTAATTGTTGCAAGCTGTAACGCAGATGCAAGGGATTACCATTTGTCAACGTAAACAACTTTTCTAACAAGCTCTTAAATTGCTCCGCATGATCCGGCAAGTTAAGTCCTATTTTGTTTGCATGGATAAGATTTGAAACCGCGTTCTTGCTCAATCCCTTTATTTCGATCCATTGAGTTTGTGGACACTTATCAAGAACTACTTGAGGTAAATACGGCTTAGCAATTGCTTGCATTCCAATTACAATCCAAACACCGGATTGCGGCATGCAGATTTCGTGCAAAAATGTTTCAAGTTCCTCTTTTGCCGCATACCTTAAAGCGTGATCTAGTCCATCTACAATAATTACGAACGCTTTCTTCTCTTGGCCTAGTTTATTCCCAATTGTTGTAATGAATTCATAGAGAGGTATCTCCTTCGAATTCTTATTTGCCAGATCACTGAGTAGCTCTCGGTGGGACTTTAGTTGCGACTTGATGGCTTCGATAATGCGCTCAGCATTAAGACGTTCTTGAGGGTTAGAATCTTCGGGGGATATATGATAGTGATGCTTAATCACAATTATCTCTTTTATCATAAGTTCCTCGGCAAGCTTCGATAGATATACGCTCTTACCCACTCCAGGATTGCCAAAAATCACCTTAACTCCGCCTTCCCATTTTTGAAGATTAACCAACATGGCTTGGTGCGTGCGATCATCAAATAATTCAAAGTCGGAAGGAATATCAAACTGCTCTTCCAGAGGCCGCGGCATATCGAACTCGCACCATTTGTGAAGCGTGTCGATGTCTAGCTGTCGTGTATGGCGTTTCCGGCATTCTTTATGTATCTCATGGCATAAATTGGTTACACCAGACTCTGTTGCATTAAGTTTTTCGTAAAAATACTTCCTTATATTGTTCTCAAGATCGCCCCCGGATAAGTTCTCTTGGTCAAATCGAAAGTGAAGGACTCTAAAAAGGCGATTAAATTCTCTGTCACTGCCTATTTCGCTGACAAATCGATTATACAGATTGACATCCTCGGTTCTTATTCTTTGGATATCAAGTGTCTCCCCATCGATATACTTACTGACTTCGTCCGAAGCTTGTCCGTTTGTAACGAAAAATGCATCTTTGCTTTTATCCAGATGAGACGACAGTGAACTTGACCATTTTTTAAGAAAAGATGTACCGCCAGTACGCTTGGGGATCAAGAAATCATCCCAAGTCCACTTATAGGTTGAGTCCTGCTTGTATTTGATTTGATAAAAATGATAAAAACCATCAGCGTCAAGGCAGATGATATCATCGAGATAAAACTTATTGGAATCGCCTTTGTCTGGAGAAGTCTCAAACTGAATCCACTTGTATTGATCAGGATTTGCCAGCCACTCTCCACATAATCTCAATCCCCAGAGGTCCTGGTAGTCGAATCCGCTTCTAATCGGACTTGTAGGATTTATTCTTGCCATTTTCTATTTAGTTACAGGTTATGACCATTCCTTATGATAATTATAATATTATTTTAGTTTAAAGAAAAAGGAAGCAGGAAACCCTGCTTCCTTGTTTTGTTGGGAGGAGCCATTATTTTCCCGGCCAGGTCTGGCAATGGTCTGCGTACTCGCAGTCCTTGCACTAGAAGCCGGTTCTTGGGAAGTAAATTTGAAGGTTGATTCCCTTGAGGACCTGAGCGGCGATCTCGTAAAGCCTCCGGTAGCTTGACGAATCCCGCCTGGTTTCAAGCGTAACGAGCTTGAGCTTCTTGGACTTCACGAAATCGATCACTTTTAAGCCCTGGGGAGCCTCCGGTAGAGCTTCTCGAAGGGGTAACTGTGGATCGTGAGCTGTAGGGACTCGTCGGCTTGCCTGGAGTCCATCATCTGGGCCGAGGTTTTGAATTCAATGATGACATCATCGATTTCAATGAGGTCGATGACGCCTTCGATGTCGATAGGAGGGCTCATGCCGTTTCCTGTGGCGATATATCAAAATGACGGCTGGTCAAACGGGCGTTTCTGTGTTGGCCATAATGGTCCATCCACTTCAGTCGCGCTGATGCAACAGGAGAGATCGTCCCCTGCCTGACCAATGACCGAATATACTCCGAACCTGGAATCAGGGACCCATAATTTGTTGTCGGTTGTAGATACATGACAACACCTATCATCCCCAAAGGTGTCACTAATGTATCTGAACGAGATCACGCAGAGTGGAATTCGGTATGCGGACCTATATTCTCAGTCTAATCGGTAGTTGGGCGATTCCTTGGTGATGGTCACATCGTGGACGTGGCTTTCCTTAAGGCCCGCGGCCGAGATCTTCATGAACCGGGTCTTCGTCTTTAGGTCTTCGATCGTCGTGCAGCCGGCGTAGCCCATGCCCGACTTCAATCCGCCGATGAGCATCTGGATAATGGACGCCGCGCTGCCTTTATAAGGGACGATGCCCTCGATGCCTTCGGGGACGAGTTTCGTCTCCGGTAATGCGTCCTGGAAATAGCGGTCGCGGCTCTTGCCTTCCTTCATGACTTCAAGCGAGCCCATGCCGCGGTAGATCTTGTACGAGCGGCCCTGGTACATGACGACTTCTCCCGGCGATTCGTCCGTTCCGGCGAAAATGTTCCCGAGCATGACCGAGCTGGCGCCCGCGGCGATGGCCTTGGTAATGTCGCCGGAGAACTTGATCCCGCCGTCGGCGATGATCGGGATGTCCTTGGCTTTGGCAATCTTATAAACGTCCGCGATGGCCGTGATCTGGGGGATGCCGACGCCGCTGACGACGCGCGTCGTGCAGATCGATCCTGGTCCGACGCCGACCTTCAGGGCATTGACGCCCAGCTCGATGAGATCCGCCGCGGCCTCGGCTGTTCCGATGTTCCCGGCGATAATCTCCTGGCCGGGAAATTCCTTTTTCAGCATCTTGACTGTGTTGAGGACATTTTGCTGGTGGCCGTGGGCGGTATCCACGACGAGAACGTCGACCTTGACGTCGATCAGGGCTTTGGCCCTGTCCAGAGTCTCCTCGCCGACGCCGATTGCCGCGCCGACGCGAAGCTGCCCCAGGCTGTCCTTCGCGGCGTTGGGATACTGGATCCGTTTCAGGATGTCTTTATATGTGATCATTCCCTTGAGATGGTGATTCTTGTCCACGATCAGGATTTTTTCGATTTTGTGCTTGTGGAAAAGCTTCTCGGCGTCGGCCAGGGACGTTCCCACCGGAACCGTGACCAGCTCTTTGGTCATCGCTTTTTCGATGGCCAGGTTCAGCCGGGTTTCGAAGCGGATGTCGCGGTTTGTCAGGATCCCGACGAGCTTATTCGACTCGTCGGTAATAGGAAGACCCGAGATCCGGTACTTCTGCATCACTTCCTTGGCCTGGAAGATCTTGTCCTGGGGTCTCATGCTGATCGGATCGTGGATCATCCCGCTTTCATGGCGCTTGACCTTGTCCACTTCGTCGGCCTGCGCCTCGATGGGCATGTTGCGGTGGATGATGCCGATGCCGCCCTGCTGGGCCAGGGCGATGGCCATTTTCGATTTCGTGACCGTGTCCATGGCCGCGCTGACGATCGGGATGTTCAAGGGGAGATTCTGGCTGAGCCTGGTCGCGACGACGGCGTCTGAGGGCAGGACGTCGGACTTGGCCGGGATGATCAAGACATCATCGAACGTGAGGCCTTCTTTGACGGTTTCTTCAAGCATGGCGCCTCCTTGTCATTTTTTCTTTCGTTTTGAAGGGATCATCGACCGGACCTGACGGAGCTTTTGTCCTGACGGCTGCGCCTGGGATTGGGGCTGCTGGTAATACATCGGTCGCTGCCGCCGCTGGGGCATCTCCATTTCCGCTGTCCGCTCCGCCACGGGCTGGATCAGGTAGAGATAACGGACCGTGTCCTCTTCGATCCGGTCCAGCATGGCCTGGAACATGTCGAAGCTTTCCTTCTTGTATTCGACCAGCGGATCACGCTGGCCGTAGCCGCGCAGGCCGATGCCCTCTTTGAGATAGTCCATCCCGAGGAGATGGTCCTTCCATTGGGTGTCGATGACCTGGAGGAGGATGATGCGCTCGAATTCACGCATGTGCTCCGGACCGAGAAGCTTTTCTTTTTGCTCATACACACCGAGGAGATGCTTGAGGATGAGATCCCGCAGCTCCTCAAAGCCGATCTCGTCCCATTTGATGTTGAGGCCGTCGAAGTTCACGCCGAACTGGGCCCCAATGGCTTTTTTGAACGCCTCGACGTCCCACTCTTCGGGCGATTTATCCTTGTTGACGTAGCTGTCCATATGCCAGTCCAGGAGCTGTTCGTCGAGGTCCAGGACGTACTCTTTCATGGCCTTGCCTTCGAGGATCTCGCGGCGCTGCTTGTAGACCGTCTCCCGCTGCTTGTTCATGACATCGTCGTATTCGAGGAGGTGTTTGCGGATGGAGAAGTTCTGGCCTTCGACCTGCTTCTGCGCCCGCTCGATCGCCTTGCTTACCATCTTGTGCTCGATGGGAACGCCTTCGCCCATTCCGATCCGGGCCATCAGCCCCGAGATCCGTTCGCTGCCAAAGATGCGCATCAGGTCGTCCTCGAGGCTGAGGAAGAAGCGGGACGATCCCGGGTCGCCCTGACGGCCGGCGCGGCCCCGCAGCTGGTTGTCGATGCGGCGGGCCTCATGCCGCTCCGTGCCTGTGATGTGCAGGCCGCCCATGGCGACGACTTTTTGATGTTCGTCCTTGGTGACGTTCACGGCCTCGGCCGAAGATTTTTCCCATTGTTCCGGCGTGGCTTTCAAGGGGTCGCTGCCGGCGCGCTTGAGCTGCTCTTTGGCCATATATTCTGGGTTCCCGCCGAGGAGGATGTCCACGCCGCGGCCGGCCATGTTCGTGGCGATGGTCACGGCGCCGATGCGGCCCGCCTGGGCGATGATGGACGCTTCCATCTCGTGATATTTGGCGTTGAGGACGACGTGCTTCAGGCCTTTTTTCCGGAGAAGGGAGCTGAGGTGCTCGGATTTTTCGATCGAGACGGTCCCGACGAGAACAGGGCGTCCCATTTTGTTGTTCTCGAAGATCTCATCGGCCACCGCGTCCCATTTTTCCCGGGCCGTCCGGTAGATGACGTCGGGATGCTCGTGCCGGAGCAGGAGCATGTTCGTGGGGATCTCGACGACATCCAAATTATAGATATGTTGGAATTCGGCGGCTTCGGTCGCGGCCGTGCCGGTCATGCCGGCCAGCTTTTTATACATGCGGAAGTAATTCTGGAACGTGATCGAAGCCAGCGTTTGATATTCTTCCTCGATGCGGACGCGTTCCTTGGCTTCCAAGGACTGATGCAGGCCGTCGCTGTAGCGCCGGCCGGGCATCAGGCGGCCGGTGAATTCATCGACGATGATGACCTTGCCGTCCTTAACCATGTAGTCGACATCGCGCTTGAAGAGGTAGTGGGCTTTCAAGGACTGGTTGGTGTGGTGGACGAGGTCCATGTGGGCCAAATCGTAGAGGTTCGAGACGTTGAGGAATTTCTCGGCTTCGCTGACGCCGTCTTCGAGGATGGAGACCGTGCGCGTCTTTTCGTCGACCGAGAAATGCTTGTCCTTGCGGAAACGGCGGACGAGCTGGTCGACCTTAAAGTATAACTCCGTGGATTCGTCGGTCGGTCCGGAGATGATGAGCGGCGTCCGGGCTTCGTCGATCAGAATGCTGTCCACCTCGTCCACGATTCCGTAGTTG
>Ga0256868_10001284_pt1 | contig 13898 bp, 13 predicted proteins | sample RVTome_13_FD_187341 | JGI IMG/M metagenome (GOLD analysis project Ga0256868, IMG submission 187341) | Soil microbial communities from uranium-contaminated site in the Upper Colorado River Basin, Wyoming, United States - RVT92D227 HiSeq ... | reverse complement strand
TACCTCTCCCATCGCTCGTTTAATCATCTGGGTACACCCATGAAATTGAGGGTCTTTCGATTCATCCATTTCAGGGGCTAAAGGGGGTATCATAAAACCCCATTTCACATCAAAATCTTTTACTATATAAGACTGCATTCTGTGTCGTTTGTATTCTCGCCAATCACCATAAGTCATACCGGGAAATTCAACAAGATAATCTCCCGGCATCTCTAGTTCTCGAATAGGAACATCCCATCTATCCAATCCCCCTAAGAGAATTTCCACTTTTTCTCTCTTTTGGGCTTCGTCCATCTCTTTCTCTATCTGACCAAGCAGTTCCCGAAAACTTCCTGTCTCCGACGCCGAGTATAAAGCCGCGGCGATAAATTTCTCATCCGCCCTCCTGTCAAAATCGATTAAATCAACTAGCTGGCCTTCTTCTTTAATCTCGGGAATATAACCTTTATATTTTTCGGATTCCGCTATCTTGCCGATTCCCTGGCGAGCCATAACCAGATATTCATTTTTTTCTGCATATCTTACCAGAGTAGGAGAAACTCTAAGAGCTTGTTCTTTAAATAAAGCCCCAAGGTTTTGAACAGAGGGGTAAGGAGAAGAAAGCATCTTTCGAATTGCATTCTCGGCTTCTCGAGCATTCATCGTCACTCCGATGTTGGTTAGACGTGAAGCGGGCATTAAATTTTTAAATTGATCAGACACTGTTTTGATGTTTACTCTTCTGGCAGGATGCTTTTCTCTCGCCTCTTCTGTGTCGATATAAGCTAAACCTTTTTCCACCAAAGCATCGTGTGTTTGGAAAAGTAGGCCATGAACTTCTTGCCACCTGTTCAAAAGACTTGAGTTTCTTTCAACAGACTCCGGAGTAAAATAACCGACTCCCTGGGGTCCTCTGAAACGGGCCGAAAATTCGGTATAGGCCGCGAGGCGATTATCCGTTATAACGTCCCCATCGAGGGAAGGAACATTTTCTACTGCTAAATGGATAACTGCATGTTCGGCGACTGAGGCATGGCCGTAACCCTCAATACTGACTGTCCACTGTTTATGGAATTGGCCCGCACCTTCTTCTGTGACTGTCCTGGCAAGCTCTTCAAAAGCTCCGGGGGTACGCGACACTCTAGCAAAGATTACCGCCAATTCCTCGTCTGTTCTTAAAGCGTGAGTAATGAACTCTTTTTCTTTTCTGAGCGCTGGTTCTCCGTCTTTAACGAGCTCATCAAGTTGCCTTACTTTTTCCAGAAAATCATGTAGTTCGCTTTCACCCAAGTTTAATTTCTCGACCGCGCTTCTCAACTGTTCCCCGACTTCTGAGGCTCCTTTCAATCTCATAAGCTCCTGGTCGGCAAACTCTATGAGTGTCCGTTTGACTTCGGGAATAAAACCCATTGGATAAACCCTAACTGGAGATTCACTACTGTGCTTTTGTTCAGGATTTATAATAGATTCTGGTGTCATAAATATTTGTCTTTTCTTAATAGCTTGTTTGGCAGGTTTTGTCAAGGACCGAAATTCTTAAAGTCCATAATTTGAAAGTGGGGCGTTGCCGATGCGGATACGGGAAAGTTCATAAGGAAGTCTTGGGTGCTTTTCCCCGATGCATCACCTCCCTCAAAAGCGACAAATTTCCCTCGTTCTTTCAAATTTCAATCCTCCTTTTCTTTCTTTAGATAAGACCGCGAAATTCTGAGGGCAGGGTTCCTTCGGGATAAACCTTAGATTCCCCTTTGTGTGCTTCACCATTAAGAAATAATGTTTGTTCCACTCTCGTTGAACCATCAGGTTGCTCCTCCTCAAGTTCGGTTAAAATCCCTGTTGGTGGTGCATTACTGTTCCGCCCAATGTTCGTCCCAAACCAGTAAGCAGAAATTCCCTCCTGAATTATTTTTTCTTTAAAACAAGCGGGCGGGACGTTAGTAGCGATGATATTAATTCTTCTGCTGTTAGTCACTGCTAAAACGTCTTTTATTGTTTCCTCTCTTGGTTTTTCTAGGACACTCTCTGGTGTCATTGACATGCTAAAAACAAGATAGAATATTGAGTCTCTTCTTGTCAACTGGTGATTTTGGGCAAAGTCTGTGTGCCTACAATCCAGGGTCGGTTTATTGCCGAAAAATCTGGTATAATGTAACTTATGCCTCTCGCTCCCTACCTTCGAAAGTATTTTTGGGATATCGACCCTCGAAAAGCTCAGCCGAAATCTCACTCTGAGTACTACATTAAACGAATCCTGGAGTTAGGAGACACGAAAGCCTTTACTTGGTTAAAAATCGTTTTTGGTAAAAAGAAAATCGAAGAGGTTTTGAAAAAAGCAAAAATTTCCTCCAAGTCGAAAAATTATTGGCGGTTTTTCTTCAAATAAATAAAGTATGTTTGAACAGATTTTGCTTCCCAAGACAAAATCTCTCCTTCTTAAACTGAAACCGGATAATCTGCCAGAGAATTCGTATCTTGGTGGAGGAACCGCGATTGCTCTGCAAATTAGCCATCGCCGCTCGGCCGATCTGGATTTCTTTACGCCCAGCGAATTTGTGGAAATTCAATGGGAAGAAAAACTTAAAAAAGAATTGGGTTTTAAACTTTTAAAAAGAGATTGGCAAACTTTAATTGGAACCGTAGGAGAGGTAAAAATATCCATTTTTAGTTATCCTTATAAAGCCATCAGTCCAAACGAAAAAATCTATCGTCTTTCGGTCGCCTCTCTCCCCGATTTGGCGGCGATGAAGCTGGAAACAATTCTTGACCGAGGCACAAAAAGAGATTTAATTGATATTTATTTTTTGGCTCAGAAGTTCACTTTAAGAAAAATGTTTGAGTACTACCAAGAAAAATACGGCTTGCTGGAAGAAAGAGAGTTAATGATTAAAAAAGCTCTTACTTATTTTATAGACGCTGAGGATGATGAAATGCCCGATATGCTAGTGGAAACGGACTGGGAAAAAGTGAAAAATTGGCTTTTGAACGAAATTAAAAATCTAAAATCTTTCTAAAGTCCGTAATTTGAAAGCGGCGAGTTGCCGATTCTAATACGGGGAAGTTCATAAGGAAGTTTCGCGCAGGAAAGGCCACGTTTGGTTGTCACCGCCGCAATAAAACCGCTTTCCTTTAAAATCTTTTCCACCTCGCCATTTGAACCGCCATAAGGATAGGAAAAAACATTAATTGTCGTTCCTAATTGAGCCTCTAAAATGTTTTTCGCTGATATAACCTCATCTTTTAATCGCTCCTCAGACAAAATTGGTAAGGAAGGGTGAGAAAGGGTATGGTCGCCAACAGTCACCAGCCCCGAGCCAATCATCTCCCGCAACTGTTCCCAAGTCACATATTCACTGCCGCCAACATGCTGGGAAATGACAAAAAGAGTCGCTTTAAAATTGTGGGTTTTTAAAATCGGATAAGCGTTTTGGTAGAAATCCCGATAGCCGTCATCAAAAGTTAGAACGACTGGTTTTGAGGGTAAAGATTGACCGCTTTGAAGACTGGCGACTAAATCAATTAGGGTCACCGTCTGATATCCTTTTTGGACCAGATAATCCATCTGACTGGTAAAGGTTTCCTTTTTTACAAAAAGCCAATTGGTATCCTCACCGATGTGATGATACATCAAAATTGGGATATTGCGACAAGGTCCGTAGGTAGCAATAAAACGCTTTGTTTCCTCTTCTTGGCGTTTCTTCTCTTCTTCCTCTTTTCTTTTTTCTTCTTCTTTTTTCCGTGCTTCTTCGATGGCCGATGAAAAATATGATTGGCTCGTTCTCTTCTCTTCTATTTTTCTCGTATTGTTTTGCCAAAAAGCTACACCAATCAACAAAACTATCCCCCCAAGAAGCAAAAAAATTTTATAATGTTTTTTCATTTTGCTCATCTCTTTTAAACTTCCTACTTTTTATCTTTATCTTTTTTTTGAAAGATTGTCAACCGAAACATTGCAAACGTTTAAAAAGTTGCTTACAATAACGGCATGGTCTTAGGAACACAGAGACTTCTAAAACTAGTCAAAACTCAAAAATTGGTTGAAGGACTTTCTAAGCGGGAGCTCGAAAATCCAGAAGGTGCAGGGTTTGACCTAAGACTAGATGAGATTTGGGAGGTTGAAGGACAAGGATTCCTGGGTCTTGAAGAACGAGAAAGCGCGAAGCTTAAACTCTCGGCTAAGTTTGAGGCGAAAAAACCAAAAACATTCAGTTTAAAACCCGGTAAATACTATGTAGTCAAAACAATCGAAACTATCAATTTGCCCGAGCAGATTTTGGCTCTCTTTCGTCCTCGCTCCACCCTCTATCGATCTGGGGTGACAATATTTTCAGGTAATGCCTCACCAGGATACCAAGGAGGAATTAATGTCGGTCTTTTAAATTTAGGTCCCAAACCTTTTAAAATCCAGCTCGGCGCTCGCTTCATCCACATCATGTTTTTTGAAGTGAAAGGCAAAACTGGCAAGTACCGCGGCCAATGGCAAGGAGGCAGAACTCAAACAAAGGGGAAAGAAAAACAAGTATAAATCCAGTTTTTAGCTTGCCTTGGGTTTTCTCCAAGTGGCAAAATCACATTTTGGCCATTTGGAACAACCAAAAAAGGTCTTCCCTTTTTTACTTTTTTTGACGACTACCGGTGCCCCGCATTTCGGACAGACAAAACCGGCATCTTTAAGATAGGGTTTAGTAAATCTGCATTCGGGAAACTTGGAGCAAGATAAAAATTTGCCAAAGCGGCCAATGCGCACTACCAGCACAGCACCACACTGGGGACAAATTTCATCCGTCACCTCTGTCTCCACCGTCACTCTCTCGGCAACTTTAGAGACAGAGTTTAATTTCGTGTTGAAAGGCTCGTAAAACTCGCGGATAATCGGCACCCACTCCTTTTTGCCATTAGCAATCTCGTCCAAATCATCTTCCATATGCGCTGTAAATTCGAAATCAACAATTTCCGGAAAGTACTCAACGATAAAATCATTCACTGCAAATCCTAAAGGTGAGGGGATAAATTTACCATCGGTCTTCTCCACATACTGACGATCTTGGATGGTCGAGATAATCGGCGCATAAGTTGAAGGCCGACCAATGCCGTATTCCTCCAAAGTCTTAATTAAGCTCGCCTCAGTAAACCTGGGCGGCGGCTGGGTGAATTTCTGCTGGGGGTCGATTTTAACCAAGTCCAGTTCATCCGCCCGAGCCAATTCCGGTAGCTGTACTTCGCCATCCTCATCTCCTTCTTCTTTCCCATAAAGTGTGAGCCAGCCGGCAAACTTAATGGTCCGGCCAGCGGCCTCAAGAAGAAAATGGTTAGTCTCCCCTGCTCCCAAAACCAAAATCTTCGTTTCGTCAAAAATCGCCTCTGCCATCTGGCAGGCCACAAATCTCTTCCAAATCAAGTCATAGAGTCGCCGCTCATCGACTCCAATTTCCAATTTCGAATTTCCAATTTCCAATTTTACGTCCGTCGGACGGACGGCCTCATGCGCCTCTTGAGCAACTTTTGATTTAGTTTTATAAAGTCTGGGGCTTGGGGGCAAAAATTCCCCGCCATAAGCCTTATTAATAAAGGTACGGGCAGCGGTGATTGCCTCTTGAGCAATATTGGTTGAGTCGGTCCGATGATAGGTAATCAAACCCTCTTCATAAAGTTTCTGGGCAACCTGCATGGTTTTCCGCGATGGCCAGCCCAGCCGGTTGACTGCCGCCTGCTGTAAGGTTGAAGTGGTAAAAGGCGCCGAGGGAGCGCGCCTGGCTTCTTTGAGAACAACATCTTGGACTTCAAAACCGGCTTTCTCCAGCTCGACCACAACTTCGGTCGAGTCAGTTTCGTTATTAAGGTCAATTTTTTCACCATTTTTCTCCGTGAGCTTGGCCCGAAAAACCGCGGCATCCGGCATAGCCCCACCAAGATGTTTCTTAAGGTCAGCAAAAATCTCCCAATACTCAACCGGCACAAATTTCTCAATTTCCCGCTCCCGGTCAACAATTAAACGCACCGCCACCGACTGAACGCGTCCGGCCGATAAACCTTTGCGAATTTTAAACCAAAGAAGCGGCGAAAGTTTGTAGCCAACAAGCCTATCTAAAACACGCCGGGCCTGCTGGGCATTAACCAAATCCATATCAATCTCGCGAGGACTCTCAAGAGCATGGTCAATCGCAGACTTGGTAATCTCGTGGAAGACAATTCTTGAAATGGAAGTGTGATGTGAGATGTGAGAATTCTTTTTCCCACTTCTCATTTCATTGTCTAGTCTCCCACTTCCCACATCTAACTTCAATAGCTGGCTAACATGCCAAGCGATGGCTTCACCTTCCCTGTCTGGATCAGTGGCCAGATAAACTTTTTTAGCGCTTTTGGCCGCCTTTTTCAATTTATCAACCGTCTCTTTTTTGCCGGGAATTAAAACATATTCCGGTTTAAAATCCTCATCCGCCTTAATACCGATTTTCCTTTCCGGCAAATCCCGAATATGCCCCATGGTGGCCTCAATCTGAAAATCAGACCCCAAAAATCGCGACAGGGTTCTTGCCTTAGTTGGAGATTCCACAATTATTAAATTCTTCATAAGTTAACAATCTAACAATATCACAATTAACAATATAGCAATCTAAATAATCACTTTCTCATTATTGTATCGAGCTTGTCAAGCCCGCCTCCGCCAAATGCTACGGTGGGCGTAGACCCCGTTAAAATCGTTCCGTGAGCCGTATACGAATAGTATTGAAAAGGCGAACGGGAAGATTAACGGGGTCAAGGGAAGGCTAAAATTCAACGCGAAGATTTTGAAGGACGACGATAGCCGGAAAGACCAACAATCATCTTTTTTAAAAAATCATAATCTTCTTGATTAAAGTCCCCCTTGACCGGCGTAATCTCATGCAAGTGAGGCTGGGTACCGACATATTTAACACCATAAAACCGCATCGCCTCACTCACCAGGGAAACTTGAACTCCTGCTTGGGGAATAATTTTTGTTCTCCCGGTCTGAGGATCAAGAAAGACCTTTAAGGTGTTAAAAGCGATCAGACTTCTGGCTAACTGTCGATCTCGCGTCTCAATCGTTCTTTGCGGTGACTTTCCTTGAAGAGAAATTGCCTCGGTCGCCTCATCCTCACTCTCAAAAACCAAGCGGTCGCAGGCAAAAAAGTTTATCTGTGTTTGGCTTTTCTCCTCGCCTGCGCCATAGGCAGAATCGGCTCTTCTCTTAAATCTGGCCTTAAAACTGCCATCTTCTTGAGAAACTTGTTGAACCCTGGCCTCAAAATCGGCTGGATTTCTTTGGAAATCAGCCAAGAAAGACAGTAAGGTTTCCAGTTGTTCTAGATGAGGCTTCAGCTCCTCTTCCACTGTTTGGGCCAAATCGGTTCTTTCAAAATGAGCACTGTCTGCCTCTAAAACCTTTTGGTAAGTTCCAATAATCGCCGGAACTTTCTCTATTAAAATTCCTTCTGGTAGATGAAGAGATTCTTTATCGCCAACTTCCATATATCCTTTAGGTAAAATTCCTTCTTTGTCACTTATTATATAAAACCCTCTCTCCCATTGTAAATCCCCAATCTGGATTTACCGTCCTATTTTAGCCTACCCCATCAACAAATTTCTCCAATTCCTTTTATAAAACTCAAATTTTTGATTAAATTCTTCTTTTGGCGTGATTTTAATGCCCAAAGACTCAAGCATCCCCACCAGCTGTTTATGGATTTTTACCTTATTCTTCTGGGACGCCATTTCCTCCAGCTCAATAATCTGTCCGTAGCCGCGGGTATCATCCAAAAAGACCTTGACGCTTCGCCAACGATAAATTCTTCGTCTTCTCTGCCAACGAATTTCGACTTTAAAACTCAAAACCAACAATAATTGCTCCAACCTTCCAAAATCCTCTCTGCCAAAATTTATTTCTATTTCTTCCCGATGGTCATCATGAATTTTACCTTCTTTTAAAATGAGATAAGCATGGCTTTCATCCCGCCGAATTCTTAAATCCTTCGGCCCGGAAAAATAAACTGTTTGGTCGTTTATTTCGCCAGTTAATTTCCCGTTTTTGTCAAAGAAATTTTTTAATCGACGAAATTCACTTTTATCAATAAAGCTCCGTGCCTCAACCTCAATATTATTAATTCTCTTATTCATTTTTAGAGATATAGCACACTTTCTCATTATTCTATGTCGAAGGTACAGACTTGTAAAGTTTATCTTCCCTGTTAAGAATATCTACTCCCCGTCAAAACCCCAAATATCCTCTTGACTTTTCTAAATTAGAAGATTATATTCGCCTTAACTATCCCAAGTTATGGCTTACACCCACGAATCACCCAGGCCAGCATATCGCCGAGGCGGTAAGCCCGAAGAAGGACTGCCCCTACCTCCCCAAGAACGCCAAAACAGAATCCAAGCCCTCAAGAAAGAGATGCGAAAACACGAAGGTGAGTTTGTTTTAATGGTTGTCAGGTATTGGGAGCGTCTCGGACGCGATATGCCGGAGGGACAAACTCCGTATGGTTTAGATGAAGTTTATTGTCTGGGTATTATTGCTCCACCCTACCTTCAAGTTGAAAACCAAGAAATCATCGTCGGGATGAAGGAGCATGTTATGTTCAACCCCCACAGATCATATTCGGGAATTAAAAGAAATGAAGGCCCACCTCGTTTCTTCCTTCTGGGGACAGCATGGGAAACAGACCTTGGCCGGTTCTCACACTTAGAACCTGATGGTCTTACACACAATAAAGAATTGCTGGAAATCATCGTGGGTGATCAAAACGTCGCCACCTGGGTCGAGAAAGAAGCGGCTGAAGGAAGAATCCCATCGCACCTTCTGGAACTCAAAGAAAAATCACCAGAATTTTTTAATAAAGTAAAAGAGCGACAGTTTGATACTAACCTCATAAATATTTTTCAAAGAATGCACATGGCTTTAGGAAAAGAGTTGCTTTTATCCGAGGAGACAACCCAAAAGTTAAATGGGGAGTTGAATAAAATCAAGGTCAACGTTTTGACAGCGATTGATGAGTTGTTGCAACAAGAAGATCAGCTTAAGGGAAGAATAAGAAACATTTTTGATTTTGTTAAAAAAGGCGGTGGCATTCTCCCGGTAGATGGAGGTATAACTGTGGTGGAAGACGAAGATGATGCCAAAGTGGCAACCTGGGACTTACAAGAAAAATCGGCAGAAATTCGCCGGAACATAAAATCAAAATTGGGAAGAGCTCTTGAGCTGGGAATGCATGAGACAGAGAGAACAATCGAGGTTGAAATTAGACCTGGCCACAAAGAAGTTTTAGATGTCCGAAGGTTTATTCGCGGCCTTTGCGAAAATTATGAAATCCCCCTCTCGACAAATTCCTCTCAACGAAACAAGGCATAAACCATTCCTCCTAAATTTTTAATTTTCCCCTTCATCTCCATTAAAGTCAAAAGGCTCGATACTTTTGCACTCTCCATTCCCGTTTCTCTGGCAATTTCATCAATATGTTTAGTTTCATTCTCCAATAAATCCAGAATTAGTTTTTCCTCTTTATTCTCCGGCAAAATCATTTTTGATTTTTGATATTTGATTTTTGATTTGATATCCAGCTCCCCCAAAATATCCCCGACATTATAAACCAGCCCTGCTCCCTTTTTAATCAAATCTGCCGTTCCTTTTGAGAGAATGCTCGTAATCGGACCGGGAACGGCAAAAATCGGCCGGCCCTGCTTTTGGGCAAAGTTTGCCGTAATAATGGAACCGGAGTCCTCAGATGCTTCCGTCACCAAAACGCCAAGCGAAAGCCCGGCAATAATTCTATTTCTTTGGGGAAAGGTAGAACGGTTAGGATGAAAACCTAAAGGAAACTCCGAGATAATCGCCCCCTGGCCTGATTTGATGATTTTTTCCACCAAGTTTCTCCTGAAACCATCCCAAACCGTATCCAAACCGCCGGCCCAAACGCCAATCGTCCGTCCGCCATTCTGCAAAGCAGAACTGTGGGCGACCGAGTCAACACCATAAGCAAGACCGGAGATGATGGTTAAACCAGAAACAGTTAAATCGGTCACTAAATTTTCTGTCACCTGCTTTCCATAGGCAGTTATTTTCCTGGTGCCAACAACACCAAGACTTAAAGAATCCTGCGGTAAAATCTCTCCAATTATGTAAAGCAAAAACGGAGCGTCATCGGTTCTTTTTAAGTTTTCTGGGTATTCTTTATCCTCAGAAATTAAGGTTCTAATCTTTAACCTCCCTAACCGAAGTAAATACGAAGAGAGGTCAAAATCTTGGCGAAACTTAATGAAGTTGTCAACCAGTTTTTCTGAAAAACCAATTTCTAAAAGTTTTTCTTCTTTCGCTTCCCAAGCTTTGCCTGCCGACCCAAAATAATCTTTCAACACCTTAAATCTTTTCGGACCAATCAGTGGAAAAGCCGAAAAGGTAACCCAAGCAAGTCTCTCTCCCTCAGTCATAATTCTATCGTAACACAAAATCTAATTTAGCTCATTCGCTGACGGGGTAGTTTAAATATTTCCTCACTTCTCAAAATGATTCCTCCTCCGGTCTTAACGGCTATTTTATAATACTGGGAGGCTACTTTAACTGTCTCCTCATCAAATTGTCCATACGGATAAACCAAACTGACCACCTCTTTACCCGTTATCTCCTCAAGCCTTTCTTTAGAGCGAACGATATTCGCCTGCCAAGAACCCAAATTTTCTCCCCTTAAAGCCGGCAAACTACGATGATTAAAGGTATGAGAAGCCGCTTCCCAATCCTGAGCAACTTCTCTCATCTGTTCATTAGACATGTACTTATGGGCACCACCGTCTTGGAAATCAGGCAAACACGCAAATGTAGCTCTAATCCTCCATTTTCTAAGGATAGGGACCGCATTTTCATATTGACTTCGGAGTCCATCATCAAAGGTAATGGCGATTGGTTTTTCCCTCTCTCCCCAGACTTTTTCACCTTTGGAAAAATACTGATAAAGATCTCTCAAACTCACCGGATGAAAGTCTAGTTGACGCAGTCCCCAGATGTAGTTTTCAAAGTCTGTCTGATTTCTCACTTCATGCCAATAATGAATGGGGCATTCCAATTCCTGAGGAAGGAGGTCCTCTTTAGACTCTGCATTAGCTAACTTAGGGAAGAAAGAGTACCCTATCACCACCAATCCTGCCTTGCCTAAAATTCTTAAACATTCTCCTCGTGTTATTTCTTTCATAAATTATTCTCTCAACGGAAGTATTCCTCTAAAACCCTCTTGACAATCGGGGCGGCAACGGAGGAACCCTCACCACCAGCTTCAACCAAAGCCGTAACAACGATTTCAGGATTATCCGCGGGCGCAAAAGCGGTTAGCCACGCATGAGTTCGGCCTTTGGGATCATTAAACTCAGCCGTTCCCGTTTTACAGGCAACAGGTGGATTAAAATTGAATAGAACACCGGCCGTCCCGCCAGGCGAGCAAGCACCCTTCATTCCTTCGGTTATTAACTTCAAGGTCTCTGGTTTTAATTTTAAATCCTGGCAATTACTTTGTTGTTTGTTGTCTGCCTGCCTCGCCGACAGGCGGGTTGTTTGTTGTGCCACATGCGGCTGACAAAGTTCTCCTCCACTAGCAATCACACTCGCGACCATATTAAGCTGCAACGGTGTTACGCCAAGAGAGCCTTGACCAATCGACAAATGATAGGTATTCCCCAAAAACCAATCTGTGGTAGTCGGGTCAGGCAAAAAGCCGCTAATTTCTCCGGGTAAATCAATCCCGCTTGGCCTGCCTAAACCAAAAGCCTTCCCCCAAGAAACTAATTTTGTCGCTCCGACGAGCTCCCCTACTTTATAAAAAAAGGTATCCGTTGAGCGGGCAATGGCCCGAACTAAATTAATCGAACCTTCTGTTTTTCCCGAGCTGGTAAAGTACCAATTGGCAAAGCGGTACTGTCCAATGACAATCTGACCCGGGTCCTCTATTTTTGTCTCGGCCGTAATTTTCCCCTCCTCAAGCGCAGCGGCAGAAGTCACAATCTTAAAGGTTGAGCCAGGCGGGTAGCTACCGGAAGTTGCCCGATTGAAAAATGGTTTACCGGGGTCTTGAAAAATCTCTTCAACCTTTCCCGCTTCCTCCGCGTCCGCTCTGGCCATCAAATTAGGTTCGTATGAAGGGCCAGAAACTAGGGCTAAAATTTGTCCAGTTTTCGGGTCTGAAGCCACAACCGCCCCTCGGGCTACGCCCTCAGGGTACCCTTTAGTCATCTTTAGGGCCTCGTATGCTGCCTGTTGAAGACTTGCATCAACTGATAAGAAAATATCCTGACCTGCGACAGGCTCCCGACGGCCAATTTTTCGCAAAGTCAATCCATGAGTATCGACTTCAATAAGCTCGGCTCCGTCCACTCCGCGCAAAAAACATTCATATTGCTCCTCTATTCCTGTACGTCCAACCAAATCACCCAATTGATAAGTTTTTTCCGGACACTTTGGCTTGGCAATTTCATCAGCCGTAACTTCGCCCAAATAACCTAAAAGGTGGGCCATAGCCTCCTTTTGAAGATACTCTCTACCAATTTCAACCAAAAGTTGTGCGTCCTTACCTTGAACTTCAAGTTTTAAAGCCTCCTCACGTGTAATAGTTTTACACTGACTCTTTTCTTGGGTTTCATCCCACCCGGAAGGACATTCTTTAAAAATGGGAATGTTACGGACTAAAGGCTGGCTGTTTTGGTCAAAAATCATCCCCCGCGGAGCGGAAATTTTATGAAGACGCACTCTCTGCTCATCAGCCAACTGACGGTTGTGACTTCCCTCAAGAACAGTCAAATTAAAAAGCCTAAAGGCTAAAATGCCAAAAGTTAGCAGAAGAGCTAAGTAAAGAAAAGGAAATCGCCATTTCATTGTTATCTTACAATTCTTTGTTCTTGAGTTGGCCGAAAAACTGAAGGCCAAATCACTCGAAAAAGAACGACCAAAATAACCAAAACCGTACCTTCAAATAAATTTAAAACCCGATGTGTTAAAAGAGCAAAAGCTAGATAGGCAATCGCGGCGAAAATTCCGACGATAAAATGATTTTGGAAAGAAAATCTCTGGCGATAAAGAAGAAGCAGAAAAATCGGCAAAACAAAACCTAGGGAAGAAAGACCCAAAGTTCCCCCTAAAATAAGGTCAAGTACTACCCCTGAAATAAAAGCAACAGCCAGCGCAATCGCTGGTAAAAGAGCAACGGCGCAAAAAAGAACCAGAATTAAAAGAAAGTTAAAATTAACAACGACTGCCTGAAGAAAGGCCGCCAGAACAATCGTTAGAAAAAGTAAAAAATATTTCATAGTGAGTAAGTCAGAACAAAAACCGTTTCTAAAGTACCGCTCTGGACTGCCGGTTCCACCTCTGCTTTTTGAAAAATGTCGCCTTCTTTCTTATAAACTTTGGCAATTTTGCCAAGAAAAAGATTGGGAGGAAGAAATTCATCGCCGCTGGTGAAGAGAAAATCGCCAGCCTGGAGATTTTCTTTAAGAGTTACCCTCTCAAAATTCATTCTGTCTCCCTGCCCAATAAGAATTCCCTTGGCTTTCGTTTCTTCGGCTGAGTCTGAACTGCCCGAAGAGCGAGTCAGGGCTAAAATACGAGAGGAAGGAGCGCTGGGTAGCAAAATTTCCGAAAAATGCTCACCCACTTTACTTGCCTTGCCCACTAAAGCGTTTTCAAAAACCACCGCCATTCCCTCCCTGACACCATCCCCTTTTCCCTTATCAATCTGAAGAGTCTGAGTATTTGCCTCGCCAATAACTTGGGCGGGTAAAAAGCGCCAGGAAGAAGGCAAGGGTGTTCCCAAAAGCCTTTTCATCGCCGCGTTCTCGGTCTTAAGAGTTGAAACTTGCCCCTCTAAACTAGCAATTTTCCTTTCCTTCTCTTCGATTATTTTCGCCATCTGAGAAGGCTCAACTTG
>Ga0256868_10001283_pt1 | contig 13898 bp, 15 predicted proteins | sample RVTome_13_FD_187341 | JGI IMG/M metagenome (GOLD analysis project Ga0256868, IMG submission 187341) | Soil microbial communities from uranium-contaminated site in the Upper Colorado River Basin, Wyoming, United States - RVT92D227 HiSeq ... | reverse complement strand
ACAGATATGACGATGTGGAAATTAGAAAACGGTCCCATACTCAGGTGAAAGAGGATATCAATAAGATTGATTCCGTTCTGAACAGTCTTTTAAATTTCATCAACGTCAATACCCCCATCATAAAAACGAACACCTTGTATGTGATCCTTGAAGAAATTTTGGAGGCCAATGATAAACAGCTTCGGCAGAAAAATATCAAGATCAGCAAGACATATGAAAAGGACCTCCCTGATACTTTTGTCCATCCTGAGCAGGTGAGGTTCATTTTACATTACGTTCTTCAGTACGCAATCCTTTCAACGCCCCCGCACGGGACCATCGGGCTTTTTATGAAATCATGTGATATTCATGACGGAACGGTTGCCGAGAAGACTTCGCCCGAGAATAACCGGAGATATATCGAGGTGATGATAGGTTTCAATGGAAACAGGAAGCCGGCTAACCAATTAGAGAATCTATCGGAAACTCCAGAGGATCAGAAAGAAGGGATGACCGATTTAATATTAAAATTAGCGAAGGAAATTCTTGAAAGAAACCATGGGATGATGATAGAAACCCAAGGGAAAAGATCGGAGACTCTCATTGCTCTGAGATTCCCCATTGAGAGAAGAAAAGTGGTCTATTATGAACCGATCGCCCTATGAAATAAGATTCGAATTTAGTAATGGAAACACCTGAGGGCACAAGGAGACAATGGTGGGATCATTTGACAACAGTAAGAGAGAAGAAGCTATCCCATGTGGGGCAACCCCCGACCAAACTTCCGCCTAAGAACCCCTTCCTGAAACATTCACTTTAAAAAAGTTTGAAAAGGGTGTATATTACAACCCGTATTTCACGATTGATAACCTTGATCCTGAGCCTTTTAAGAGGCTAAAAGTTTCAATCTTCAGAAGAAAACGCAGCAACACAAAAAATAGTGCTATGTAAAGAAAAAATTAGAGTATACCTCCATGGTGTGCTAAAATAGAATCAGATCAAAATAAAGGAGGCGTGGCGAGATATGCCAAAACATGGCAAGCAGATTCTTGCTGAGGCGCTGAAACTACCGCCTGTGGAACGTGCCGAGTTGGTCGAAAACCTTCTGACCAGCTTTGAGTTCCGGTCTAGGAAAATCATTGATGCTTTATGGGCTCAAGAAGCAGAAGACCGAATTGAGGCATTCGAGCGTGGTGAAATGGCGGCAGTCCCAGCAAAAGATGTATTTGCAGAAATCGAAAAGAATAGACGTTAATGAAAATCGAATTCCTTCCTCCCGCAAGGGCCGAGTTGACGGACGCTATCTCTTACTACAACATACAGAGTGAAGGTCTCGGTTATGAATTTGCTGCAGAGGTAAAGAGGACGCTCGAACGAATAGTCCAGTACCCCGACGCTTGGTTCAAGCTGTCAAAACGTACTCGCCGTTGCCGGACCAATAGATTTCCTTATGGGGTCATTTACCAGATTAGGGAAGAGACCTTGCTTATTGTGGCGCTCATGCACCTGAGCAGAGAGCCGGAAACATGGAAATCACGGCTCAGAACCAAGGAATTATGAACCATGGCAAGCGGCTCCACCGGATCGCCGATAAATCCGGCTATAGGTGAACCACACCGTTGAGGCTGTAGAAAAAGTCAACCCATCGACTCCCCGACCTAAAGGTCGGGCTTGGTGCCGCCGAACGGGTCAATCTCGATCAAATCCGGTGCGTTGGAAGAAAATCCTATCAATGAATCAGAAAGGAGGAGAATAACACCATGAAGGTTGTTGCGTTTAATGGTAGTCCCAGGAAGGATGGTAATACGACCATTCTCATTAACCACGTCTTCCGTGAACTTGAAAAAGAAGGAGTTGAGACAGAATTAGTGCAGCTTTCGGGAAAGAAGATTCATGGTTGTATTGCCTGTTACAAGTGCTTTGAAAACAAGGATCAACGCTGCGCTGTGAAAGACGACATTGCCAATGAGTGCATTGAAAAGATGATTAAGGCAGAAGGCATTATCTTGGGTTCGCCTGTCTATTTTACCGATGTGACGGCTGAGATGAAGGCCCTCATTGATCGTGCCGGCTTCGTATCCATGGCCAATGGTGGAATGTATAAAAACAAGGTTGGCGCTGCTGTAGTCGCGGTGCGTCGTTCCGGGGCTGTGCACACCCTCGACACCCTGAGTCATTTTTTTCTTGCCGGGCAAATGATCATCATTGGCAGAGGTATTGGTGTTGGAAGAGATAAGGGGGACGTGGAAAAGGATGAAGAAGGTTTGCAGGCTGTAAGAGCGCTTGGACAAAGGATGGCCTGGTTGCTTAAGAAACTATAACGAAGGAAAAATTAATTGGGGGAAAATAATGAGCGACAAATCTGATTTATCGAATACCCACAATGGTTAATGCTCAAGGCGCATGGTTAAGTTCATTAGTTAAGTGCGGTTTATAAGCGTCTCTGGACTTCACAAAATAATTTAATATACTTAAGTACCTCCCTTTGGCCAGTTATTTGCAGCCAAAATGGTATGGGTGTTGGGAAAAAAGAACAGCGGTTAGAGAATATTCTCTAACCGCTGTTCTTTTTTTAAAGATAGAGATGCACTATTTAAATATTAACGACCTTTGAAATTGGGCTTTCTTTTTTCCAGGAATGCTCTGGAACCTTCTTTGAAGTCCTCAGTAAAGGCCAATGCCTGCGTTGCGGCTCTCTCGATTTTCGTAACACCGTCACGGATGTTAGATTCCAGACCAAGCCTTACAGCCTTCATGATCTCGCGCTGTGCAACGGGAGCCCCGGCCGCCAGTTTCTTGGCCAGTTTCTTGGCTTCTTCAAGCACCTGAGCCGCAGGAACTACTTTGTTCAAAAGACCCAGGGTTAAAGCATCCTTAGCCGGCATAAAATCACCCGTCAGCATGAGTTCGAGAGCCTTGGTTTTGCCAATAAAGCGGGGGAGGCGCTGGGTTCCGCCCCAGCCGGGGTTAAGACCGAGTTTAACTTCAGGTAGTCCCAGAGTTGCTTCTTCGGCCATGATTCTGAGGTGGCAGCAGCAGGCCAATTCCAGACCGCCGCCATAAGCGCCGCCCTGTATGGCCGCGATGATGACTTTGGGATAGTCTTCGATTTTGAAATATATTTCGTTGCCGTTATATTTTGGTACCTTTCCCGCTTGAAGATCAGCAAATTCGGTAATGTCCGCTCCGGCGGAAAAAAGTTTGGGGCCGGAACCGGTAATGACAATGACACGCACATTGTCGTCTTTTTCGCATTTATCCAGCAGATCATTCAGATCTCTTAAAACACCCTGTCCCATTGCATTCGCCGGCGGATGATTGATTGCCGCCACGACGACCATCCCGTCTTGTTCCACTACCAACTTCTCATAATTGAAAGCCATTTTCAATCCTCCTTGATTATGTGACACGCGCCTCCGGCGGTAGAACTTTTTTAAGCTAGGAATTTCTTGGGAATATTTCTCAGAATTTCTTCTGCGTCTTTGACCATGACCTGGACCAAGTCATTTACTTTGGGCATATCGTTGATCCTCTGCGCCGCTTCACCGGCAGCCATGAGGGCCTTTTCCTTATTGCCCTCGTAAACGGCCTTGATAGACTCAATCTCAAAGTTGATCAAGGACATGTCGATGGTTGTATAGTCATCAGGCGTGCCCAGGAAGACGCCGGGCGACTTCTGCAAGGTATTCCTGGCATGCTCATCACTCCGAGGAGTCTTCAGCCACCGGGCTGGTCCGACAAAGCCGCGGGCGACTACGGTGCCCCGGTCTCCGGCAGCCACAACGCCTTCTTTCCAGATCTGATGAAAATCACTTTCTTGCGTTGCCAGGAAGCGGGTTCCCATCTGAGCGCCATCGGCGCCCAGAACCAGTGCTGCCGCAAGGGTCTTGCCGTCGCAAAATCCACCGGCGCCGCACACAAGCGTTTTTTCATCCGACACGGCTTCCACCACGGCGGGCAGTAAAATCATAGAATGTACCGGTTCCCAGGATGTATGGAAGCCACCTTCGTGGCCCGAACCAACGATCACGTCAACGCCCGCTTTCTTGCAGCGTATCGCCCCCTTGACGGAAGGAACCACATGCATCCAGGTAAATCCGGCGTTTTTAATCTTGTCCTTCCAACCGACCGGGTCACCGGCGGAGGTAAAGATCACCTTGAAGTGCTTTTTTACATCGGGATTTTCTTCCCGAATCCGGATTGCTGTATCGATGATGATTTGCGCTTTATCGACCACCTCAGCCGACACCATGACGTTTATTCCGAATATACCGCCTTTATCCTTGACCAGGCGACAAGTTCGTTTTATTACCTTCTCCAGCGCAGTGGCCATATCGTCATCCCTGTTCGCTTCACCACTATCCACAAAGGCGTTATAAATCCAAGGCTGCGTGCCCTTGCTGAAAAGGCCACTGGTGGAAAGCAAGCCCAGAACCCCCGCATTGGCCGCAGCCACGCAAAGATTGTTGTTGCTGAAAGGTCCCATTCCCGCCTGGATGATGGGATATTTAATCCCGAGCAGGTCACAAAGTCTTGATTTAATCATAAACATCCCCCCCATTTTATTTTGACAGGTAGTGTCTTTTTATGGTTTAACTATAGGGTGAATTGGATTGTCTGTCAAGAAAAAGTGAACGCAATTGAACTCAAATTAACGCGGGGGAACAGAGGACGGAACAGAGGGGCGCAGTTAAATTCGTTAAATAAGTGCGGTTTATAAGCCCCTCTGAACTTCACAGAATAGTTTAAAATATTTAAGTACGTCCTCAAGGCCTTTTCAATGGGGGAAAATGTATAATGTAGCTTTGACCCCAGCTGCCACCAGCTGCCAGCTGCCCCCCAGGCAAGGTTAGATGTTCCGGGGACTCTTCATCATGTTATGATTCGGGGGATTGAAAGGTCTCCGATATTTAAGGATGATCAAGGACGACAAGATTCTATTTCGAGGGCTGGGATCGTCCAGCAATTGGGGTATGTACTTCGGAGATTGCCAAGCAGAGAAGAATAGGTGGTAATCTTCAATTACGTCCCCGTCTTGCGTCTTGGTCCAGCGGTTAGGTAAGTATCTACCTTCCTCCGGTTAATAGATGCGATTGCCATACCCTTCTTCCGTTGCCGAGTTGTCGTAGATCTCCTCAATGATAAATATATATGCGGGGCGATTAACCCAATTCTCAACATGAGGCTGATGATATACATCATGCTGCGCGTTGATCAGACGATGATACACGCTTCCCTCTTCGTGGATCTTCGCTCTGCCCCGTATTTCATAGCTGATCTTAGGCGGTTGGTAGAACAGCAACGTCACCGCCGGATTGGCCTGCAAGTTTCCCCATGTATGCCCGAGCGCCAATTCCAAAGAGCCGAAGCGTGTGAAGTCGATACGCTCTTTGCAATCCTTCCCGTAAATCAGGCGCATCAGCAACTTCAGCCCCTCCCTAAAATACCCATCCCGCCATCCCCGTTGAATGTGCTCCATATAAGCGTCCAAAGTCTCGTGCAAGTATTCAGGTTTAGGAATATACCCTACCCCTTTGATGGACGCGTTGAGCCCCTCTGGGCCGTTTGAAACAACCGCTGGGTTGTGGCGCGTAAAGCCAAGGAAGATTTCATGACTCGGCACATCCTCCTCCATCGCCTGGCGCCGGATCAACTCTGCACGGCCATGGTACGCCCAATTAATGAACGATTCAGGTATCATTGAACCCTCCGTCTCTACTCTTTGCTTGCCTGAATAAAGACAAGCCTACACACATGGGGCGAGTCTAACATCATATTTTATACAACTCAAATCTTTAACGAAAATCTAATTCCCAAATAACGACCATTTCAAATGTTACAATTATACTATAACTGTTGGATGTTTTGAAGTAATTTCAATTTTGCAATGTTAACAGATATTGAAGATAGGTACCTGTTATCCTCAAAAAACATAAATCGATATTCAGTTGTTAAAGAGCGAAGCAGGGTCAGTAACGGCCCTGCCTATCTTTAGTTCGTGTACCGAGGGTCGTAGTTGAAAAATAGCACTTTACCAGATATCGAAATGTATGGTAATGAATCCTCATGCCTCACAAGGCAAGGTTAGATGTTCCGGGGACTCTTCATCACGTAATAATTCGAGGGATTGAAAGGAATAAGTGGCAATTTTCAACTATGTCTCGTCTCCGTCGTCCCAGGTTGTAGCAGAGTGTAGGTTACGAGAATATATCTGTGAGAAACGGATGCAAAAAGAAAATAGAACTATGAAAGCAAAAGCCTCCGTACTTTTATTACTTCTGCTTTGCATACTTGGCTGTTATGCCGGTACTATCAAACCTCTCTTGAGCAAACCTGAATTTCAAGCGCAAAACAAACCCATCAGGACTTTGAAAATCCTTGCCATGACCGATGCCAGCTTCAGAGAAAATGAGATCGAGGCCTTTGTGTCAAAATGTTCCGAGCTTATGGAGACACAAGTTGGAATACTTGTTGAAATCTCCGAGCGTCAACAAATCAAGTGGGGGAAAGAATTCAACAACGTTCCATTCATGTTCTTTAAAATGGCCGCAGATACATGGGATAAGAAGGACAAGTTCGACGTTGCAGTCGCTTTCGCTTATTATAATGTCACTGAAATAGATAAGCTCCAATTAGGAGCAATCGATACAATTTTCTACAGGTATATTATTATCAGGGAACTGGATCCTAACGTTCTTCTGCACGAGTTATTTCACTCCTTTCTATTACAGCATTCAGAGAAAGGAGCAATGACACCCGTTTTAAAGTCTTATGGTGATCAGTGGTACTGGTTGACTCCGGAAGAAAGAAAACAAGTTCTTCAAAACAAATGGCGAGATTTCAATGTGGTACCCGCTATAGGGGACGAAAAGGAAAGGAAGTTAGGAGAATTCGGACTGTATTGTTACATCGGTGTGGCGTATCTCGAGAAAAAACAATTTATGCAAGCGATTTTACTATTCACCAAAGCTATCGAGGCAAATTCGGAATATGCTGAAGTCTACTTAGGTAGGGGAGCAGCTTATAAAGAAACAGGACAATATGATGAGGCAATTTCCGACTTTGACAAAGCCGTCGAGCTGAATCCCAATATTGCAGTTGCTTATTATAGCCGCGGACTTATCTACTCTATGAAAGGCCGTTATGATGCATCCATCTCGGACTACGCAAAGGCCCTTAAAATAGATCCAAAATACATAGAAGTTTACTTCGATCGGGGAGCTGCCTACAATAAAAAAGGCCAGTATGATCAGGCGATCTCGGATTTCAACAAGGCTCTGGAGATTAACCCAAGGTATGTTGAGGCCTATAACAACCGGGGATTTGCTTACAAGAACAAAGGCCAGTATGATCAGGCCATCTCTGACTACACCAAGGCTCTGGAGATCAACCCAAGGTATGCTTTGGCCTACAACAATCTTGCCTGGCTCCTTGCAACGGCCAAAGAGCCTGGTTTTCGTAATGGTCCAAAAGCTTTAGAACTTGCGCTAAAAGCATGCGAGCTGTCTAATTGGAAAAACCCATACCACTTGGACACCCTGGCTGCCGCGTACGCGAGGACCGGTGACTTCGAGAATGCGATAAAGTGGCAAGAGAAAGCCTTGGAGTCCCATGAAGAAAGCAAAAAGACCGAAGCCCAACAATACCTCGATCTTTATCGGGAACATAAACCTTGGCCAGCCGACTGATTTCCGAGGTTGAGTGAATCATATCTGTTTGGGTGGTAAGTTGTCTTGGCCTTCGACTTTCAGGTCAGGGACGATCATCATCGTCGCTGTTCCATGGGCTAAGAGGTTTCCTTCTGCACTGCTGATGTAAGCCTCTCCCAGAGCCAAAGTCTTCCCTATCTTAATGCACCTCCCTTTTGCCACAAGCTTTCCCTTTTGAACCGGGGCAAGATAGTTGACTTTTATCTCAACCGTCGTGAGCCCCATCCCATCCTTTACCTGGGGAAAAACGGCCCAAAAAGCGGCAGCGTCCATGACCGAAGCGATAACTCCTCCGTGGACATAGCCAAAAGGTTGGAGATGTTTCTCCTCCAGCTCAACCTCCAAAACACAGGTTCCCCATTCAAGATCTTTGATCTCCATCGAGAGAAGTGAGAAATAAGGGGATCGGTTTACAAGCGTTGATATGGCCTCTGTATATTTCGGATTTAATCGTAATTGAGACATCCGTATCTCTCCTTCCTTGATAACAAAATAATAGCCAAATATATTTGAAACTCCCCCTCCCCCTTCCCCTCTCCCCAATGGGGAGAGGGAAGGGGGTCTTCCTGATTAAACCGAGCGCAGCGACTCGACGATATTCATCCGCGATGCCTGGATCGCCGGTAACACGCCTCCGATAAGGCCCATCACCAACGAAAAACCGAGACCCTTCCAAACGATGTCAGCGGTTAGGGTGAAGCTGAAGGCGAGTTCGGAAAAGGTCTGAAAATTCAACGTGGAGATGGTGAAAAGCTGCAGAAAAGAAGCAAAAAAGAGACCGAGGCAGCCGCCGATCAGTCCTAAAAACAACGCTTCAACAACAAAAGCTCCCAGGATGCTCCCGCTTTTAAACCCGAGGGCGCGCATGGTTCCGATTTCACGGGTTCGGGTGGCCACTGCCGAATACATAGTGATCATGGCGCCGATGATGGCGCCCAGAGAGAAAATGATGGTTAATGTCGTTCCCAGGATACGAAGAAATCTGGCCATTCTTTCCGACTGTTCCTCATAGTAACGGTTCTCCCGTTTCGCTTCCAACATCAAACGAGGATCGTTTTCGACCCGTTCTTTCACTCTTTCAAATTGAGAAGGATCGCTCAGCTTGAAGATAACGACGGAGTAAGAAATCCTGCGAAAAGCCTGCATGAGTTGGTCTGCATCCCCCCAAATTTCTGAACTGAAGCCACTGTTGCCTGCATCGAAGATTCCCACGATCCTCCAGTCCCTCATTCCAAAACGGAGGGTTTCACCTATCCCCCCACCCGTAAATCTCTCCGCAATGCTTCGGCCGGCAATCACCTCCGATAATCCGAACTTCGGCATGCGTCCCTCTATTAACTTCGCCTGGGGCCGTAAAAGAAGCGAGTTTGCACCGATTCCTCTGATGACGACATTGGAAGTGGTGTTCGTTACCCTTTTAGGAAGGGTAATCAGGACGATCATCTCCTTGGCAAGAACGCGTTCACCCTCTGCCCCAATGGCGATTTCAGGCAGAGTCTCCAGAACGGATGCCCTGTACCGATCCACTGCGCTCGAGACCTCGGAATTAGACCCTTTTCGAATCACGATGACATTGTCGTACGAACCTGTTTCGACCAATGTCTTCCGAAGCCCTTCGGCCAACATGAGAATGGCCGCAAAGACGAAGACCACGAGGGCCATGCCCAATGCAGTGAGTGCAGTGGTCAATCGTCGCGTCCAGAGGTTGCGGAAACTGTATGAGACGGGAATGCCCAAAAATAACTCCTTGTTTTATGGGTTCAAGGGGTCAAGGATTCCAGGGTTCGAGAAAACAAATCTATCTCCAAAATATGATTTATTGAATGCAATTGATTGTTGGTTACATCCTCTATCCGTTTCTTTTAAACACTTGAACCCTTGACCACTCGAATCCTCGAACCCTTAAAATAATTACTACCCGATCCTCCTGAGCCCATCGGCGATGCGGATTTTTATGGCACGCCAGGTGGGAATAATGGCCGCACAAAGACCCACCAGGAAGGCGGCTCCGATATCCATGTAAATGGTCTCCGTCTTCACTGTAAAACCCGGAAAGTACGTCCCGAGAAACTCTTTAAACACTTCGGTCGCAACAGGAGTGAGAAGAATTCCGAAAAGACATCCGACCATCGTAATCAGCAGAGATTCACCGAATATCATGCCAGCAATTCGCCACCCGCGATAGCCAAGCGTCTTGAAGATGGCATATTCCCCGATCCGTTCTCGCGCGGTCATGGCCATGGTGTTTGCCGCCACCGCGACGATGATGATGATGACCACCAAAGAGACCAACTGGATCGCAATGATGATGGCATCGGCCATCGAGATAAACGAGAGGACGAAGGCCTTTTCTGTTTCGGTGATCGTCTCCGCCAATGAATTCTTAAAGTTCTTGTCTACGGCCTGAGCCACTTCCGCGGCACGGTTTGGATCTTTCACGCCGATCATAAAGAAACCAACCTGATCGGTAAACAATGACCCCCTCTTTTTCAAGACCTCATTCAGATAGTCCCAGTGGAACACAAAGACCCTCTCATCCGTCGTATCATATTTCCCACGGTAGATACCGCGGAGGACAAACTCCCAGTTCCCCGGGATATAGGTTCCTTTCAATGTAATCATATCCCCTATTTTCCAGCGATATCTCTCCGCCAGTTTCCGTCCTGCGATACAGCCTCTCCGATCACGGAGAAATATCTCCTTTTGATCCGGAGGGAGAAGGATTTCCGGATAGAGGTCCAGATAACCTCTGGGCTCGACGGCATAATTGGCGAAAAAAGTCTTCTCATCTTTGTAGATCCCTCCGAAAAAGTTTCCCCCGGATATCTGTTTAACCCCATCGGTCTGGCGAATCCTGTCTTTATAGGCAATGGGGAGTGTAAAGATAAGAGAGACGGCATTTCGGGTGATCAGCCGGCTGGCTGAAGAGGCCTCCGCCCCCGTATACCAAGCATTGATGAAGGTCCGAAGCAATCCAAAGGTAAGAATGGCGATGGTGATGCTTAGAATGGTCAGCGAAGTGCGGAGCTTATGGCGAAAGGCATTTCTAAAGAGCAGCTTGAGAATGTACATCGTTCAAGACACCTTTATCGAGATAACGGATCGTATGCGCCTTCTTCGCCGCCCGAGGATCGTGGGTCACCATGATAATGGTTTTATGTGAATCACGGTTGAGCTGATCCATCAAACCGAGAATCTCCTCGGCGGATACCCGGTCAAGGTCTCCTGTCGGTTCATCCGCTACCAAGATGGTCGGGTCAGTCACAATGGCGCGGGCAATGGCAACCCGCTGCTGCTCTCCTCCGGAGAGCTGACCAGGATAGTGGTCCATCCGACTTGTCAGGTTGACGACGTGGAGCGCCAGTTCCACATGCTCGCGTCGTTCTCTACGAGAGAGACCGCTAAGCAATAGGGGAAGCTCAACGTTCTCGAAGGCCGTCAGCACCGGGATGAGATTGTAGAACTGGAAGATGAAACCGACATTGACCGATCGCCACGCAGCCAGTTCGGTTTCTGTGAGTCCTGTGATATCGATGCCCCCTACTCTGATGATACCGTTATCCACCCGGTCAAGGGCAGCGATCAGGTTTAGAAGGGTACTCTTTCCTGACCCGGATGGTCCCATCAATGCCAGGAATTCCCCTTCTGCGATCTCAAGGGTGATATTCTCCAGGACGGGGATAATGTGCGTACCCCTACGGTAGGATTTATTCACATGCTCTATCTCGACAATCGGTGTTTCGCTTTCCATTTACTTTTCTTCAATCTTTATCTTTAAGCCATTCCTCAATCGAGCCGAAGGATTCAGCACGACCTGGTCTCCAACCTCCACGCCTTCAAGGACCTCTACCATGTCACCCATCGGGCTCCCGAGGCTTACAGGGGTTTCGACCGCCCTGCCCCCTTTGACGAGAAAGATCACTTTCTTGTCTTTTCGATTCACCAGGGCCGTCTGATGAAGGGCGGTTCGCGGTTTCTCTTCTTCTGCCTTCACCGAACGGGAGAGAAAAGCAACCTTGGCTGACATCTCCGGCAATATGCGGCTGTCTTTATCAGTGAAACGAACCTTGACCATGACGGTCGCCTTGCTCCGGTCAGCCGTCGGTACAACCATGTGAATCTCGCCGCGGAAGCGTAGTTCCGGCAGAGCATCCAGTCTAATCTCGCATGGCTGGCCAGGCCTGACCTGGCTCAGATTCGACTCGGAAACATCCGCCTCCACCTCGAGAGAGCTCATATCGGCAATGGTGATGACAGAAGCTTTTGCATTAGCCGCTGCACCCAGAGGAGTGACAATATCACCCACATCGGCGTCCTTCGTTAAAACGACGGCGTCAAAGGGAGCGCGGATCAGAGTATATTCCAACAAGGCCGCCGCACCTTCCAGGGCCGCGGTACTTGCCTTCAATGCGGCCTCTGCCGCCGCCACGGCTGCAACTGTCTTCTCGTAACGGGCGAGGGCATTATCATAAGCTTGTTGGGCAACCACTCTCCGGGAGAGAAGTTCTTTGTTCCGGTTGAACGAGAGCGTTGCATCGCGAAGCTCGGCCTGAGCCTGTTCAAGGTTGAAACGGGCCACATTGACATTGGCGGCTGCCTGATTTTTGGATGCGTTAACATCCTGATTGTCGAGACGCGCCACCACCTGGTCCTTTTTTACAAGGCTCCCCTCTTCGACACCCAGCCAGATGAGGCGTCCGGTCACCTTGGATGCCAAGGCTGACTTACGTTGGGCAACCACATAGCCGCTTGCATTAAGCAACGTAAAGGCTTGAGACGGGTAGACCTTTGTGATCGTGGCAACCTGGACCCCCATCGCCCGTGTGAAGGTTCCTTTGGCATAAAGCAAACCGAGGATGATGAGGGTGATCACTGCCAAAGCCCAGTAGATGAACTTCTTCCTCTTTCTCGGGCGAAAAACCACCTTGGACTTGTCTATCTTCAGTTTTAAAAGGTCTTCGTTTGCCATGTAATATGATCTATCTCCATTTATATAATTCTATAATTTTCATAGAACGTGGCCTATTTGTCAAATCAAAAAGCAATTGAATTGTAATCCCTCAGTTATGGGTGGAGATCCTATGTTCAGGATCGGGGTGGTCTCTCCGGAGAAAACTTGAAGCGGCACATTTGAGCGATGAGCCAAGGCGTAGATTCCCTTAAAATGGCCTCTTCAGCACCACCTGCCGATCCCCCTCTCTCTAATGATCCGCTTTTCAAGGTTTCGGAGGGGAGACCACCCCGATCGAACCGCCCCCGAGACTGAGGGGTTACATTGAATTTAAAAGGATTTTATTCTGTGCCTTCTTTTCTTGCTTCATCCTTTCTCTTGTGCGAATATATTTAATAGAGGTGAGTTCAAAAGGGTTATTTTATTCATAAGTCAAAATTCTAATGGAGGAAGAAAATGGGAGAGATCGTTCATACGTCACGGATCAAGATTGTCAGAGAAAAGGGTCCAACCAGGAGAGCGATGATCGAAGGATTTAATGAGCCGATCTACTATGGCGTCCATGGTGGGATCAAGCGATTCTACAAGGTCGAGCCTGAAAAAGAGCATGCAGCGACGCTCGATCATATCGTCGCGGCAACGGCTGCCTGAATGATGGGGACCCTGGCCACGGTGTTGGCCGGAAAAAAGATTCCCACTCCTGAAGACCGCTATTGGGCAGATGTGGAAGGAGATATCGAGAACGTGAACAATGTTCTTAGAATTACTCAAATTCGGGCCGTTTACCATCTGAAAGTACCAAAAGGAAAAAGTGGCGAGGCACAAGAGGCGTTCTCCATGTACTTGAATTTTTGCCCTGCGGCTCAGAGCGTGATCGGCTGTATCAATATCCGGGACAATATCGAGGTCCAGGAGGCGAGTGAATGATGCGACATCCCTTTTCTCCATTTGCTTTGATCGGATTCATTCTTGCGGTTCTGGCGGCCCTGGCCGCCATGCTGGCGGGTTTCGGTAGTCGCTGGGGGTTATGGTATTTCAGAACAGGGTTTACGATTCTCAGGTGGGCTGCTTATGTTGGCATCGCGGCTGCTCTGGCTTCTCTGATTGGCGCCATTTTGACGCGGCCAACCACCTTGCGCCGGGGCTTTCTCTTTTCAATCTTCGGGCTTATCATCGGAAGCCTGGTCTTTGGCGTTCCATGGTGCTACTGGCGAACAGCACAGCGTGTCCCAGCCATCCATGACATCACAACGGATACG
>Ga0256868_10001280_pt1 | contig 13905 bp, 12 predicted proteins | sample RVTome_13_FD_187341 | JGI IMG/M metagenome (GOLD analysis project Ga0256868, IMG submission 187341) | Soil microbial communities from uranium-contaminated site in the Upper Colorado River Basin, Wyoming, United States - RVT92D227 HiSeq ... | reverse complement strand
TACGGGGGAGAGACGGGGAGATCGATGCCGGGGACGCCCGCAAGCCCCGCAAGGTACCGCGCGGCGAAGGATGCGCGCCTCGCGTTCATCTCCCCGACCTTCCGCATCTGGACCACGCCGATCGCCGCCTGGATGTCGGTGAGGTTGTACTTGTACCCCGGCTCGAGGATGTCGTAGTGGGGCGTGCCGCCCTTCCCGTACCGCCGCCAGGCGTCCCGCTCGATCCCGTGGAACCGGAGCAGGCGGAGTTTGCCGGCGAGGACCTCGTCGTGGCAGGTCACCATCCCGCCCTCGCCCGTGGTGATGTTCTTGATCGGGTGGAACGAAAAGATGGCGATGTCCCCGGGAACGCCTACGGCCTTCCCCCGGTAGGCGGTCCCCACCGCATGGGCGGCGTCCTCGATGACGGCCGCCCCGGCCCGGTCGGCGGCCTCCCGGATCGGGTCGAGGTCCGCCGGAGCGCCGGCGAAATGCACGGGGATGACCGCCCGCGTCCGCGGCGTGATCCTTTCCGCGATCCCTTCCGGGGATGCCAGGAGCGTCCCGTAATCGCTGTCGACGAACACGGGGAAAGCCCCCGCGAGGGCGATCTGGTTGACCGTGGAGGCGAAGGTCATCGAGGGGGTCACGACTTCGTCCCCCCGTCCGATCCCGAGGGCCACGAGAACGAGGTGGAGCCCCGCCGTGGCGGAAGCGACGGCCACCGCGTGAGGCGCTCCCGTGAGCTCGCGGAACCGCCCCTCGAGCTCCGCGACCTTCGGGCCGCTCGTGATCCAGCCGGAGCGGAGCGTGGCGGCAACCGCCTCGATTTCCTCGTTCCCGATGGCGGGTCGCGAAAGGGGGAGAAAGTCTTCTCTCTTGTCCACCGAAACGGCCTCTTCTGCGCGGGTTGTTTCAGAGATGATTCACGATGAGAATACCTTCATCCGACCGGTAGAGCAATCGGTGCTCCGGGAATTTTTCCCGGATGAGGGGCATCGCGTCGCGCTGGAAGAGGCAGAAGACCCGCCGGGGGGAGTTCCAGAGCTTTTGGAACTCCCGGTCGTCCAGGAAATAGTCCGCCCGGTCCGCCGCGCGATCCGCGCCGAACGCAAGCTCCCCCCTCTGGTTGACCAGGACCGTCCGCCGTTTCGTGTAGAACGAAAGCCCCTGGGTATACCTTCCGTACTGGGCGAGGACGTCCTCCGGGCGGAGAACCCCCTGGAGCGTGCCGGAGAGATTCTTCACCGACTTGTAGTTCCCCAGGTAGAGGGCGGCGGGACGGTTGATCGCGGTCAGGAAGAGCGCCAGGAGGAGGAACGAAAGGAGGACGACCCGTTCCGCGCCCAGGCGGCGCACGAAAAGCGGCATGGCGCCCCACAGGAGGAGGAAGGCGACGGGGAGGGCGCAGACCCACGCCCAGGCGGCGGGCTCCATCCGGTGGCGGGAGAAGGAGGGCAACGCGAGGATGACGGCCGAAAGGATCGCCGAGAGGGCCAGGGGGAAACGGCACCGGACCGCCCCGTCCTCCCGCTCCGTCCACAACGCGAGCCCCCTTCCGAAGAGGACCGCGAGCGGGGGGAAGACCGCAGTGATATAGGTCGGGAGCTTGGAGCCGGAGAAGGAGAAGAAGAGAAAAATGAACAGGGACCAGGACAACAGGAAGACGAGGTCTTCCCGGGGGAGGAACGCCCCGCGCGACTCGCGGACCGAGACCGCGACCCGGCGCAGGAAGGCGACCCAGGGGAAGAACCCGGCCACCAGGACCGGGACGAAAAACCAGAACGGCTCGTAGTGGTGGTGGATCTTCGTCGCATACCGGAGGAACTGCTCGTGGACGAAGAAAAACCACAGGAAGTCGGGGTTCGCCCGCTGCACGAGGAGGATCCAGGGGAGGACGATCGCGAGGAAGAGCGCCAGTCCCGGGAGGGAGACGGCCTTCGCGACCTCCCGGTGTCGCCGCGAGAAGACGAGCCAGAGCACGAGGACCGCGAGGGGGAAGACGACCCCGACGAGCCCCTTGGTGAGAAACGCCAGTCCCGCCGCGCCGTAGGAAAGGACGAGGTACGATTTCCTCGGGCTCTTCCCGGAATGGTGGAGGTACGCCGGAAAGATCGACAGCGCCAGCAGCACCCCGAGGGTCATGTCGAGGGTGTGCAGTCGCCCGATCACATAATGGTAGAGGGACGTGGACAGGACGATCGCGGCATAGAGCCCCGTGCGCCAGCCCGCAAGCGCCGCCCCCATCCAGTAGGTGAGAAGGATGCCCGCCACCGAGACGGCGGCGGTGAAGAACCTCGCCCCGAACTCGGTCTCCCCGAACAGCCGGAGCGAGGCGGCGGTCCCCCAGTAGTAGAGAGGGGGCTTCTCCAGGTAGACGACGCCGTTGAGATGCGGGGTCACGAAGTCCCCGGAGAAGAGCATCTCCCGGGGGATCTCCGCGTACCTGCCTTCGTCCGGTTCGAGGAGGGGGATGGTGCCGAGCGCGGAGAAATAGAGGATGCCCACGGCGAGAAAAAAGAGAAGGAGCGTGCGGTTCCTCACCTGCCGCCACTTTTCTCCCGCGGATCCATGAAGGCGAATTATACCACCGGGGCCCGACGCCGGCCACGGAAGGGGATCGGACCCTTGTGTTCCGGATGCTGGTATAATACCGCCAATCACGGATCTCGCCGGTCGAGAGGAAAGGGGGATTCCCATGGTTCGCCGCTTTTCATCGACTACCCCGATCGTCGGTTTGATCGTTTTGTCCCTGGCCATGCTCCTGCCGGCCCCCGGAGACGCGGGGGGCGACCTTTCCTCCCCCCTGTTCGGCGTGACGGTCCCCGAGGGGTACCGTCAATGGGAGGTCGTGGCTCCCTCCCACCGCACCGACAAGGACGAGATCCGCGTCATCCTGGGGAACGATCTCGCCATGAAGGCGTACCGGGCCGGGACCCTCCCCTTCCCGGACGGGTCGATCCTCGCCAAGCTGGCGTGGACGCGGGTAAAATCCGCCGAGTTCGAGACCGCGTTCGTCCCCGGGGAGCCGCAGAGGATCGAGTTCATGGTGAAGAACGCGAAAAAATACGCCTCCACCGGGGGGTGGGGGTTCGGCCGGTTCGTGAACGGGAAACCGGCGGACGAGAATCAGCACGCCACCTGTTTCCCCTGCCATCTGGCGAACGTGAAAGGGCACGACTTCGTCTTCACCCGGTACGCCCCGTGAGCCGTGCGACGCGCAATGCGGTATAAGGCGGGAACGGTCGGCAGGGTCGTGCTCGCCCGGTTCGACCACGGGGAGCAGGTAGTGTCGTCGCTCACCGCCCTTTGCGCAACAGAGGGGATCTCCTCGGGGTGGTTCTTCCTTTTCGGGGCGATCCGGGGAGGCAGGATGGTGGCCGGGCCCCGGGAGGCGACCCTCCCCCCGGACCCGGTCTGGCAGGAGTTCACCGATCCGTTCGAGATCGTGGGGATGGGAAGCATCGCCGCAGGCGACGGCCCGCCCTCGATCCACCTGCACTCCTCCCTCGGGAGGGGAAAAGAGGTCCTGACCGGGTGCATCCGGAAGGAGGGCGAGGTGTTCATCGTGATCGAAGCGATGATCCTCGAGATTTCAGGCATTCGCACCGCGAGATCCCTTGACGAGCGATCCGGGCTGGAGCTTCTGACCCTTGAGTAGCGGATTCGCCGTCCGGCCCCTGCGAAGCGGCAGTTCCGGGAACCTCATGCTCGTCGAGCACGCGGGCACGGTCCTGCTGGTGGATGCCGGTCTTCCCTCGCAGCGGGGACTCGTCCAGGCCCTCTCCGAGGGCGGGTACACGTGGGAGGACATCGACGCCGTCCTGGTCTCCCATCTCCACGGGGACCACATCCATCCATCCGCCGTCGCCTGCTGCGCCCGCCACGAGGTGCCGATCCTCCTGCACGAGGAGAACGTCCGGCCGTTTTCCCGGCGGATCCTTCCCCGGTCCGCCCTGTCGGGCCCGGTCTGCACCTTCGACTCGACGGAGTTCGCCGTCGGGGCCATACGCGTCCGCCCGTTCCCGGTCCCCCACGACGCCGTAGGGGTGACCTGCGGCTTTCTTTTCACCGGCCGCGGGGCGGGCAGGGAGATCCGCGTCGCCGTCGCCACCGACCTGGGCCACGGCGGGAACGGCCTCTTCGAGGAATTCGTCGACAGCGACCTCATCCTGATCGAGTCGAACTACGACCCGGGAATGCTCGCGGCGAGCTCCCGCATGGACCGCACGAGGGTGGATTCCGAAGTGGGGCACCTGTCCAACGAGCAGGCGGGGAAGTTCCTCGCGCGGGTGATGCTCGAAAGCCGGACTCTTCCGCAGGCGGTCGTCCTGTGCCACCTGAGCGCCGACCACAACACCCCCGGGAAGGCGGTCGGAGCGGTCCGGGAGATCCTCACCCGCTATGGGTTCGGCCGCGTTCCCGTTCACGCCGCACGAAGGCACGGCCCCTCGCCGCGGTTCTTGGCGGTGGATATGCCAAGGCGTTGAATATATACTCGGAGAAGAACGTTTCATTGGTTACGAGGGGGTTCCCGATGAGGAAGATCCTGTGCGTAGGCGTCGCTTGGGCATTCCTTTGGGCGGTCCTTCCAGGCTGCGCCGGCGTGGATCAGACCGTCCGCGACAACCCGAAGACGACCATCGGTGCCGGAACGGGCGTCCTGGGGGGCGCCGTCGTCGGGGGGCTCATCGGGGGGAAACGGGGCGCGTTGATCGGCGGTCTCCTCGGGGGGCTGACCGGCGGCGCGATCGGGCACTACCTCGACCAGCAGGAGAAAGACCTCGCGCAGACCAGCCAGGAGTACCGCTATTCGCCCTCCCAGGGGACCCAGCTCAGGATCGAAACGGTCCGGGCCAACCCCACCGCCCTCTCCCCCGGGGAGACGGTGAACATCAACCTGACCTACGCCGTCCTTACCCCCACCGCCGACACGCAGATCCTCGTCCGGGAGAACCGGGAGATCTTCCTGAACGGCAACTCCGTCGGGAAAACGTCGATCGATGTCTCCCGCGAGGGGGGAACCTGGAAGAGCACGGTTCCGATCACCTTGCCGGCCAACGCGGCCCCAGGGAACTACCGCGTCCTCGCCTCGGTCGAGTCCCGAACCGCGGCCACGGCCCACCAGGAAACAACCTTCAAGGTCAACCCGTAGGGACCGGGCGCAGGACGTGCCGGCGACCTCTGTCCGAACGCACGCCCGATCCACCGCCACCCCATCGCCGTTGCCCGGGGGGAAACCGGTTCCGTTACCATGGACCGTATGACGAAGACCGTGCGCAAGGAGGATCTCGGGCGGCTCGCGGAAGCGCGTCACTGGGACCCGTTCTCGGTCCTCGGTCCGCACGTCGTCGAGTTCGGGAAGGGGCAAGCGGTCGCCATCCGGGCGATCCTCCCGGACGCCGCGCGCGCCTTCGTGCTCCCGCTGGCAAGGAAAGAGGAAGCCAAGGCGGAGATGAGACGGCTGCATCCCGCCGGGATCTTCGAGGCGATCTTCCCCGGCAGGGAGGAACCGTTCCCCTACCGGATCGAGATCGAAAACGACGAGGGGCACCGCTGGCAGCAGGATGATCCGTACGCCTTCGGATGCGTCCTCTCCGACTTCGACATCCACCTGCTCGGGGAAGGGACGCACCTCGATCTGTACCGGAAGCTCGGGAGCCACCTGGCGGAGATGGGAGGGGTACCCGGGGTCGCCTTCGCCGTGTGGGCACCCAACGCCGAGCGGGTGTCCGTGGTGGGGAATTTCAACCACTGGGACGGACGCCGGACCCCGATGCGCAACCGGGGGGAGTGCGGGATCTGGGAGATCTTCCTTCCCGGGCTTTGCGAGGGGGAGATCTACAAATATGAGATCCGCTCCCGGGAGACGGGGGCCCTGCTCCTCAAGGCCGATCCATACGCGCTCCGGTATGAACACCCTCCGCGGACGGGATCGATCGTCTGCGACATCGACCGGTACTCCTGGGGAGACGACGCGTGGATGGCGCGCCGGCGCTCGGGGAATATTCTCGAGAAGCCGGTCGCGATCTACGAGGTCCACCTCGGGTCGTGGAAGCGGAAGGAGGGGGAATGGCCCGGCTACCTGTCGTACCGGGAGCTGGCGGACGATCTCGTCCCCTATGTCCGGGAGATGGGGTACACGCACATCCAGCTTCTCCCCGTCTCCGAGCACCCGTTTGACGGTTCCTGGGGGTACCAGTCGCTCGGGTATTTCGCCCCCACCTCCCGCCACGGCCACCCGAACGACTTCATGGCCTTCGTCGACCGGTGCCACCGGGAGGGGATCGGGGTTCTCCTCGACTGGGTGCCCGCCCACTTCCCGAAGGACGCCCACGGCCTGGCCGCGTTCGACGGGACGCATCTCTACGAGCACGCAGACCCGAAGATGGGGGAGCACCAGGACTGGGGAACCCTGATCTTCAACTACGGGCGCCGGGAGGTGGCCAACTTCCTCCACTCGAGCGCCCTGTTCTGGCTGGAGAAATACCACATCGACGGCCTGCGCGTGGACGCGGTGGCCTCCATGCTCTACCTCGACTACTCGAGAGAACCCGGGGAGTGGATCCCGAACGAGTTCGGCGGGAACGAGAACCTGGAGGCGATCTCGTTTTTGCGGCGGATGAACGAGATCGTGCACGCCCGGTACCCCGGGGCGGTGACGATCGCGGAGGAGTCGACCGCCTGGCCGGCCGTCTCCCGGCCGGTCTACCTGGGAGGACTCGGGTTCACCCTCAAGTGGAACATGGGGTGGATGCACGACATGCTCGAGTTCATCCAGAAGGCCCCGATCCACCGGAAGTACCATTTCGGAACGCTCACCTTCGCGCTTCTCTACGCGTTCCACGAGAACTTCGTCCTCCCCTTCTCCCACGACGAGGTCGTCCACATGAAGCGCGCGATGCTCGACAAGATGCCGGAGGCCGACCTCTGGGAGAAGTTCGCCAACCTGCGGTTGCTGTATGCCTACATGTACGGCCACCCCGGGAAGAAGCTCCTGTTCATGGGAGGGGAGTTCGGCCAGTGGGAGGAATGGAACCACGACCGCTTCCTGCAGTGGGACCTCCTGCGGTGGGACTCCCACCGGGGGATTCAGCAATTCGTGCGGGACCTGAACGGGCTGTACCGGTCCTGCCCCCCCCTCTACGAGACCGACTTCCGCCCGGAAGGATTCGAGTGGATCGATTTCCGGGACGTGGACAGCAGCGTCGTCTCCTTCCTGCGCCGGGGGAAGGATCCCTCCGACCTCCTCGTCTGCGTCTTCAACTTCACCCCCGTAGTCCGCGAATCGTACCGGATCGGCGTCCCCGCCCCCGGGTTCTACCGCGAGGTGATCAACAGCGACGACGCCGCGTACGGGGGCAGCAACGTTCTCAACGGCCCCGGGGTCGAGGCGGAAGCGGTTCCGTGGATGGGCCGCCCCTTCTCGATCTCTCTCACGCTTTCCCCGCTGGGTGCGATCTTCCTGCGGCCAGGAAGCTGAATGCCCCACCGGTCGTCCCGATGAGAACGGCCCTTCCGCCGCAGATCCAGCCGGTGCACGCCTCCACCTTCCAGGCGCTTCGCCACCGGAACTTCCGTCTCTGGTTCTTCGGGCAGCTCACCTCCCTCGTCGGGACGTGGATGCAGATAATCGCCCAGAACTGGCTCGTCTACCAGCTCACCGGATCGGCGTGGGACCTCGGGGTGGTGAACTTCGTCGGGGCGATCCCCCTGGTCCCCCTCACCCTGCACGCGGGGGCGATCGCCGACCGGTTCTCCAAGCGGCGCATCATCTTCCTGACGCAGGCGTCGATGATGGCGCTGGCCTTCGTCCTCGCCGTCCTCTGCGTAACCGGCGCGGTCCGGCTCTGGCACGTTATCGGGCTGGCGTTCCTGCTCGGCGCGGTCCAGGCGATCGACACCCCCGCGCGGCAGGCGTTCGTCATCGAGCTCGTGGGGAGGGAAGACCTGGCCAACGCCATCGCGCTCAACTCCGGGACGTTCCACGGAGCGCGCGTCATCGGGCCGGCGGTGGCCGGGATCCTCGTGGCCTCGATCGGCGTCTCCGGCGCCTTTTTCCTGAACGGGGCGAGTTTCCTTGCGGTCCTGGGAGCGCTCTTTCTGATGGACGCCACGCTCATCCGCCGGGCGCAGCCGGACGGGAAAAGCAGGGTCGACCTGTGGGGAGGGGCCCGGTACATCGCAAGAAACCGCGCCCCGGGGTCGATCGTCCTCCTCATCTCCCTGTCGGCCTTCCTGGCGATGCCCTATTACGTCCTCGTCCCCATCTTCGCCAAGGAGGTGCTGGGCGGAGGGGCGGGGGTCTACGGAGGGCTGATGTCGGCCGCGGGCGTGGGGGCCGTGCTGGGATCGCTCTACGCCGCCTCGGGAGGGGCCGTGCGCAGGAAAGGGATGCTGCTCGCCGCGGGAAGTCTCTCCTTCCCCGTTTTCGTGCTCGCCTTCTCCCTTTCGCGCCACTATCCGGTCTCGGTCCTCCTTATGGCCGCCATCGGGTTCGCCTTCGTCATCCAGAACGCCCCGGCGAACTCCCTCCTCCAGACCCTCGTCCCCGACCCCCTGCGCGGCAGGGTGATGGCCATCTACGTATTCCTGTTCCTCGGACTCATGCGGGTGGGCGGCCTTCTGGTGGGGCTGCTCGCCTCGGCCACGTCCGCCACGACGGCGCTTGCGATCGCGGGAGCCGCCAGTCTCGCCGCGAGCCTGCTCGTGATGGGGAAGTTCCCGGAGCTTCGCAGGATGGAGTAGCCCCCGGCGCCGCGAACGTCGCGGCGGACCGAACCCGGGAATGCCGGAATCGGGCGGGTGTGCGGTACAATACGTCGATGCGCCGGAAATATCTTCTTCCTTTCCTGCTGATCCTCTTGTTGCCCGGCCACGGCGCCTTCGGCTGGTCGTTCGGCGTCTGCGGGGACAGCCGGGACGACAGCCACGGGGTGTTCCCCCGAATCCTCTCGGCCGTGGAGAAGTCCGACATGGAGTTCCTTCTCCACACGGGGGACCTGGAGCGGTCCGGGGGGGCCGCCTCCTGGCAAACGTTCCGCGAGAGGACGAAGGGGTTTCCGAAACCTCTGTTCCTCGTGATCGGGAACCACGAACTGCAGGGGACTACCGCGGAGGAGTTCGCCCGGTTCTTCGGCCTTCCCGGGACCTCCTATTCCTTCACGCACAAGGACGCGCACTTCGCGATCGTGGACAACGCCTCGGGATCCCTGCCGGATTCCCTTCTCTCCTGGCTCGATCAGGACCTCGCGGCGCACCCCAGAAAGACAGACGGCATCCGCTACCTGGTCGTGGCGATGCACATTCCGCCGCGGACCGACAACCTCTTTCCCCACGGAACAGCGAAGAACTACGACACGCAGAGCGAACGACTGCGGAAGATCCTCACGAGGCACAAGGTGGACCTGTTGCTTGCCGGCCACGAGCACATGCACCTGGTGGACGAATGGGGGGGGATCAAGGTGATCGTGTCCGGGGGGGGCGGATCCCCGATGATCCCGTTCCAGCGGTTCGGATTCTACCGGATCAAATTGGAGAAGGGGCAGGTGAGGGAGAAATTCCTCCCGATCACGGGGAAGACCCCCCTCGTCCCGTAGATGCCGTGCTGGGCGGGGACACTCCTCTCCCGCATTCCGGAGATGAATCAGGAGTATCCCCGGTGGCTGGTGGCGCACCCTGTTGCGGGGCGTCATGGCCGGCTTCCGCATCCTCGGAGGGGGGTCGCTTGGCGAAATCGCTCGACTCGCGATGAACCCGCGAGTCTGCGCTTGACCTTCCTCCCGGAAAGTTCCGCTCGGACCCCCCGTCCTTCGGCTGCTCCGCCGGCAACCCGGGGACCCGAGGTGATGCGGGGGGGGCGACGAGGCGGCGGGGACACTCCTGATCTTATCGGCGAATGAAAAAGGAGTGTCCCCCCGAGGGAAGAATTCGCGTCGAGCGGAACCGGCAGCGAGCAGGCGCAAGATCGCGAGCGTAGCCGAGGGGACCCCTCCGCGAACCCGGGTCCCCGGGAGCCAGCACTCGCAGCCGGGCGCACGACCGCGGCCCACGCCGGGGGACATCTCCTCGAGGTTGTCGGTTTTACGGTTGGAGGAGTGGCCCCGCCCAAGGAGTTCTTAGGAACGTCCCTGTTCTTAGGCCTGGGGGGCCTTCGCGAACTCCTTCCACGCGGGGAGAATTTTCAGCAGGACGGCCAGAATGACCAAGGGCAGCGCGAGCAGGCCGAGGCCGTAAAGCAGCCCCTCGATCCCCCCGAACTCCATCTTGTACGTGGTGAGCCCCCGGAAGCTCTTGGAGAACATCTGCCCGCCGATCACGACGTTCCACCGCGTGGAGAAGATCCCCCCCTGGATCAGGATCAGGGAGACGAAGTAGAGCAGCTTCCTAAGCTCCTCGCTCTCCCGGAACCGCCGGAAGATCTTGATGGCGGAGAGGACTCCCAAGGGGAAGAGCATCCCCATGAGGACCTGGACGATGACCAGACTGAAGAAGAGTTTGTTCATGACCAGCTCGCCCAGGATTTTGATCTCCTCCTCGCTCTGGTAAATCCGGTGGATGAAGTCGACGAACTCCAGCGAGAAGTCGACGATGACGGCGTAGAAGAGGAAGGACATCCCCTTGTCGACGCACTTCATGTCGATCTTCCCTCCCATCATGGGGTAGATGATCATGTAGAGAAGGATCACGAGCGCGATCCCGGAGACGATCGCGGAGAAGAGAAAGACGATCGGCATGAGGACGGAACTCCACCACGGGTTCGCCTTGATCGACCCGAAGATGAAGCCGACGTACCCGTGGAGGAGGAACGCCGAGGGGATCCCGATGATGGTGATCACCTTGAGCGCCCGGTTGTCGAACCGGAGCGCCTCGTCGCTTATGTCCTTCGAAAAGAGGGAGAGGACCCGGTGGACATGCCTCATCACCCCCGTCTCCTCCCGCGACCATACGATCATGTCCTTCCGGTAGTCGAACCAGATCTCGACCAGGAGGACCACCATGAGGTACCAGGCGTAGACGAAGCCGAACATCGCCATCGCCGAGCTCGTCTGCGGGGTCAGGAAGATCTCGTAGGCGCGGAACGGGTGTCCCAGGTGGGACACGAGCGACAGCGGCGCGACGAGCAGGAAGGCGAGCGCCGTGAGCATGGCGAGCCGGTAGAGGGGCTGGACCTCCTTGACATTGAAGACCTTGACGAGAGAGGCGAGGATGAACGCCCCCGCGACGACCCCCGTGATGTACGGGTAGACGACGATCAGGATCCCCCAGTGGACCTCGATCTCGTTCGGGTAGATGTACCCCGTGACCTGGGGCAGGAGCTCGCGCAGCTTCTCGATCATGGCCGGATTCATCGGACTTCTCCGTCGATGTTGGCATAGAGGACCTTCGGCTCGGTGTTCAGATTCGGCTTGAGGACGAAGATCTTGTTCATCCGCTTGAACCGGGTCATGGGGCTGGCGGCGCTGTTCATGTCCCCGATGACCCGCGCCTGGGTCGGGCAGACCTCGACGCACGCGGGGAGCAGCCCCCGGTTGAGCCGGTGATAGCAGAAAGTGCATTTGTCCGCGGTGCTCGTCGCCGGGTGCAGGTACCTCGCCCCGTACGGACACGCCTGGATGCAGTACCGGCAGCCGATGCACGTCTTGTCATTGACGAGCACGACGCCGTCCTCCGTGGAGAACGTGGCGCCCACGGGGCAGACCTGCACGCAAGGCGGATGCGCGCACTGGTTGCACAGCTTCGGAACGAAGAAACTGCGGAAGATCGGCTGGGAGGGAACTTCCGCGTCCGGGGACAGCCCCGTGTGGATGTTGGTGACCACCGCCTCCCCCGTCTTCGGGATCATGTACCTCTCCACCCAGGTCCGGTAGAAGAACGGCTCCTTCGGTACGTTGTTCTCCGTTTTGCACGCGATGACGCACCGCGCGCATCCGATGCACTTGTCCACGGAGACCCCGAATCCCCACAACTTGCCGGCGTGCTCTTCCTTCTCCTGCCCCCACGCGGGGAGGACCCGGAAGAATCCGCCGAGGACGCCTCCCGAGAAGGCGAGGGAGGAAAGAAGCCTTTTCAGAAACGATCTCCGGTCCATCAGTCCACCTCCGGCAGGTGGGGATAATGGCACTGCCAGCAGACGTATTTCTCCCCGTGGGTGGCCAGATCGATCTTCGGGGACCCCTTGTAGGGCGATTCCTTCGCATGGCACTTTCCGCAGAAGTCCCGGTTGGAGGGTTTTGTCGGCTTGATGACCCTCGGGGAGACCCGGTGCTGGGCCGGCACGGTGTGGCACGTTGTGCACTTGAGCTGGACGTGATGGGACACGGAGAGCGTTCTCGCGATCTCGCCGTGGCACGCCGAGCACTCCCGCGGAACGGTCGGCGGCTTCGGGTCGTGCGGGTTGTGGCAGGAAAAGCACGGCTTCATCGGGTTGTGGGCCACCGGGTTGATCATCGGGAACCCTCTCGGGCGGGAAGGATTGAACGTGTGGCAGAGGGGGCAGAACTTCCGGTCCCGGGGCGCCGGCGGCTTCACCTGGTCCGGGTCGTCCGTATGCATCTTCGCGGGGCCGTGACACGTTTCGCACGAGAGGTCCCGATGATACCCTTTCCGCTTTTCAACGACGACCTCCTCATGGCACTCCGCACACGCGACGGCCCCCGCGTACCGGACCGGCTTGGCGTTCTCCCGCTGGACCGTGTCCGCCCATTGGAGGTTCGTGTCCTTGAAGCGCGGGGGGATGACGAACTTCACGACGACGATTGTCACGCCGATCACTACGGCGAAGACGATCAGGAGCCTTGCCAGGGCGTCGGGCACCTTCGGGAAAGGCTTTTTCATCGACGAGGCGATCCTCCTTGGAAACATGACGAGGGACGTTCTCTCCCGCAGGACCGGTGCATCCCCCGTCCCTATCCGCTCGATAAACCACTGTTTCAGAGGAGCGGAGTTCCCGAACCCCCTCCCCCAAAATGGAAAGCAGACTATCCGATGAATCGATCGTTGTCAACGACGGAAAAAGAATCCCAATGATCGGCATCCCCTTGGATCGAATGCACAACCCCGGAGAGCTTTCCTTCCGATATGGAATTCCGAGAAAACCCCATGTTTTATATTCATTTATATCGATCCCGGGCGGGGAGGGGCCGGGCATCGATCCTTACCGCCGCATTCCAATCCCACCGCAGCGCATTCCCTCCCGCTTGGAAACCTCCTGTTCAACTATCGTTCTTGACATGGAGGGCCTTAAAAGGTAAAACACTGTGTCTTCTGACAAACCGGGAGTTGCGTTCAGGTGTCATCCGGCATGAAAGGATCACCCCCGATTTCCATGGAGATACGATGAAACAATGGAAATTGTTTGGAATTCTCGTTGTTTTTCTTCCCTTTATCATCGCTTGTTCGGATTCGGCACGTTTTTCCCAACCTATCGCATATAACCATAAAAAACATATAGAAGAAGCAGGACTTAACTGTTTTGACTGTCACACCCAAGTACTTACCCATCAAAAAGCTTCCATCCCCAATATCCAGTTTTGCAAGAACTGTCATGAACAAGCAATGACGGATAGCAAAGAAGAAGAGAAACTGGTTGGTTACATAAAGAAAAATCAACCGATCCCGTGGATCCAAGTTCATCGAGTGCCCGACCATGCCTATTTTTCCCACCGAAGGCACGTCTCGCTCGGAAAAGTCGCCTGCCAGGATTGTCACGGCGATGTAAATAACATGACCCTTCCTTTTTCCAAGCCGTTTTACCCGATTAAAATGCGATTTTGCATTTCGTGCCATGAGAAAAAGCGGGTAAATACCGACTGCACGACATGTCATCGATAGCGCGCAGGAGCCGGAAATGAAAATCTCGCGTCGCGAATTTCTTCAGTTGCTGGGAGCTACGGGCGCTCTCGCGGGGGGAGCCTCCCGGATCTG
>Ga0256868_10001279_pt1 | contig 13905 bp, 11 predicted proteins | sample RVTome_13_FD_187341 | JGI IMG/M metagenome (GOLD analysis project Ga0256868, IMG submission 187341) | Soil microbial communities from uranium-contaminated site in the Upper Colorado River Basin, Wyoming, United States - RVT92D227 HiSeq ... | reverse complement strand
TAGATTGTCGGCATCTCAGAGCAATCCTTTTTGCTTTAGGGCCGGCTTCGGATCGACGCCGTGGAGGTCGAACCGGAGGGCCTCCTCGGGACAACCCAGAGCGATGCCCAAAAGCTGGGTGAAATACAGAATGGGCATTTTTTTAAAATCGGAATAGAGATTGACGGTTTCCTTCTGCCGGTTATCCAGGTTGAACGCGCAGAGCGGGCAGCTGACGGAGACGACGTCCGCGCCAGCTCTTTGGGCCGAGGTCAGGATCCTGTAGGTCCGCTCGGCGACGATGCCGGGGTTATCGACCGTCTGGTAGGATGCACAGCATTCCGTTTTATACGGAAAATCGACGGGGTCGGCGCCGAGGGCCGTCATGAGATTTTCGAGAACTTGGGGATTTTCCACATCGTCCAGGCCGATCTCTTTAGGCCTCACCAGGAGGCAGCCGTAGTAACTCGCCACCTTGAGGTTCTTCAGGGGCTTGACGACCTTTTTGGCGACATTCTCGAATTTGATTTCGTCGCGCAAAAGCTCCAGCAGATGGAGAACCTTCACGTCGCCCTCATAGGCCAGCCCCTCGGCATCCATGAAGCGGTTGATGATGTCCCGGTCATCGCGACTCTTTTTGATCCGTTCGTTGGCCCGCTTGAGGGTGTTATAGCACATGGCGCAGAGCGTCATCATGGCCTCGGCCTTGGCTTCTTTGGAGAAGATGAGGTTGCGGATGGGCGCGATATGGTGGATGAGGTCGTCCGTCGCCAGGGAATAGACGGTTCCGCAGCAGTTCCAGCGGCGGAGCTCTTCGACCTCTAGGCCGAGCTGCTTGAGCGAACAGAGGGCCGAGTCTTCGAAATTTTTGGCATTAGCTTTGAGCGTGCATCCGGGATAATAGCTTATTTTCATTATGATGATTCCCTGTATGTTGGAGTTGAAAGAAATTTATGCGCATTTTTTTTGACGCTATGACGTGTACTTGCGGAAGCTGCTGATGAGGGCGATCTGCGGCACCTCTTCTTTCTGCTTGTCGGTGAGCTTGGGAATATGGATGCGGTCTTTGCGCTTCCGGAGGAGGATCTGCCGGACGCCTTCCATGACCTCGGCGATTTTGATCCCCTTGGGGCAGCGGGCGTTACAGGTCAAACAGGAGGCGCAGACCCAGTAAGAGTTGGATTTCAAGAGCTCGTCCTTAAGTCCCAGCTGGATATAGCGGATGACCTGATTGGGGAGGATGTCCATTTCGGAGACGGCGGGGCAGCCGGCCGAGCATTTTCCGCATTGATAGCAGGCCAGGATTTTTTGCCCGCTGAGCTCCTCGACTTTGGCCACGAATTGATCGCGGACCTTTTTCTGGGATATGTTAATTCTCATTGAGATTTTTCCCTTTCTCTCCGAGCGCTGTCTGCTGTTATATTTTTGCCCGTCCCTATATATAAGGGTGAGAAAAAGAAAGAAAATTAGTTAAACATATTTACGAAATTGTGTCAAGGAAATTGCGGTCAGGATTGCGGCCGGCGTTTCTTAAAATCGGGGAGCGGACTCCTGACCGAAAAGGGGGACGGTCCTAATTTCAGGAAAAAGAGGACCGTCCCCTTTTGCATTTGAAAGTGATATACGGTCAGGCCGGACTCCTGTTGACAGGGGCCTGCTCCGAATGATAATAATGGATTTCAACGCCCGAGGATCCCGTATAGGCCCATGCTGACCCGAAAACTGTTCCATCGCTTTCATGACCTGCCCATCCGCCGCAAGATGATCTTGAGTTTTTTGGCCGTCATCAGCTTCGGCGGCATTATTACCCTCTTAATCGGAATGCGTATCGAACACCGGACGATCTTCTCTCTTGCCCAGGCGAAAGTCCGCCATGACCTGGCCTCGGCTTGGATGGTGTATAACGAGAAGCTTATCAGCATCCGCGACATTATCCATTTGAGCACGGACCGCGAATTTATCCTGGACACCCTTCGGACCGGAAACACAGCAGATCGGGCGAAAAAGTTGGATGACATCCGCCGGGAATTCGACCTCGACATTCTCACGGTGACGGATGCCCGAGGCCGGGTCGTGCTCCGCGCCCGCCGTCCTGACGTCAGCGGAGACGATCAATCCGGCGATCCGCTCGTCCGGCGCGCCCTTCTCAAAGAGACGGCGGCCGCGACGCAGATCGTCTCCCGGGCGGAGCTGCTCAAAGAGGGGCCTGACCTTGCGGACCGGGCGTACTTCACATTCATTCCGACGGCCATGGCCGCCGAGCGTTCCGAAGATCATGAAGAGAACGGAATGATGCTCAAGGCCGCCTCCCCCGTCGAGGACGAGAGCGGAACCCTCCTCGGCGTCCTCTATGGCGGCGTCCTGTTCAACCGGAACTACAACCTCGTCGACCGGGTGAAGGACATCGTCTACAAAGGAGAAAAATACAAGGACAAAGACATCGGCACGGCGACCATTTTTCAATCGGATCTCCGCATCTCCACGAACGTCCTGAATGACCAGGGACGCCGGGCCGTCGGCACGCGCGTGTCCCGGGAAGTGAATGACGCCGTGCTGCGAAACGGCAGGCACTGGGTCGATCGCGCCTTCGTCGTCAATGAGTGGTATATCACTGCCTATGAACCGATCAAGGAAATTGACGGCCGGATCGTCGGGATGCTCTACGTCGGCATGCTCGAAAAACCCTATATCGACTTGCGCAACAGGGTCATGGGGACCTTCGCCGTGCTCGCGGGACTGTGCATATTTTTTCTTTTGACGCTGCTTGCGTTCATCGCGGCCAATATCACCCGGCCTCTGGGCGTCATGGTCGAGGCCACGGATAAGATCGCGAAGGGCGACCTGGACCACCGGGTGGACATCGACCGGCGGGATGAAATCGGCCAGCTGGCCGGGTCCTTCAACCGGATGACGGAGGACCTGAAGCGAGCCAACGAGGGCCTCACGCAGTGGGGACGCGTTCTTGAAAAACGGGTCGAGGAACGGGCGCGCGAACTGCAGACGATGCAGGCCGTCATGATCCAGTCCGAAAAGCTGGCCTCCCTGGGCAAAATGGCGGCCGGCGTCGCCCACGAAATCAATAATCCTCTGACGTCGATCTTGATCCAAGCCCATCTCCTCCTCGAGACGTGCGAGCCGGGGAATCCCTCCCTCGAAAATCTGACGCTCATTGCCGATGAGACCTCGCGCTGTGCCGAAATCGTCAAAGGACTCCTCGAGTTCGCCCGGATGACGCCCGCGCAGCCGACCAAGGCCGACGTCAACGATATCATCGAGCGCTCTATCCAGCTCTTGGAAAAACAGGCTTCGGTCCGCAATATCAAGATCGTAAAGGCCCTCGATCTGTCGCTCCCGTCGATCGATCTCGACAAGAACAAAATGCAGCAGGTCTTCTCGAATCTCATCATCAATGCCTGCGATGCGATGGCCGGGGGAGGGACGCTGACGATCACCAGCCGGCTCGGCCTTGACCGGAGGCAGATCGAGATCCTTTTTGCCGACACGGGCATGGGGATTCCCGAGGAAAATATCCATAAGCTCTTCGACCCCTTCTTCACCACGAAGAGCGCCGGGACGGGTTTGGGACTGGCCGTGAGCTACGGGATCGTCCAGCAGCGCGGCGGGAAGATCGGCGTCCGGAGCGAGGTTGGACAGGGAACGGTTTTTATTGTAATATTACCTTTAGACCAACAATCCGAGGAAACGAGCCAAGAGGAGGTTTGAAGATGACGAACGCGGCCAAAAGCAAGATTCTCGTGGTCGATGACGAGATCACCGTGTGCAAGAGCATCCGGCAGGCCCTGGTGTGTGATGCCTATGACATCGACACGGCGTTGAGCGGCGAAGAAGCCCTGAAGAAAGAAGACGAAAAGAAATTTGACGTGATCATCGCTGACCTGATGATGCCGGGGCTGAGCGGGCTCGACCTTCTCAAATCCTTAAAGGCCAAGAATTCCTCGGCCAAAGTCATCATGATCACGGGCTATCCGACCATGAAAACGACGGTCCAGTCTATTCAGGTCGGGGCGTTTGATTACCTGCCCAAGCCGTTCTTGCCCTCCCAGCTCCGAAGCCTGGTAGCCCGGGCTCTGACCCATTCCGACTAAAACAAATAGGCGGGACCCCTCAACTTTCGAAGCGTGTCTCCGTCGATTTTTGCAGCTCGCCGAGGGCCGGCGCATTCATCGACAGCGTTGCCAGTCGGACGCGCTCAAATGATCCAGCTCTTTTAAGAGGTCTTTGATGTTGCAGCTCATGATAAGGAGGTCCTGCGTCGCTCCGTCCAGGTCTCTGACGTGATCGGGCAGAAGAAGCTCGCGGAAGCCGAGCTTTCGGAAAATATGCTCAGCGCCGACCTGGGGCCGCATCATGCGCGCGACAATGACCTCCACGTTCTTTTGGACGGCGAGGAAATAGAGCTCCCTGATCATGACCGTCCCCAAACCCTTATGCTGGAAGGGGTGAGCAACGATCACCCGGATTTCGCCCTGGTGTTTGCTCCACTGCTCTTCGGAGAGCTCGAGCATGCCGTCGGCGATGATCTCGCCGTCATGAAGGGCAATGATCCGGATGACGTCACCCGTGTCGATGCGCCGGATCCGCTGGGCCACAACCTTTTTGTCGGTGACGTCCACCTTCAAATATTTTCGGTCTTCGCGAGGAAGGGCGCTGTAGAACGTCATCAGCTTTTCGAGGTCGTCGAGACGCAGCTCGCGGATGGTCACCTCCATCCCGTCTTTGAGTTTTTCGAGTTTTTCCACGGAAGCTCCTCCTCTTCGTTCGGCATCGTCAAGGGCAACGTCGACCGGGGACATTCCCTATTTTCAACGAAGACACTCAACTATATAAAGGGGGGCGGGGGGTTGTCAAGGCCGAATGGCTGACCGTATATCACTTTCGGGGACATGATTCCCTGTCCCCGGCGGTTTTCAACGGTATCGTCCTTTGGGGCGTTGCCGACCAGAGAGGGACAGGGTATCGTGTCCCCCTTGCATTTGAAAGTGATATATGGTCAGGCCAAATGGGAAGCGATTTCTCATAGCGTCTTGACAACGTTTTCGATTTTCTTGACATCATTCTCCGGCCGGAGATACTATTCTAATCCTATCATCAAAAAATCTTATCTTTACGGGGAGAGTAACATCGGTGAACCATAGCGAAATCGTCAGTTTCATCTGGGGTGTCGCCGACCTCATCCGCGACACGTTCAAGCGGGGCAAGTACCAGGACGTGATCCTCCCCCTGACGGTCCTGCGGCGGCTTGACTGCGTCCTGGCCCCGACCAAGGCGAAAGTCCTCGAAACCCAACGCAAGTTCGCCGACAAGAAGCTCGAGAACCCCGACCTCCAGCTCCGCAAGGCCGCCGGCTTCGCCTTCTACAACACCTCCCGTTACGATTTCGAAAAGCTCCTGGCCGACGCGCCTCACCTGGCCGCGAATTTGCGAAACTACATCGCCGGCTTCAGCTCGAACATGCGCGAAGTCCTCGAAAAGTTCGATTTTGACAACACCATCTCCAAGCTCGACGAAGCGGGGCTCCTCTTCCAGGTGCTGGAGCGCTTCAAGAACGTGGATCTGCATCCGGACAAGGTCGATAACCCGACCATGGGAACGGTCTTCGAGGAGCTGATCCGAAAGTTCAACGAAGCCTTGAACGAGAATCCCGGCGAGCACTTCACCCCGCGCGACGTCGTCCACCTCATGGCCGACATGCTTCTCGCCGGCGACGAGGACCGCATCCGCCGGAAAGGCGTAGTAATAACCGTCTATGACCCGTGCTGCGGGTCGGGCGGGATGCTGACGATTTCGAAAGATCATATTCTATCCGGCAGGCAGAAAAACGGCACGCTCATCCGCCAGCCGATCAACCCGGAGGCCGATATCCACCTCTTTGGCCAGGAAGTGAATCCCGAGACGTTCGCCGTCTGCAAATCCGACCTCTTCATGAAATCGTTCGACGGCCACGACGCCGAAAACATCTCGTTCGGGAGCACCCTCTCGAACGACCGTCACGCCGGCCGCGACTTCGATTACTTGATTACAAACCCGCCCTACGGCAAGGATTGGAAGCGCGACGAGGAAGCGGTCGTCGTCGATCACGAGCGAGGCCTGTCCGGCCGTTTCGGAGCGGGCCTTCCGCGCATCAGCGACGGCCAGCTTCTGTTCCTCCTCCACATGCTGGCCCACATGAATGAACCCAAGGACGGCGGCTCGCGCCTGGCCATCATCATGAACGGTTCGCCCCTCTTCACCGGCGACGCCGGGAGCGGCGAGAGCGAGATCCGCCGCTTCGTCCTGGAGAACGATTGGCTCGAAGCCCTGATCGCGGTCCCGGAACAGCTTTTCTACAACACCGGGATCGCGACTTACATTTGGGTTCTCACCAACCGTAAAGCCCCGAAACGCAAGGGCAAAATCCAGCTCATCGACGCCACGTCCTTCTGGGTGCCGATGAGGAAGAGCCTGGGCGATAAGCGCCGCGAGATTCCGGCCGAGAAAGCCGGCGAGATCGTGCGGCTGCTGCGGTCGTTTGAAGAGGGCGAATTCGTTAAGATTTATCCGACGACGCGTTTCGGTTTCCGGAAGATTACGGTCGAGCGGCCGCTCAAGCTCAATTTCCAGGCAAGCCCCGAACGAATCTCCCGGCTCGAGGAGGAGAGAGCTTTTCAGAATCTGGCCCAGTCGAAAAAGAAAGGCGCGGCGGCGGCTAAAGAACAGGCCGAGGGAAGAGCGTTTCAAGACGCAATTCGGAGTCTTATGCGGTCGATTCCGGATACACTATTCAAGGAAAGGAAAGATTTCGAGGATGTCCTGGAAAAGACAGCCGGGAAAAGAGGCCTCGAGCTCCCTGCTCCAGTCATAAAAGCGATTCTTTCAGCTCTCTCCGAGCGCGACGAAACCGCCGCGGTCTGCGTTGACAAGAACGGAAATCCTGAGCCGGATCCCGAGCTCCGCGATACCGAAAGCGTGCCGCTTGCGGACGGAGACGACCCGGCCGACGCCCAAGGTGTCCCAAATAGCGTCCGCGCCTTCTTCGAGCGTGAGGTGAAGCCCCACGTCCCTGACGCCCGGATAGATACGACAAAGCGCGATGAAAAAGACGGCCGCGTTGGCATCATCGGCTGCGAGATCAACTTCAACCGCTATTTCTATAAATACACTACTCCCCGCCCGATCGAAGAAATCGAAGCGGATATCCGCGCTATTGAGAAGGATATCATGCGGATGCTGGCGGAGATTACGGGACAAAAGGATGGATAGGATGAAGCCCCAGAACGATATTTATTACGAAAACCTTCCGACGATCAACCGCAACGTCCTTGTAGCCGAACCGACGGAAGTTTTCTTAGAATGGGCGAGGAAATACCCCGATGAAGACGCGGGATTAACGCTGAAAGAATTAGTTGCGGACACAACAGCCTATCTGATTCCCGAGCAAGAAGCCGACGCGGAGGCCTGGCTTAGGCGAAACTTCAGGACGATTTTCGATATTGAGCTTGACGGCTGGTGCACGGATCCCGCTCGCTGGCCGGCTGATCGCTCATATAAGGCATTCAAGAAGTATTTTCGCGTTCATTTCTGTTCGTCTGTCATAGATTTAGCGAAGGGAGCGATCGAGAGGGAATACATATAGCATGAGCGAGGCAATAAATTCTCCCGAGGCTAAAAGCCGACGGTTTCGACCCTATCCAAAATATAAAGACTCCGGTGTCGAGTGGTTGGGGGAGATTCCTATCGCTTGGAATTTAATGAAATTGAAACGGTTCGTTCAGTTCTTGGGGGGAGGCACTCCAAGCAAAGATAATTTGGAATATTGGCAAGGCGATATTCCGTGGGTATCGCCGAAGGATATGAAAAGTCGGATAATATCTGATACGGTTGATAAAATTACTGAGGAAGCCGTCGCTGAAAGCGCGACTAAGGTTATTGGCCGTGGTGCCGTACTTATTGTCGTTCGCTCCGGAATCCTAAATCATAGTATTCCTGTTGCGTTATCGAGCACTGAAGTCGCGCTCAATCAGGATCTCAAGGCTTTGATAGTCGATAAGTCAGCTGTCCCAGAATATTTAGCTTATTTTATTGTAGGCATGCAATCCATGTTGTTATTTGCCTGGAGAAAGGAGGGCGCGACGGTTGAGAGCTTGGAACTCGAGCTGATCGCGAACACGGTAATACCACTTCCGGCAACTGAACAACAACGAATAATAGTTGGTTTCCTCGATCGCGAGACGGCGAAGATCGATACGCTCATCGAGAAAAAGGAGCGGCTGATCGATCTGCTCCAGGAAAAGCGCACGGCTCTCATCACCCAGGCCGTCACAAAAGGCCTGGACCCAAACGTCCCCATGAAGGACTCCGGCGTCGAGTGGCTAGGCAAAATCCCAGCGCATTGGGAAGCATTTCGAATGAAATTCCTAGTTAAAGAGCCATTGAAATATGGAGCCAATGAAGCAGCTGAGAGTTTAGATGTTGATCTGCCTCGTTATGTTCGAATCACGGACATCAGTGAAGATGGCTTACTTCAAGAAGAAACTTTCAGGTCGCTCCCCTTTGAAATTGCAGCTCCCTATCTTCTTGAAGAGGGAGATATCCTATTCGCAAGAAGCGGAGCGACTGTTGGAAAAACGTTCTGCTATAATCCAAGTTGGGGAGTAGCAGCATATGCTGGATACTTGATTCGAGCGCGCCTTGACAAAAGCAGGATAGATCCAAGATTTATTCTTTACTTCACTCGATCTACTTTATACTGGGATTGGATTCGGAGAAACTTCATTCAGGCAACAATCCAGAATGTTAGCGCAGAGCGATATGCAAATTTAATTATTCCTTCTCCTCCCCAAATGGATCAATATGCTATTATGAAATATCTAGATCAAGAGACGGAAAAGATGGATACGCTGATAACAAAGATTCACAAAGCAATCGACCGCCTCAAGGAATACCGCGCGGCACTCATTTCCGCCGCGGTCACTGGCAGGATCGACGTCCGTGATGAGAATGTATGATTTGCATATCTATATGTAAATACTCGGAAATCTATACTAGTGTTTCTTGTTTTTATGGTATTTAAATTCTTTATGTTCCTCAGATATCTTCGATAGGAACCGTGAAGGTTTTAGATCGGGAGGCCCTCCGGATTGATACAAATTCCTAAATACGATCGCGCCGGATCGTTTCCTCGCATAGAAAAGATGCAACTCGTTTTTAGCACGCGTTGCTGATACGTAAAACAGCCGAGCATCTTCTGCAAGGCAATTTATATCGGTATCCCTTCGGGGGAGCGTACCCTCCTCCACGCCAACGACACACACGACACTTGCTTCTAATCCCTTTGCTCCCTGATAGGTCATGATTCGCACGCCCTCGCCTTGCCCTTGAATACGGTTGCGATCGAAGGAGGATACCCATTCCTCAATTTCATCGAGCATTGCGGATGGCTTTTTCCAAAGTCCAGCGCCGTCAATGATCGCGGTGGCAAATTTCGAAATGTCGTTTTCCTGTGCTAGATCACGGATCTTTTTGAACAAATCACGAACATGGCTAATGATTGGAGTATCAACCTCTGGCTTTAATAGAGAATACCAGAGAGATGCTTTCTTTCTTGATAGCACGGATTCCCAGAGTTGACTGATATCCTTCAAAATATTCTCTCGTTCCTTCTGTTTCTCGGCAATTCTAACTCGTTTAGAGGGAATTATATCGCAATTCTCTATAACGATATTAAGGCATGCCCGAAACGTAAGGCTATCAGACTCGTTTTTCAGCCAGGAAGCAAAACATGCTAAGGCGGGCAAACCTTCGCCAGGCAAAGTGCGAGGCATAATGTATGAAATCCTCGCGTTTGTTAGTGTTTTAGCAATATTTATAGCGAAGCCCCTGTGAGGAACAAGAATTAGGACATCTCTAGCGGGAATTGACGACTCGACAATTGAGCGAACAACTTTGGCCTCCTTTTCATCACTTGCAACATTGTGGATTTGAATCTTGGGCCCTGCAGCTACTTCATATTCGGAGATACCCTTCTTTATGCGGTTTTCGTCGAATGCAGATACAACTGCGGCAGCTCCTTCAAAAATGTGCTTGTGGCAGCGATAAGACGTTTGTAAGGGCTCAACCCTTGTTCTCTCACCGAAATCGTCTTTAAATCTTCGAATGAACTCAGGGGAGCCACCTCGCCAAGAGTAAATGCTCTGGTCATCGTCCCCAACAACGAAGAGCCCTTCGCGATTTCCATCTGATAATAGTTTAATAAGCTCAAACTGTGCTGAGTTTATATCTTGATATTCATCAACAAGAAGGTGATGACACTGGCCTTGATACTTCGATAAGAGTTCCGGTTTGATTCTTAGCAATTGGCAGGCTAATAAAATTTGATCATCATGGTCAATAGTTTGACAAGATTGCAGCAAATGCGAGTACTTTTTACAGATCGCACACTTAGTGGTATCAGCCGGGTTGCAGCATCCTAGTTGTCTACATTGCAGCGTCTCTTGAGCATCAATCCGGCTTGAGCCGGTAAGCTGTGCCATGTCTTCGCATAGAATACGTTGGAGATTGATATCATTTAATACTCTTGGCCATTTGATTGGAAACGCTGCAAGTTCATCCTGCAAGATTCGAAAGCCTAGACTGTGCATCGTTCGTATATTATGGGGCTGCAAGGCTGGATCAATATATAGTTCTGGCCGCGTTTTGTCTGAGATCCTATCGCGCATATTCGCCGCGGCTGCAGATGTGAATGTGATTACACTGATCTCTTCTGGCTTCACCTTCTCTTCTTGGATTAAATACTTGATTCGTTTGCCTAACTGACATGTCTTTCCCGTTCCAGGACCGGCGAGGATAAGCATCGGCCCGATTCCCTTGTGAATGTCGTCAGTCATAACATCTCACCCTAAACCGTAATAATTCGGTGAAGTACGTTTTGTGATAGTTTAACTTCCCCCAACGGCAACAGAAAAAAGATCCTATCCTAAAACCTACATAATTGCGTCCTTATCATAAATTCATGCGTACCATATTGCAAGCAACGCATTTGGCGATTTTAATACCCTCAGAAATATTGTCTAATCAGCAACCAAAACGATCTTAATCGATGGGCCATCGACCGCCTCAAGGAATACCGCACCGCCCTTATTTCCGCAGCTGTCACGGGCAAAATCGATGTCCGGTACGTTGGATAACTACAGTTAACCGGCGAGAGGTAGCCCTTAAGCTTATGCCACTTGTCCCCTGATCATTTTATGCGATATTTCACAACTACGTTATCGATCAGGTCCTCGACAAGGTCGGGGTGTCGCTCCTCTGGTATCGGTTCCTCGTTTCTCCTCGTTGGGCTCATCGGTTGGTTCGACAGATCTGTGCTTCGCAAAAAAGTGTTTTACGTTTTACTCCCCGCGACGAAGAGCCTACATAAAGTTAAGGAGTTTTCAGGAGACTCTAATTAGAATGGAACAGCAACTTCAAAAGAATTTTTGTATGCTAGATTGCCATCTAATGTTAGAGTTACTTTATACGAGGAAGCATCTTTCATTGAGCTTATGTTCAATTTCAACACAGCATTAGCATTATAAGACTTATCTTCCCAAGAATAAAAATTCCCAGTAGCGTTTTCTTCAATTTGCACCTTTGCCCAAAATGGTCCCGGGCTCAACGAGGATGGGTTGAATTGGAAGCGAATTAGCTCAGCACTCATGCTGGCCTGTTCTACGAATGTCCATCTTCGATTATGAAGGTTCAATTTTGTTCCTAAACCGATCTTGGATAGCAGCTTTTTTCTAGCCACTGTGCTTAACAAATGCATTAAAGTCTCGTACTCCGCTTGCGTCCGACACCCAATAAATTTTAGCGCAGTAATATCTAATTCATTTGGAACAATAACCTCAGCGTGGCGATGGAATATTATAGAGCTACGTTCCTGGGGACCAAACCACGTGTCATGATAGACTTTATCAAAAGGGATTGTTTTGAGGAATTCTAAATTATCGCCTGTAATAGCTTCAGCGGCCAAGTTCCCGTTACTAAATTTCGTGCTATCTCTGGTTAATATATCCGATGCGTCAAATAACATCACTATTGGAACCGGAAAATGCGCTCCCAATTTGTAATCCTGTTTCGCTCGAAACCCTTCGCCGTCATATTGCGTTGGCGTTCGCGGACGGAAATATAACCGAACATAGTCCTTCCACTTATCGGATGTAGATGATAATACTTTAGGACTTGCGCAATCTTTGTGGAATAATCCTTTCCTGGCAATCTCTCGTCGACTAAGAATCTTGCCTGAATTTAATATCTGTGAAACGTTCTCGATATCATCAAATCTAAACACATAATCAGGCCACCAACTTCTTGCTGGTCCTAACCATGTTTGTTTCTTTAATTGTTTTAAGAAATTAAGTATTTGAACAGCATCAGATTTGCACGACATACTTATTTTGAACCAGAGACATAAACAGACTCAAGTCGTGATGTGATTTGAGAAGCGCGGGGTGCATACAACTGAAGTCCTTTTTGTTGTATTCTTTTGCCCTTGCCTGACAAAGATGACATTGTCACAGCATTCATGTAATGTAGCAACGACATCAAAGGTAAAATGTACGATGCTAATATATCTAGACCAGCCGGCATTATTCGCGGTATGCAAAATCCATATTCCTTAACATTTTGCCAAAGATCTAATAGTGCTTGTTGAGGAATGAAAATACTTTGCCTATCCAATAATTTCGGATGTTTATTTCCATTTATCAACTTGCTGAAAAGATCTTTAAGTCGATACCAGACATTTAACGAACCGATGGTAATTTGAAGCCCTAATTCTGGCTTGTTGACGATTGAAACTATAAATTCTGTTTCACCCTCCCAACTACGCAGGGATTTCCCTTTCCTTATTTGATCGCATAAATCTGCCCACATTTCAGTGAAAGGCAAAGCACGCGGTTCTGATCGCAACCATATCTTCATTGATTCAATATCCCGATGTTCCGGTATCCCGTATTCTTCAGTATACTCATAGATAAATATATCAATAGGAAGATTGTATAAATATTTGATCATCAGCGGTTGGACGACTGTTTCCCAATCTAACTCTCCATTCCCGCATCCTATTCTTGGGAAAGCTATACTAGTGATGGCATGGGTCGCATAAGTTGCCGCGAACTTGTTAAGACCGGCTTCGATATATTCTGGCTTGGATGGATTCCGCCAATGAACCTTCGTCGGGAAATTTAAGATCCATTTATTGGGAGTTTTATATAGCCATAATTTAGATATATCCAACTGCTTTTTATCGCATAAAACTTGATATTGGGTAAACATCTCAGGATAAATTTCCTTGAAACGCTTAGCTATACCTTTGCCCATAACGCCAACGGTATTTACAGTATTTACCAGCACCTTCGCAGGGGATTCAAAAATATTGCCTTTCACATATGTAATCATTATTGATATTTTACAGTTTCTTACTATTGAATTCCAGACGGACGATGGTTCTTAAGACCTCGTACCCATTTTAGTTCTTATTCTAATAAATAGATATGCTCCTCAAATAACAAATTTGGAAGGCTTAAATTCAATGCAGTCGTTTGAATATCACATACCCAGCTCTTTCAGTTTCCGATTTAAAAACTTTTCGTTTCCGAAATGGAAACTATTTTACGACAACATGCTGCAATAATCATCTCGCGGCAAAGTGACCGAAATCTAAAGCTAGGGAATCGATCTATTTGTCTTTCATATAAGACAAGTCTATATCTATTATTGACTTTTGTGAAAGACAATACATTATCATCGGCATGGAAGGCAAAAAAGCGGTTTTCTTAAAACGGAGAGCAGAATGAGATTCGTGTCGTTATGGAAATGGCTGCTGCAATAAGCGTGAATTGATGCCGTGACTCTCGGCAAGCTCCGGAGGGCCGTGGATAAAAAAGG
>Ga0256868_10001278_pt1 | contig 13906 bp, 12 predicted proteins | sample RVTome_13_FD_187341 | JGI IMG/M metagenome (GOLD analysis project Ga0256868, IMG submission 187341) | Soil microbial communities from uranium-contaminated site in the Upper Colorado River Basin, Wyoming, United States - RVT92D227 HiSeq ... | reverse complement strand
ACTTTCTTTTATATTCGTCTGCTGTGAATGCTAATTAAGACCAGCAAAATGAAGAAAAATCGCGTAAAAAATGGCTCTTGGGGTCACTTGATGAATGAAAGTATGCCATTATGAGGCCAATGGAGAGAGTTTGAATAAGGGTTACAAAAGAAAAGAGTCTAAGGGAAATCTGGTTATCGGATAGATTAAAAGCGGAACTTACCTGGTGGAGCCACAGATCCAGGGAGATCTTCGGGGGTCTTCTTGTATGGCTAATTGTGGAGCCGGTGAGGTGTGTTCTTGGTCCGCAGAACTCCACGGCTTTTTGCTACAAAACGCCGCAACAGATCTTCACTTCCGTCCTAAGATTTAGTTAGCATCCGTTGGAGAGTCCGTTTAACTTCTTCCAAATCGAAGGGTTTGGCAAGAATGGGGTTTCGGACTGATTCTAAAAATTCTTTGACATCGTAACCAGTTACATCCCCTGTGACAAAGATGATTTTTTCTAAATGAGAGGAACCCTTCTCCTTTAATTGTTCGTAAAGGGTTATGCCATTCATTGTCGGCATTTTAATGTCGCAAAAAATAAAGTCATAAGAAGAAGTATCGAGCTTGTCTAAGGCTAATTTCCCATCGGGGACTACCTCTGTTTCACAACCCGCTGTTTCAAAAAATCTTGATAATAAGTTCATTAACTGCACATCATCATCGATAAGAAGACCTCTTTTCCCATGTAACCAACTATATTGCTTAGAGCGTTTACCACTGATCTCCTTTGGGACTTCGCCAGTCAAGTGCAGCTGATTGGGATCAATGAGAGCCAAAGGGACAGGGGAATCAAGATCTTCAACAATTCTTCTCTTATTTGAATTGAAATCATCAGATTTCAGTTCGATGGCCTTCTGCAGGACTTCATTTAAGCTCACTTCCTTCTTACTGGCTTCTTGTTTCCGGACAAAGGCAAGCAAAGCACCGGTAATCGTTGAAGCCTTTACAACTTCATTAAATATCATATTAACGTTTTCTTTTAGTTCCTCATCTGGTATGCTTACTTTCAGAAGCTGAGCATAACCGCCGATGATCGTGAGCACATTGTTTAATTCGTGCGCAGTTTTCGAGATGAATTCTTGGACTCCGGACGACTTCTCGGATTGAACCGGTTGAGGTTGGTTTCTTTTTGGCTCATCGCGGTGATAGGTCTTTATTAAGAATTGTACAGTATAGACTACAAGACAGGTCTGCTTTGCAATAACATCCAGTAAATCAGCCTCTCCAGGCTTACCACGATAAGGAGAGCAGTAAAAGAGTTCTAAGACCCCGGTAACCCCGTCTTTAACAATGGTTGGTGTTGCAAGATAGGAAATAAATCCGTTCTGTACCATCAATTCCGTTCTCAAAAAGCTTTGACTTTGACGAAGATCGTCGATCTTCATCATCTTTCCTTCTAAGATAACTCTTGAAATCCTCTCTTCATCTGTTTTAGAAATCCCGTCGCGATTGAACCCTGTACTGACCACTAATTCTTTCTCTCTCTGTTCTTGTCCTTCTTGACTGATCAACCATACCGCAGCAGCATCAGCCTTCATTAATCGGAGGGTGCTTTGCAAAAAGATTCGAAGAGCTTCCGTTAGATTTGGGAACATAGGGATTGCCAAAACCATTCGCTCCTTTCCCAGGGCTATATCACAAAAATAAATGTCGACATCCCTTTACATATCTGGAAAGATCAACCAGTTATTGATAATTTTATCTAAAATAGCTAAATGATCGGACCTAATTTCTTACTATGATCATTTTTCTGGCGGATAGTACATCACTTCCCTTTTTTCGGCCAGAAATCTAAGGAGGATGGAAGTTTTCCCTTTCTTGCCATCGAGGGTTGCTTCCATCGTTCCGCGATTCCTCTGAACGATCTCCCTTACAAAGCGTAAAATTAGATTCAGTCCCGGTTCCGTCTCCTGACGTCTTTGCATTTCAGAGGTGTTAGCGAATTGCTCTATTATCTGTTTATTATTGGTAAAGATCAGCACGATTTCAATATATCTCCTCTGCATCTGGGGCAAGGGGGGCTCCTTTTCTCCCTTATCATCACTACCTACGGATCTTGTGGAGAACCCGATACCCCCACCGGGGGCTGTCAAGGCAATTGCATAGTCGAGAACTGAACTCAAGATATATCTCAGCACCTCATCAGGGACGATCGTTTCAGGGAGTCCATCTTCAAATCTTCTAAATATCAGAATTTCCCTTTCCGTAAGTCTGCTGTCGTTCTTCTTCAAAACCTCCTCAATAAGATTATGAATTGTGTTTTTTTTCTTGATGGGAGTGCTTAACTTATTATATTTTAGAAAGCAACTGATCACTGTATCAATATTCTCGATTTCGTTTGAAACTAGGGAAAAATATTCACTGAATCCATTGTCAGACTCTTTGATTTGTGAAATTTTGGTATAGTCCTTGATAAGTTTGAGTGAATTCTGTATTCCACTAATCAACTCAATAAAAAAAGAAGGATCGTTACGGGTATTCTGGTCAGTTTTAGAACTATCCTTTTGTGATTTCTCTGATTTTTGAAGAGAAGTGAAAAAATCGCTTCCTTCTTTTTCAAAGATAGAAAAATCATTTTCCATCTTGATTTTGCCCCTGCAATTTAGACCCCAAAAAATAGACTCCGATGCCTGCGGTTTTAGAATCTGATCTTTAAATCCATAGGAAACAGGCTCAGGGTGCCACATCAAACCAGTCGAAATTGCACGCAAGCAATTTCGATGCTATTATAAAAAAACTGATACTTTTTTACTAAAGGTTGATTGGGTCTTCGTTTGTCTCTCCATCTCGTTTATAGAGAGTTCATATTCGCTACTGCAGCAAGCTTGCCCAGGAAGCGCTTCTAAACTTCTCCATGACATCCTGAGCAAATGTGGCCGCCTGAGTCGCATATTCCCCGAAGGAATTGTTCCTTGTGGCTGGAACTATTAAACCACCAAGGGACAACAGAGAAATGGCTAAAAGGAATAAGGCAATTAGGAGGTCAATCAATGGAAAAGCTCTTTTTCTCCTTTAATTCCTTCGACGTCACACCTTCTATTCTGAAGAATACGTTGACTCGACTAGTTTAGGAGGCAGCAAATACTATGCCATTTTCCTTAAAATTCTGTAATATATTGAAATTTAAAAGGATATCAAAATCTCCCTCTTTGGGTACCGTGCTCTTGCTAAAAATTGTCATCATCTATTGCAAACTTTTTGTTCAAACCTTTACTTTTTTGTACACTTATCCCCTGTCAATACTAAGACCGGCAAAATGAAGAAAAATCGTGTATAAAATCGTTCTTGGCCTATTTTATGAATGCAAATACGATACTATGAGGGTAATGGAAAGGTGGGAGGAACAGAGGGACAAGAAAGATGGGTTACAGAAGAGGGGTTCAAAATTTTGCTTGTGCACGAATGGAATTTAGGATAGAATTGGTGTTGTTATGATGATTTCTGTTCCTAGTGTCATCTCAAATCTTTGGAAAAGGCCGCCTTTGCCTGTTCAGCCAAATCCATATGGGATGATGGCTGGCCTTTATCAAACCCTTTTCTTAAACCAATGGGGAGCACCGGAGTTCCAGATGGGCCTTGGCCGGCTCGCAGGCTTCTTCAAATTAGATTTCCTCTTCATGAATTGGGGACAGACTGAGGCAGGGGAATATACTGTTTGGATTTATGAGAAAAGGAATAAAATCCTCTTCTTCAAAAATAAGAAGTTGCTCTTCCACTTCAGGTGGGATGAATTCAAAGGAAAATGGAAAAGGCCGAAGGATGAGGTCGATTCCTGGCTGACCCGAAGACCCCGATCCAGCATGGTCACCAGTCTGTCGTATATCAACTAATCCCCCCTTTACCCCCCTTTAGAAAAGGGGGGGAGGGGGGATTTGAAAATAATTTTCTAATTAAGATAAAGTTTTTCCGCCAAGTCCTTTCCGGTGACTGTCTTAAAAGCCTTCCCGATGATCTTCTCGACCTTTTCCCGATCTTTTGAAATGCCGTCTTCTTCGAAGTTGACCAGCCAGTCTGCCTCATAAAGAATCTGGAAATTCAAGGTCTCTTTTTCTCTCGGGCTGTGATGGTGGCCGACGATATCACAGATCTCCTCAGCCATCTCTTTCTGGACATTCAATCGCTCTAAGATTTCTTTGGCAATGGGAGGCCCCTCCTTCTCCTGATATTGGCCTGAGTTGCTTCCGTATTTCTTCTCTGCTTCATGGATTCCAATATCGTGAAGATAGGCCGCTCCCATGACGACGAGCGGATTTCCTCCCTCCATCTTCAGAATCTGCTCTGCGTATCTGGCAACCTTAAGGGCATGGTTCACCCGCTTGAAATCTGTCCCAAAATATTTCTTCATCTCAAAGGCGATCCTCTCCCGCAATAAATCCTTTTGCTCATCCTTCTGTTTTGCCTTGACCTCATCGGGGACCGCCCCGATGCACTGCTCTGCATACTGACACCACTGGGCACACCCAAAATCTATCTTCGGGTTGACGATCTCGTGGCCACACTTGCATTTTCGTCTGACCTCGTCTTTGAAAAACTCCACCCTCTTCCCACATTTTGGGCATTGGGTCTCAAAGACATCCCCTGGCTTCCAGTATCTCCAATCCTGACCCGGGCATTTCATATCATTCCCTCCCTTTAGAATAAATGTAAAACATGGTGCCAGAGTTTTCCTTGACTTAGGTCAACCCTTCGACTCCCCGGCCTGAAGGCCTGGGCCTGCTCAGGGCATGGGTAGGGGCGACTTCAGTCGCCCTGATCTCGGGAGGCTAAAGCCTCCCCTACCCCAGACCGAATTTTGTAACATCAATGACATTATGTCCGTTTCTTAAAGAAACCAGAACAAGGAATGAATCTATAATCATAAATAATTTCAAAGCATTACAAATTCTTAATCTCTGGCATCGTAATTGCTCCCTAAAACAGCTAGACCTCTTTAAAAGGAAGAATTTTTATTCTCTTAACGCCAGCCTTAAAATAACGTGGAAAAACTAACCAAACATATTTGAAATTTCCCCTCACCCTTCCCCTCTCCCCGCTGGGGAGAGGGGAAGGGTGAGGGGGCAAAATGTTAGAAAAGAATTCTCAGATTCAGCGTGTAAGAATTTAGAAAAAGGAGGGATAGGCTATGAGAAATTTCTTAAAGAGGAACATGGTTAAAAGGTATTTCCCTTTGTTGCCTAGGCATATCTCCAGTCTGTTGGTCTTTGTCTTTCTATTTGCCTCGATTGTCAGCATAGGAGTCTGTGTCTTCCTCTCGCCGGCCTTGGCCGAAGCTCAGGGTTCTGAAAAGGCCATTCTCCACAGACACCACCCACTCGTCCAGGAAGCAATTGGAGTACAGCATAGGCATCTTAATTGGTTGATGCGCATTCCCGATGTGGTTGGCACGGGTGTGGGAATCGGACCGGACGGACTTCCGGCGATCAAGGTCTTCACCGCCAAACACGGAGTGAAAGGGATTCCAGAATGGTTGGAATCGTTTCCTGTTCAGGTGGAAGTAACCGGGATGGTTGTGGCATTGACCGATCCCACGGCTAAGTTTTCTCGGCCGGTACCAATTGGTGTCTCTACGGGTCATCCGGATATTACTGCCGGTACCATCGGTGCAAGGGTTAAAGATTCGAACGGAAGAGTTTTCGCGCTGAGCAACAACCATGTCTATGCAAACCAAAACGAGGCCAACCCCGGGGACAATGTGCTCCAGCCGGGTACCTATGATGGGGGTGTTAACCCAGCCGACGCGATTGGAGCGCTCTACGACTTTGAGACCATCGATTTTACTTTCAGCGGTGTGAATTACATCGACGCAGCGATTGCCCTTTCGTCGCCAGAGGACCTTGGCAACTCAACTTTACCGGATGGGTATGGTACACCTAGCTCAGCGACACAAGAAGCATATTCCGGGTTACCCGTTCAGAAATATGGACGCACAACTAGCCTGACTCATGGTCAGGTTGGCGCAATCGGTGCGTTTGTGGAAGTCTGCTACGAACAATTTTGGGGGTTTTGTATAAAATCTGCATATTTCTTTGACCAGATCCAAATATCCGGCGCGGGTTTCAGCGGGGCCGGTGATTCGGGGTCTCTGATTGTTACTGACGATGCGAACAAAAACCCGGTGGGGTTGCTCTTTGCTGGTAGCGACACCACTACGTTTGCCAACCGAATTGACCTCGTGCTTAATCGGTTCGGCGTTACAATCGATGGCGGAACTGTGGCGCCACCCACACCTCCGCCTGCACCGACCAACCTGACGGCAACAGCGGCATCAAGTAGCCAGATCAACCTGACCTGGGCGGATAACTCCGAAAACGAGGCCGGCTTCAAGATTGAACGCTGCCAAGGCTCTGGCTGCAGCGACTTTGCGGAGATCGCCGCGGTTGGTGCAAACGTCCTCAGTTACTCAGATAAGAACCTCTTGGCCTTGACAACCTATTACTACCGCGTCCGTGCCTATAATGCCGGCGGTGACTCGGGCTACTCCAACGAGGCGGGTGCGACGACGTTGGCGCCACCCGCGCTGCCAGACGCCCCGAGCAACCTGACCGCAACGGCAGTTTCGAGGACCCAGATTAATCTCTCATGGACTGACAATTCCAGCAATGAAACGGGCTTCAAGATCGAGAGATGCAAAGGTTCTACTTGTACCAACTTTAAACAGATTGCTACCGTCGGTGCAAACGTAGCCAATTACCCAAATACAGGCCTTAGGTGGAACACGTGGTATAGGTATCGCGTTCGTGCTTACAACGCCAGTGGCAATTCCGCCTACTCCAACAGCGCGAGTGCCAAGTCGCTCCGGTAATCGCTATGTCTAAAGAGAAGTTAGGTCTTCCATAGGACCCTACCATTGAGGAGACGCCCGCTGGCTGCCTCCTCAATTTTTATGTGTACGGATCACGGCACTGGAGATTTAACGCATATTTATGAGCCGATTGAACAAAATACTCATCCTGTGTTTCAATTTGGTTATTCTTTTCATATTTTCTATTTCCCATACAGGTGAAAAGTCTGATATTCTCCCGAAAGGAGATGAAATGGCTGCTAGGCCGATCGTTGAAGTTCTAAAAGATCATGCGAGGGACCTGATGTCCATTCCCGGGGTCGTAGGGGCAGGTCAGGCGCTCTGCGAAGGGAAACCCTGCATCAAAGTATTTGTTATCAAAAAGACCCCGGATTTGGATCAGAAAATCCCCAAGACCCTTGACGGTTACCCAGTCGTGATCGAAGAGACCGGAGAGGTTAAAGCACTTCCAAAAAATTGACGCTGATAATCCGTCTAAATGGGACTGTTCTATTTTCATAGAATAGTCCCATTTTTATTTGTTTGCCCTGTCTCATTCCTATTAGTTGTTCCTTACATCAGAATGCCCTTCCGTTTTAGCAGACATCTCCGATGGGAATGTGATATAATTCGAACCACTCTTGGGCCGCTAACCCATTCTGAGGAGGTCCATAAGAATGCGAGAGATAATTTCTTTGGTTATTCTCTGGGGAGTTGCACCAGCTATTTTTGTTGCCCTATTGATTTTCGGTATGATTATTGTGAGGCGTACTTCTTATGACGAACGAAAAACATCGGCGAGGGCAGGATTCTGGGCAGGGCTGGTCCTGTTCATCGGATACGTAATAAGCCAGTCGCATACTCTCAAGATGCCTGCTGCGATCTTCCGTTACCTGCCTGAATTAGACCTTCTACCTGCAGCCATTGGCTTTATCGTCGGCTTTTTGTTTTTGTGGGGTGTAAGGTTCCTACTGCTTACTCGAATGGTGGGGCTTATTAGCCTTGTTTTGTCCACTTTAAGTACCTCGGGTCTGTATAGTTACATTTTCATCGATACTCTTAGAAACGAAATTCTCTTTATAGCATTGGGGTTCGCCTTTGGTGCTCTATTGCATATTGTTTTCTTTCCAAGCTCCATAAAGATTGATAGAGAGATGGAATTGGGTTCAGAAGGCCGGGGATAGAGGGGAAACCATGAAGGCGGCTATTTCGATGTGGAGGAATACCATGCCAGGAAGACTGTAGTGCCTGCCTACCGCAGCCAGAGAATACTGGGTTATACTAGAAAAACATTTTACAAGGATGAAATAGATTCTGAATCAAGTTCAGAATGACAAAATGCAATTGGGTTTTGAAAGAATGGAACAGGAACATTTAATTTATTTAACGCCAACCTCCATCATCGATAGTGATCATAAGCGTGTCCGCGATTTTGCAATGGAAACCATTGATGGAAGCAAGGATCCTGTAGAAAGGGCTGTAAAACTCTACCTTGCGGCTCGCGACAGCATCCTCTATGACCCTTACTCGCCCTTCTATCTCCCCGAACATTTTCGCGCAAGCTATGTATTGAAACGGGGAAGAAGCTTCTGCGTCCCCAAGGCTTCTCTTCTTTGTGCCTTAGGAAGGGCTTCTGGTATTCCGTCACGAGTTGGGCTTGCGGATGTCCGGAACCATCTTGCCACCAAACAGCTTATTGATTTCATTGGCAGCAATCTTTTCGTCTACCATGGTTTCGTAGAGTTTTACCTGGAAGGGAAATGGGTGAAAGCAACGCCCGCCTTCAACAGCAGCCTTTGCAGAAGGCATAAAGTCTTGCCCCTTGAATTCAATGGCCGTGAAGACTCTCTCTTTCAGCCCTATAATATGGACAATCAAAAATTCATGGAATATGTCAAATTCTACGGGATCTATGCAGATGTGCCGGTGGATGATATTGTGGCCGCCTGGAAAAAGGCTTATGGCGAGGAACGTGTTCAAGCCTGGATCAGGAGATTCGAAGAGGAAGGTGATCGAAGCCTCTCTGAGTTTGAAAAAGAAGATGTTCTCATTGAATAGGTTGAATGATTTTCTTGAATTCTCCCTTGAAATCGGATATGGTGGAGGGGTTGAAAAGGAGGCGGACCCGGGATGTCTCAAAAAAAGGTTTCTGAAATTTTGAAACTCGTTGAATTCCTCAATGAAGAGGTGAAAGAGGTATCCAAGAAATTGAGCCGCGTGACCCCCCGCGAGATAAGTGAGAAGTTGGGAGCTCTGGCTCTTCTCAGAGAAAAGATTCTTAACCTTCCCGTTGCCCTTCCGCCGGATCTGGAGAAAAGCCTGATTGAGCTCTATCCCGCCATCGAGAAGCTGAAACAAAAGCCGTCTTGAGCTTCAGGAGCACTTCGTTTGAAGACCGCTGCCTACTCCGCCGTAGTAGCTTCGGCTACGTAGGCTGGATCGCTTAAGGTTTGAGGCAAAAGATTCATTCTAGCCTCTAACCTCAAGTCCCGCTTGCGGGACGCTCCTCCAACCTCCATCGCGGTGTCTCTCAGTAGAACGACAGACTTGCAAAGGTGACGACCGATTGGGTATCCGGAGTAAAACCCTGACCGTATCTTAAAAGCCTACCTTCCTCGGCCTCCATGGTCTTGAGCAGGGAGTAGACGGCGGGAAGACCGCAGATTCTTCTTCGGTCTCTTTCCTTCAAAATAGACGAAAAGAAGCCCTCCCCATCGAACCTCTCCACATATCCCAGCATCGCCTGATCCTCTTCCGCCAGAATTCGTAAATCATATTCGCCTATTCCTTCCGGGTCTCCAAATTGAAGGCCCATATGGGCGAGGTCGGCACTGGCAATGTAACAGACCCTTCGCCCTAAGGACGAAACAGATTTTCTCAGGGCTTCAATGAACTGCCGGATAGGTTTTTGTTCCATGGGGGACATGCCTTTCTCAATGACCTCATGGAATGATCCGCACAGAACAGGGACGATCTTCAGAGGAATGGGATCGGGGTATAAGTAGCGAAGGAAGACACATTGAAACTCAACAGAATGCTCACTTCGGTGGACCCCCTCATCTTTGAAGAGATCGTCATGACATCGGGATTGTATGGCATCGATCAATTCTTGATCCACCGGCAAAGGTCCGAGAGGGGTCAGAAATTCCTTTCGGGTGAGGCAATAAGGTTTTTCGGTGAAGGTGTGGGCTGTCCCGAAGATAATGAAGCAATCGGAGGAATTTCTCTCCCAGATCTCCCGGTGGGCGAAGGCGTAACAGACCCCTCCTCTTTGAAAATCGATATGGGGAGCAACCACCCCTTTCAGACCATCCGCTTCCTTCTTCTTGTCGAGGGGTCCCGGGCCATCGGGTCCAGCGAAATAACCTTCCATTTGAGCTCTCAATCGCTCAGGGTCATTCTCATAACTCTTCCCCGCAAATCCAGCCTCCCTGACAGGACCCGCCTTAAAGCGCTCTTCGGCCTGTCTCAAAGCCTCCTCAAATCGTTCGCCTTCCAGAAACAGGTTCTCCTCTAGTTGCTCGACAACCTCCTGGATCTTCTCCGAATAAAGAATTTCACCAAATCTCCTCATATAGGCGGTCTGAATATCCAGGATGGAATGTTGGCCGTCAAGAAGGGAGACGATGAAATAGACCGGAGGGGTTAGAAAGAGAGCGGATTCACTGACGTTTTTGGGATCCTGAAGGCAAACCACCGTCTGGCCCGACATCTGGACTGGAAAGACATTGACATTTCTGAGCTTGGGATAATCCACGGGCGGCCCCCAAAAAATTTATTTTAGATGGCTGGTCTTACCGAGGAAGATGCCGGAGCAGGGCCTTGAACCCAAGGCTCCGACATCGTTGGAACCACAAGGAACTCTATAGGGACAAGAAAGAGGGACTTTGAGTTTTAAGCACTCGGCGGGCTAACCGCTCCCCGTTCTTCTGTACGCGGTTCCGGATGCTTCAGCGCCAGTGCAATGGCTTCATCCATTCTCTGGATAAATTTGAAATTCATCTGATTTCGAATATGCTCCGGAATCTCTTCCAGGTCTTTCTCATTCTTCTTTGGGAGGATGATGGTTTTGATTCCCGCACGCATTCCGGCCAGGACTTTTTCCTTAATCCCTCCCACGGGAAGGACCAGTCCCCTCAAGGTGATCTCTCCAGTCATGGCCACATCACTCCGGATTGGGATATTGGTCAATAGGGAGGTCAACGCCACGAACATGGTGATTCCGGCAGAAGGGCCATCTTTAGGAATGGCGCCTGCCGGCACATGAATGTGAATATCGTTCTTCTCAAAGAAATCTTCCTCAATGCCCAGCTCCTTCGATTTGGTACGAACATAGGCCAGTGCCGCCTGGGCTGACTCTTTCATCACATCTCCCAGTTGACCGGTGAGGGTTAATCCTTTCTCCCCCCTCATCTTCGTAGCCTCGACAAAGATGATATCCCCTCCGGTAGGTGTCCACGCCAGGCCGGTCGCCACACCCGGCTCAGACGTCCGTTCAGCTACCTCGGGGAAGAATTTCACGGGTCCTAGGAACTTGTGCAAACTTTCCGTACTGATGACCACCTTCTCCATGATCCCACGGGCCACATCCTTTGCCACACCACGACAGATAGCAGCGATCTCCCTCTCTAAATTTCTAACCCCTGCCTCCCGAGTGTAGGATATGATAATCGTCTGCAACGCATTGTCTTGAAACTCAATATAGTCGGAGGTCAATCCATGCTCGCTGATCTGTTTGGGAAGCAGAAACTGCTTGGCAATCATGATCTTCTGATCTTCACTATATCCGGGAAGCTCCAGCGTTTCCATTCGATCCCTGAGGGCAGGCGGAATCGTATCGAGCACATTCGCCGTGGTGATGAACATCACTTTCGAAAGGTCGAAAGAAACATCGATATAGTGATCCGAAAAGGAGAAATTCTGCTCCGGATCCAATACTTCAAGAAGCGCAGAAGAAGGGTCCCCTCTAAAGTCCGTTCCGATCTTATCGACTTCATCCAGCATGAAGATCGGATTATTCGATCCTGACTTTTTAATCCCCTGAATGATCCGGCCAGGTAGGGCGCCCACATAGGTACGGCGGTGGCCACGAATCTCGGCTTCATCTCGGACCCCACCCAGAGAAATCCGCATGAATTTGCGCCCCATGGTCCGGGCGATCGATTTACCGAGAGAGGTCTTTCCCACCCCGGGCGGGCCAACGAAGCAAAGAATCGGTCCCTTCATGTTGGCCTTCAATTTCCGGACAGCCAGATATTCCAGAATTCGTTTCTTCACCTTCTCCAGGTCGTAATGGTCCTCATCAAGGGTCTTTTGAGCATTGTCAATATCGAGGTTGTCCTCTGTCGTTTCGGACCAGGGAAGTTCAACCAGCCAGTCCAGATAGGTTCGGGCCACGGTATATTCCGCCGAGGCTGGGGGGATCTTGGCCAGACGATCTAATTCTTTCTCTGAGGCAGCCAAGGCGTCTGGAGGCATCTTGGCCTTTTTGATCTTCTCACGGAGCTCCTTGATCTCTGTTGAATGCTCATCCAGCTCCCCCAGTTCTTTCTTGATCGCCTTCATCTGCTCCCGGAGATAATACTCTCTTTGGGTTCGATCCATGTCCTCTTTCACCTGGGATTGGATCTTATTTCCTAGCTCGAGGACCTGGATCTCTTTATTGAGATGGAGATGCACCTTGGTCAGACGTTCACGGACATCGAAGGTCTCCAGAATGGCCTGTTTCTCAGCCGTTGAAATATTGAGGTTCGATGCGACCAGGTCGGAAAGGATGGCAGGGGATTTAATGTTGTTGACCATGGTGCCCAGCTCCGCCGTAAGATAGGGAGCGAGTTCCACAGCCCTCTGGAACAGATTCTTCAGATTCATCACCAGGGCGTCTATCTCCACCCCTGGCAAAAAATTTTCTTCAAGCGTGTCACATCTGACCTTAAAGTATGGATCCTTCTGGGAATATTCTTTTACTTTAATCCGGGAGACTCCCTGGACGATCACCCGCTGGCTTCCATCCAATTCACGAATCATCCTGAGGATCAAAGCGGCCACACCCACGGAATAAAGATCACTTTCCTTCGGTTCTTCGATCTCGGATCTTTTTTGAGTGATGATCCCGATGATGCGGTCACCGTCCATGGCATCATCGATCAACTTCACGGACTTCTTTCTTCCCACCATGATGGGAAGAATCAAGTCCGGATAAAGAACCGTTCCTCTTAAAGGGAGTACGGGAAGCTCATTGGGAACGACAATCTTTTCTTCCTTCCCCTTCTCCTCTTTATCGGTTCCCCCCCTCGGTAAGAAAATCATCTTGACCTCCTTAATAAGAACTAACCACCTTCCTATATCATAATCATTGTCCTTCTGACTGTCAATGCACCCAACCCCCTTGATCTATAAGAAAATTCCAACCAAAGATATTTGAAATTTCTTTGACTGTCATCCTGGACTCGTTTCAGGATCTCACCCTATGGATAAACCGAGATGCTGAACCAATACTGAGTCAAGCTCAGCACAAGGTTCAGCATGACAATAAGGAGTCTTAAAAAGTTAGAAAAAACTTCTCAGAGTTAAACATGCAAGAATCCAATCACCTGGGCTCTCCGGTATAGGGTTTCCCGCAGATGTTACATCGCCCCTGTTCGTTGACTACACCGATACAATTTCCGTCACTGCATAGTTTCCTTTCAGAGAAATCAGACTCCTCTTCCTTTTGGATGGGATGACCGCACCAAGAACAATAAAGACTCTTTTCCGGTATCTCACCCCTGCAGTCCGGGCAGAGAATAAAAGGCAAGGTTTCATCACAGCGAGGGCACTTCATCTACTCTTCCTCGACATTTAGACTTTTGATAAAACGTTCGATCTCCCGCTTATTTCTTTTCAGCTCATAGAGGAGCTTCCTGGTCCCTTCGTCAGGGAAGAGATGGTTGAGGTCATAGTTCTTCCCCGGGAAGAGGGTGTTAAGATCCACCTCTTTCTTTTTCTCCTCTTCAGCGGGAATCTCTTGAGTTTGGCCTTCTTTCTCTTCCATAAAGCCTCCCTCCTATATAGGATAGCCTCCCTATTTTGTCAACCCCAAGTCATTTCATGACGTTG
>Ga0256868_10001275_pt1 | contig 13936 bp, 10 predicted proteins | sample RVTome_13_FD_187341 | JGI IMG/M metagenome (GOLD analysis project Ga0256868, IMG submission 187341) | Soil microbial communities from uranium-contaminated site in the Upper Colorado River Basin, Wyoming, United States - RVT92D227 HiSeq ... | reverse complement strand
CCGCCGGGATAGGTCATCACAGCCTCCAATTCAGGGTGGGCTATTTTCACCCAATAGTTCCTGGCAGCGAACTGAGGAAACTCCCACGTTTCTTTAGCCGTAAGTGCAGGGACAATCTGGATGCCCTTCTTGATCGCTTCTTCATAGAGTTCCTGTTTAGTATGCCGAGAAAAAAATTCAGTGAGAATGGCATTGATTTGGCAAGCCACATCTTCTGTGATTTCATCCCAACCCACCTTCTTCCAGTCTATTTGCCCCATGACGCCACTGTCTACACCTTCACTCTTTATCCATTCTACAAGTGCTGTATTTGCTTTGATAAAATTGGCACCAAGAAGTAAAAAGAAACCCACGTCCCCATCTTTACAACGCCATAAAATCGGTGTACGGACACCGGTCCCGGTACGGAGGCGCATCCTGCCTTCTCGTTTGACGATCTGCCTGAAAAGCTCCCAAGGTGCTTGGACTTCAGGTCCTGTTGCCCTAACAAGAGACATCAGGGCTGAAGCATCCACTTGTTGTCCACGGCCTATCATTTCCCGCTGGTAGAGGGCGATTACTGTCCCAATGGCTCCTTGCATTCCGCCAAAAAGATAGGCGTGAGGATAACTGGATAACAGAGGAGGGCGATCGGGATCGCCAACTATGTACATCATGCCAGATAATGCCCAAAGGACAATCTCAGAAGCTTTATACTCCTTATATGGACCTTTCTGCCCGAAATTACTGATGGAGGTCATAACAATCATAGGATTGACTTGGTTAAGAACTGAATAACCTAGTCCCTGCTTATCCATATACCCGGGTGCGAAGGATTCGATCACGATATCAGCAGTCTTAGCTAACTTCTTAAGTACTTCTTGACCATCCGTTCTTTCAATGTCAAGAGTTATGCTTCTCTTATTACCATTAAAAGCAAACCAATAAAGGCTTTTTTCAGGGTGAGCCATGTCATGATAGAAAGGCCCGATACTTCGAGCAGGGTCTCCTCCTGGTCTCTCAATCTTTATGACATCAACCCCAAGGTCAGCTAGGACTTTACCACAGATAAAACCTTTCTCATCCGTTAAATCGAGAGCCCGATAACAACTGAGCATTGCTTCCTTACCTCTTTATATGTTGAGCGACCGTTTAATTACCATGTTAGTCTTATCTTGTCAAGTATTTTTTTACAACTTATGAGTTACATGCAACTCAAGGTAATTTAAAAGAATTATTGTTTTGCATTTTTACTTGACAAGCGAATCACTTCACATATAATTAGCTAAGCAAGAAACTGAAATTGAACATTTGGTCTAATTTTTATTTATCACCTATTTTTTTCCGTATTTGATATAGGGCGGGTATGACGAACAATCTGAATTTATAAACAGATACTGTATAGAGAAGGATTTGTAATTGTAACTTAAAGAAGAAAGGAGAGATTTGAGAAATGGTAGGAATTACATCAGTGGGGGCTTATATCCCTATGTATCGACTTAACCTGGAAGAAATTACAAGGACTTGGCACGTTAAGAGTGGAAGCGGAGACAAAGCCGTAGCTGGTTATGATGAGGATTCAATCACAATGGCTGTGGCCGCTACCTTGGATTGTATGAGCCGGAGCGATAGAAAGGTTAGCGGGTTATTTTTTGCAACAACCACTGCCCCGTATAAGGAAAAACAAGGAGCAGCGATCATCGCCAGTGCTGTTGATTTAAACAAGGAATGTTATACTGGTGACTTTACGAATTCGCTGAGAGCAGGGTCCGTTGCCATAAAATTGGCTATGGACGCAGTTAAAAGTGGCTCAGCCGAGCATATTATCGTAACTGCCTCAGACTGCCGTATGGGTGCGCCCCAAGGAAGATTTGAGCAACTTCTTGGCGATGGGGCTGCGGCCTTAATGATAGGATCAAAGCATCTAATTGCGAACATTGAAGGCGACTATTCCATCTTTAGTGATTTTACTGACTTTTGGAGAACAGAGAGGGATGCCTTTATCCAATCTGCCGAGGGGCGGTTCATCGATGTGGTAGGTTATTTGCCAACCATGCAAGAGGCGATATCAGGACTGATGAAGAAGTATTCGCTCACCCCAGGGGACTTTTCCAAAATCGTTTTTTATGCTTCTGACGGCAGGGAGCATGCTGATCTAAGCAAACACTTGGGTTTTGGGAAAGCTCAGGTTCAGGAACCTCTCTTTGCCCATATTGGCAATACCGGGACAGGTGCGGCAATGATGATGTTAGTGGCCGCTTTAGAAGAGGCAGCACCTGAAGACAGAATCCTTTTCGCGAGCTACGGAGATGGCTGCGATGCTTTCATCCTTCGTGCCACGGAAGATATTTCCAGAATTCGTTGCAAACCGATGATGAAAGACAGGTTAGCGAGGAAGATGTCTATTGAATATGGAAAATATCTTAATTGGCGTGATCTTGTTCCAGTTGAGGCATCAACCCTTCCCCAGCGCTCTGAACCATCCCCGTCCACTCGATGGAGAGAACGAAGGTCTATTTTACCTTTGTATGGGGTTAAATGTAAAAAGTGCGGGACCCCTCAAATTCATCCTATTGGACAGACCATAAGGGTGTGCGCGATGTGCCAGTCAAAAGATGATTTTGAAAGTTACAAGTTTTCTGACAAGACAGGTAAACTCTTTAGCTATGCGATAGATCAATTACAGCCCACCAAAAATCCTCCTGGTCTAAACGGTGTCGTGGATTTTAATGGGGGTGGCAGGCTGATATGTGAGCTAACGGATTACGAGCTTAACAAAGTCAAAATAGGTATGCCCGTAGAAATGACTTTTAGAAAGATGTTTCAAGGAAAAGGGATTATTAACTATTTTTGGAAAGCAAAGCCTATAATGGATTAGGTTAAAAATAAATATTAGGAGGAGATGAAATGGAGAGTATTAAGGACAAAGTAGCCATTGTGGGGATGGGCTGTACTAAATTTGGGGAACGGTGGGATATGGGGGTGGAGGATCTTATCGTAGAAGCGGCCTATGAGGCATTTGAGGATGCAGGCATAGGACCCAAGGATATTCAAGCTGCTTGGATCGGAACGGTATTCTCGGGTTTAAGCGCCATCACATTAGCCCCCCTCGGACTACAATACATTCCTATGACGCGAGTTGAAAACATGTGTGCCACAGGATCTGAGGCTCTAAGGGCTGCGAGCTATGCGGTCATTGCGGGTGTCTGTGATATAGCGTTAGCGGTTGGGGTGGAGAAGTTAAAGGATGCGGGGGTAACAGGAGTAAAGGGTCCGAGTGCTGTAGGTGATAATCCGGATGGAACTGCGGGGATTGGGCCTGGTTATAGTGCACCTGCGTCCTTTGCTTATATGGCAACAAGATATTTTAATGATTACAAATTGGACCCGGATAGGGGAAAAAGGCTTCTTGCTGAAATTGCAGTGAAGAATCATCACAATGGCAGCTTGAATCCCAAGGCACATTTCAAAAATGAGCTGACGGTGGAGCAGGTATTAAAAGCTCCTATCGTGGCTTGGCCTCTTGGTTTATTTGACTGCTGCGGCGTAAGTGATGGAGCCGCAGCGGCCATTGTGACCCGTGCTGACATGGCTAAAAAATTTAGAGCCGACCCCATCTATATTAAAGGATTAGCCATTTGTGTAGGGGCTCGCCAGGGTGCCATAAGACAAGATTATGATTTTGTGCACATAGAAGAGAATGTACTCGCTTCTAAGAAAGCGTATGAGGAGGCAGGAGTAAAAAATCCACGAAAAGAGATAAGTATTGCAGAGGTTCATGACTGTTTTACCATTCACGAGATGATCGTATACGAGGACTTGGGTTTCAGCCCCAGAGGTAAAGCCAAAGAAGACATTGAAGCTGGAACCTTTACGCTCGCGGGAGAGTTGCCTATCAATGCGGATGGGGGATTAAAGTGTTTCGGTCATCCATTGGGTGCCAGCGGCTTAAGGATGATGTATGAAGTGTATAAACAGCTTCAGGGGAAGGCTGGTCCCCGGCAGGTGAAGAATCCGCGATTGGGATTAACGCACAATTTAGGAGGCAATGCAGGGACCGGTATCGCAAGTTGTTTTATTGTTGGGAACGAGCAATAGTGGGCGGAAGGAGAGAAATCAGATCGCTTCAACTAAATAACAGAGACTTACGGTAAACCCCGTTAGCAACTCCAGTGTGGTATGATTTATTAATCTTAGAAAAGGAGGCAGGAATAATAGATGACCGCCGAAAAGAGATGGGCTGAATTAACACCGGATGAAAAACAGGAAGAGAGGTTTAAACGGTGGCTTTCGCCAAAGGACATTAAATTCTCAAGCCCTGAAGCGGAAAAAGCGTATAAGGTAAGGGTCACCCGGTTTATCAAAGTCATCAAACTTGAAGAGCCTGACCGTGTGCCGGTTATGCTGCCGGCGGGTTTTTATCCAGCCTATTATTCGGGTGGGACACTCAAGAAGGTCATGTACAATTACGATGAGCTTCGACGGGCATGGCTGAATTTTCTTCTTGATTTCGATTTGGATACATTTGCTGGCCCTGGTCTTGTACTTCCGGGTAAGATGCTCGATAACATTGACTATAAATTACACTATTGGCCGGGGCACGGTCTTGCTGATGATATCTCGTTATATCAGTTTATCGAAGGCGAGTATATGAAGGCAGAGGAATACGATGACTATATTAGAGATCCAACTGATTTCATACTGAGAACTTTCTTGCCTCGGTCAGTAGGGGCTTTTACAGGTTTTCGAAAACTACCTCCTATTACTCCTTTTGTCGGCATACCTGTTTTTTTTATAACACAGTTTGGAGATCCGGAAGTCCGGGCATCAGTCCAGGCACTCTTGGATGCGGCTCTCGAAGGGGTGAAATGGCAGACGGCAGTTATGGAAATTAGCCAGGCCGCACGGGAGGCAGGAGTCCCCTCTATCTGGGGAGGTATGAGCGGCGCTCCCTTTGATCTGATCGGTGATATGCTGAGAGGGACGAAGGGAATTATGATGGATATGTATCAGCGACCGGACAAGCTCCTTGAAGCCATGGAGAGAATAACGCCTATAGTCATTCATGCTGCTGTAAGTGCGGCCAACTCATCAGGGTCTCCGATCATATTTATGCCTCTGCATAAGGGGCCAGGGGGCTTTATGTCAAACAAACAATTTGAGACCTTCTATTGGCCATCGCTAAAAAAAGTGATGATGGGTTTGATTGAAGAGGGTCTTGTGCCTTTGCCATTTGCAGAGGGAGACTACAAGCCCCGCTTAGAGATTATCAAGGATATGCCCAGAGGTAAGGTGATATGGTATTTTGAGGTGATGGATATGGTAAAGGCCAAGGAGGTCCTTGGCGATAGGGCCTGCATTGCCGGTAATCTCCCCGTCTCTTTGCTATGCACTGGAACGCCTCAAGAGGTTAAAGAGGGTTGCCGGAGACTTATCGAGACATGTGCTAAAGGCGGTGGGTACATCCTCACTGGATCGGCGAGTATGAACGAAGGTAACCCGGCCAACCTTCGGGCTATGATGGAGGCCGCAAAAGAATACGGTGTTTATAAATAGCGAAATCCCGCACCCCAGATCAAAACTGGGGTGTGGGTAAATCCGATGTTGATCTTAGAACTTTATTCTCTTAATTTCAGACTCTCGACCACTATTTTCCATTGTCCAGAAGTAGGCTTCGCCTGGATATATTCTGAATATCACAAGGCGAGGATCTCCCGGACCCGTGATACCCATGTTCTTCAAGAAAGGCCTGTCTTCAAGGATCTTCGCTTTGAGGGTGAAATCATCCAGAAACTCGATTTTTCCGGTTACTCTCATTACCTTACCGAGTTCACCACCGGGTCCTGGTGCGTAGAAGCAAATCTCGACCTTTGAGTTTTTCTGAAGCTGTTTGTAAAGAGCTTTAGTAGCTCCGACCTGAAAATAGAAACCCTTTTCATTGACGAACCAAAGACCCATCGGTCTAACCCTGGGTTGACCATTATCGTCAGTTGCAAAGTATGCAGTCTTTTGTTCGGTTGCGAATTTGATACAATCCTTAAAATCCATCTTATCCTCCTTTTCCCTGTTTGATGAATATTTACGAACCGACTCTAACATACTGTATGAAGAAGAGTCAATCCTTCGACTTCCCAGTGTTCATAAGGAGAGTATTATCTACGGAATACATTTGGTAGCAAGTCCCAGGCACACCGCTCTTCATCATAGGGCGCTTCTTCTATGTGGCATTTTAATCCTAACACCATGGTTGCCCTGCGGTCGCCATATGGTGGCCAGGGGCCAGTACTTTGATTGCTCGGGTCGCCAGTGCGAGCAAAGGCTATCCAGGCATCTTTCATATTCCTGGCAAGTGTGTCAGCCGCTTCTCCTGAACCACAGAAGTTATTGTTATGAGTACCGAACACAAAACCAATATCCAATGCATGACAAGCCCCTAATTTTCCATCCATTACTGGTGATTTCCAGGTAAAGAGATAGCTATAGATATGCGGATTAAAATGACACAGTGCTTCGACAACGTGAATACCTGGTATTCGAAACATAAAGTCCGTCTCAATTGCCGAAAATACCTCGAGAGGACTGGTATCTGCGCCTCGCCTAACTCTTGCGTTCCGGTATGCCTCTATCAATTTCTGTACGGTCTCAGGAGGTCCAAGACGTTGACAGCGTCTGAATACCTCAGCCTCGTCCAGTTTAGATAAGTTCGGTTCCAATATACTAAAAAGTTTCCACTCTTCGAGAGTACAACCTACAATTGCTGAGATATTGCCTCCCGTACCTTTTTCGATAGCATTGAGTGGCAATTCCATAATTGTCTTCCTATCTATTACAGGTGCTGTTATCGTTATCCTTCCAGGGTCTTGCTTTTGTATCTTAAGCAGTAATTTTTGTTGAGCAGAGAGGAGGCGGTCCACTGTGAGCACTCGCAGGGCATCAACCTCAGTGCCCTTCAAACCGAGCGTATCAAGAAATCCCTGAGAAGCTCTTACCGCCTCCTCCAATGGCACGGCGGTATTGCCCACGCCGCTCTGGAGAATAGCTTTGCGGAAGAGTCCACGGGCTTTTGGCATTGTTAACAAACACCCAATGCTCATACCACCTGCTGACTCGCCAAAGACAGTTATATTGCTGGGGTCACCCCCAAAAGCAGTAATGTTGTCCTTCACCCATTCGAGGGCAGCAATCTGATCCAGCAGTCCTTCATTCCCTGTAGCAGGAATTCTACCTTTAGTGACCTCGTTCAGGTTCAGGAAGCCGAGTGGACCCAACCGGTAGTTGATGGTAACAACCACGACATTACCATGCGCTGATAAAGTGTTTCCGTCATATACCGGTGTTGAACCTGATCCCATATTAAAGGCACCGCCATGAATCCAGAAGAGTACAGGCCGATGCCCATCGTCAAGCCCTGGGCTCCATATATTCAAATATAGACAGTCTTCACTTTGAGGTTCTTGGACAGCGAGCTCTGGGATGATATTATCAAGTATACCCCTATTTTGCGGAGCAATTTCCCTGAAATTCTTTGCTTGACGCACACCCTCCCAGGGCTTGACGGGTTGGGGAGGAAGCCATCGAAATTCCTTGATAGGGGGAGCGGCATAAGGGATACCCTTGAATACATATAAGCCCTGCTGGTAGCTACCTTCAATCTTCCCGAATTTGGTTTCGATGACTGCATTATTACTTTTGGTCATGGTTTACTCCTCTCGGTGGTGGGTAATTGGATTCTTGTACGATTAAGTCTAAGAATTTGTCTATAATACTTAAATTAGGTTTTGCCTACTTATAATCTTAGCCTTAACCTCAACCTTAGCCTTGTGTTATTAGTATTTAGGCAAGATTCCTTTCTTCTATTGTTTCATTCTGTTACATAGAATATCCCTCCTAAATATCTATGTCAAACATAAGTTTTTTTGAAAGGTTGACAACCTATTCAAAAAAGTAATAATCAAATAAGAGTTCAAGGGACCAAGAGGTCATGGGTTCAGGTGAAAAAACTAAAAAATTTATGTAAAAACCTTGTGGCCTCGAACCCTTGAGTCCTCGAATCCTAAATTGAATAAACCAATGAAACATCAACCAAGGATCACTGTGGGGATCATGGATCACAAGACCGAAGCTAATGGTCGACTGGATGGAAATTTCCATAGTGATGAATTCGGATCTGTTTCAGGTAAGTTTTCGGCAAAGGCAATCGCAGGGGTGATCGTACTATTTGATCACTCCTATCATGAAATCTTGCGTTCCCCGTCGATCAGGCTCATAGGCCAGGAGGATTCGACCCTTCGGCTGCGCCAAGGAACAAAAGCGCACTCAGGGCAAGCTTTTACACTTTTTAATGTAACCATCGGTAACCACTTTCACTGGGAAAGGAAAGAGGAGCAGAGTTTTCAGGGAGACCTGGTTCTTCGGCTGCGAAATGACGGAACAATCACTGTCATCAATGAAATCCTTATAGAAGATTATCTAAAAAGTGTGATTTCTTCAGAGATGAATCCTGCTGCTCCAATGGAATTTCTGAAAGCCCACGCAATCCTATCCCGAAGTTGGCTTTTGGCTGGCCTCGATCGAAAACGGAAAAAAGAAGAAACGTCCATCCCGGCGGAGAAGATCATCGAGAACGAAGGAGAGGTAGTACGTTGGTATGACAGAGAGGATCACGACCTCTTTGATGTATGCGCAGATGACCATTGCCAGCGCTACCAGGGCATCACGAAGATCGTTTCTAAACAAGCTGAAAAGGCTGTGCGGGAGACTCATGGGATAGTGATTACCTCTCAGGATGAGATCTGTGATGCCCGATATTTCAAAGCCTGTGGAGGAATCACAGAAGATTTTAGAACGGCCTGGGATGATATACAGGTTCCTTATCTCACAAGTATTTCGGATGCACTGGTCTCTCATCGTCCGGTCAGAACGGAAGAAGAAGCTTCTGCCTGGATCCTTTCTGAACCTGAGGCTTACTGTAATATAAAAGATGAAGATTTTCTCAAAATAATTCTTCCTGACTTTGACTTTGAGACAAAAACCTTTTTCCGCTGGAGACTCGAATATTCTCGTGAAGAACTAAAAGAGATTTTGCATGAAAAATCGGGTTTTGATTTTGGAACCCTGCAGGAAATTGTACCCCTTCATCGTGGTCCTTCAGGCCGAATCTCCAGGTTGAAAATTATTGGTTCGAAGAGGAGCATGGTCGTGGGAAAGGAGCTTGAAATAAGGCGATGGCTCTCACGGAGTCACCTTTACAGCAGTGCATTTGTTGTAACGGTTGAAGCCGATCAATTTATTTTAAACGGGTCAGGCTGGGGACATGGCGTTGGACTTTGCCAGATTGGCGCTGCTGCAATGGCTGCACAGGGATTTTCAGCGCAAGAAATTCTGAAACATTATTTTCGGATAGTGAGATTAAAGAAAATCTATTGATAAAGAGGATGGCTGGGATAGTAGTAAGAGCTATGTCAACAAAGAAACCGGCATCGCGAAATCCATGGACCTGGGTCCCTTCTTTATATATTGCCGAGGGGATCCCTTACACCATGGCAATGGTGGTTTCAGTAATCCTTTATAAACGTCTTGGAATCTCAAACACAGACATTGCCCTTTATACAAGCTGGCTCTATCTCCCCTGGGTGATCAAACCATTTTGGAGCCCTTTTGTTGATCTATTCAGGACGAAACGCTTCTGGATCCTTCTGATGCAGCTCATCATCGGGGCATCGCTTGCCTGTATTGCCTTCACTATACCGACTGTTAGGTTCTTTCAATATACTCTTGCCTTCTTCTGGCTGATGGCCTTCAGCTCGGCAACCCATGATATCGCTGCAGATGGTTATTATATGTTAGGACTCTCGGAGCATTTCCAAGCCGCCTATGTCGGGGTACGCGCGACCTTCTACCGCATTGCTATGATCGCAACCCAGGGAGGACTTGTTATCCTTGCAGGTTTTCTCGAACGAAGCGATCATAATATCACAGAAGCCTGGTCCATCGCACTCTTTGCGGCGGCTGCTATCTTTGAAGCCTTCTTCCTTTACCATTTTTTTGTTCTTCCGTACCCAGTGGCAGACCACCCGGCTAATCATAGTCCTTCAACACTTCTCGTTCGAAATTTTTTCCACATCTTCGGTCTCTTCTTTAGGAAAAAGGGTATTCTTACCATTCTTGCTTTCTTTCTCTTATACCGGCTCGCTGAGACCCAGCTTACCAAAATCATCGCACCCTTTTTACTCGACTCTCACTTAAAGGGTGGGCTGGAGCTCAGCACATCCAAGGTAGGGATCATCTATGGCACGGTGGGAGTGGTCGCACTCCTGTTGGGAGGGCTTCTGGGTGGGTATGCCATTTACAGAAAAGGGCTCAAGTTCTGGATATGGATCATGGTCTGTGCTGTGCATCTCCCTGATTTTGTCTATGTCTATCTTTCCCATGCAATGCCTGACAATTTTTATTTGATCAACCTCTGTGTTGCCATAGAACAATTCGGTTACGGCTTTGGCTTTACAGCTTATACAATGTTCATGATAATGGTTTCGGAAGGTGAGTACAAGACAGTCCATTATGCCATCGCTACAGGGGTTATGGCCTTGGGCATGATGATACCATCTATGTTCAGTGGTTGGCTACAGGAACAGTTAGGTTATCAGAATTACTTCCTCTGGGTCATGGCTGCGACGATCCCAGGTTTTATCGTAACAGGCCTGGTGAAGATTGCCCCCGATTTTGGAAAGAAAAAGAAATAACCCCTCACCCTACCCTCCCTCTCGAGGGGGGAGGGTGAGGGAGGGGGTGATAAAAATTATTTTTTAAGAAAATGAAAAAACGACGATTCAAAACAGCTTTCATCCTGGGTGCCGGACTTGGAACGAGGCTTCTGCCTTTAACGAAGCGGTCTCCGAAGCCGCTCCTAAAGATCGGAGGATGTCCTATCATCACTTACGCGATGGATCATCTTCTAAACGTAGGCGTGGATCGCTTTATTGTGAACACTCATCATCATTCTGAAGCCTACTTAAAAAAGTTTCCTGAAAAGCAATGGCGAGGTATACCCATAACCTTTCGCCATGAATCAATCCTTCTGGATACTGGAGGAGGACTTAAAAATATCGAGGATCTTTTAGATAAGGACGAGGCTATTTTCTGTTACAACGGCGATGTGATTACCGATCTACCCTTGCAAAGGCTTATGGATGCTCATGAGCACAATCGACCGGAAGTAACACTCGCTCTGCGAAGTAACGGCCCTCTTCTAAATGTCAATGTCAATGAATCTGGGGAGATCTGCGATCTCAGGCACACCCTTGGAAATTCAGGAGTTCAGAGTTGCCTTTTTGCCGGAATCTATGCACTGGAGACATTGTTCCTCCAATTCCTTGAAGCCGGAAAAATCGAATCCATTGTTCCCACCTTTATCAGGAGAATCAAGGAGAAACCAGGATCGATCAGAGGGATCGTCATCGATGAAGGCGAGTGGCAGGACATCGGGTCTATCGAAGCCTATAAAAAAATGCAGAGGCATAGCGCATAGAGCAGGGCGTGGGGGAAAAGATTAACCCCTCCCTTTGCTAAAGGGAGGTCGGGAGGGATTTAGGGAAGGATTTAGAGAGGTTTTTTTCAATAGTTACAATGTTACAAAAATCTTAGAATGCTGATTGAGGGTTCTAAATTTTGGTAATTCCGCAATCCGAATTCCGAAATTCGAAATATAAAGAGATACTTGGTTTTGTGCGACAAGCATTGGGGTTTTCAGAGTCCATCTCCATTAAACTTACTCCACTTGAAGGAAGAGGATCGGATCGCACTTTCTTTCGATTAAAATGGAACAATAAGGATTCGATCATCCTGGTCCATTACGACCCGAAGCGTGCAGAAAACACTTACTACGCCGACATTGCAGCATTTCTCCATGATATTGATGTCCCAGCGCCCCGCCTGATTCGCCACGATCCTGCTCGCTGCCTCATTATTATGGAAGACCTCGGGGAGACAGACCTCTGGTCATTAAGGGAAAGTCCCTGGGAAATCAGACGTACTCTTTATCAAAAGACACTTACCATGATGCACAGACTTCATTCCTTCCCTGAGAAAAACTTCCCTTCAGACCGCGTAAGGCTCATGGAGAGTTTTGATCATAATCTCTACCGTTGGGAGCGGGATTACTTCAGAGATCATTTTGTCAGAGACATCTGCGGGATTGAGCTTGAGCCAACCTTCAAGAAAGAACTTGAAGATGAGCTCTCTGCACTAGCAAAGCAGCTTATAGGAACGATACACTGTCTTGTGCACAGGGATCTGCAATCTCAGAACGTAATGATCCGTGACGGAGAACCCTTCTTCATCGACTTCCAGGGGATGCGCTTCGGAAGCCCTTTCTACGATCTTGGCTCACTCCTCTGCGATCCGTATGTGAATTTTTCCAGTAACGAGCGTGACGAACTCCTGTCCTTTTATTACGAGCTATTGAAATGGGATATTGATTGGACTACCTTCCAAAATATTTTCTGGGAAGCCTCAGTTCAGCGCCTCATGCAAGCGCTTGGAGCTTATGGGTTTTTGGGTTTAGAGAAAGGACTGAAAGCTTATCTTGAACATATTCCTGCTGGACTTCACAATCTCCACCTTACAGCCTCACAGGTATCATCACTCCCTCGACTCCAGGAACTCTCCCAAAAATGCCAATCATGCATCCCTCTCCCCTTCGACAGGCGAGATATGTAGGGCAAGGCCTCGGCCTTGCATGAATCGCAACCCTAAAGGGTTGCCCTACGATCAGATCCATGAAAATTGACCAATTTATGGATAGACTATCAATAGATTTGTTTGAAGTAGTCGCTCAGTATGGAACGGTGGTCAAAGGCAATATCATCGGGCAAGGTTGATTCATTGAAGATTTGGATTTCCAACGCATCATCTTTTGCCTGAGGTTTTCCCTGAGCTTTTGCTATGTAAACTGTTGAAATGCTGTGATGTCTCGGGTCTCTTTTAGGGTCTGAATAAGTATGAAACTGTCTGACTATTTTTACATCTAAATTGGTTTCTTCTTTCGACTCCCTCACTGCAGCCATCTCTAAAGATTCTCCATAGTCTACGAACCCTCCAGGTATTGCCCAACCATAAGGTGGATTTTTCCGTTTGATCAGTAAAATTCCCTTTGATTCAATTTCAATGATGATATCCACAGTGGGGATAGGATTCTGGTAAACTTCAATCTCATTTTGACATTTGGGACATTGTATTGTGTGACGTGCCATCTTTATTTCCTTTTGCTTCTTCAAACATATAGTACGCTATACGCTATGCGCTTTGCGTGATCTTCAGGAGGTATTTTCTCAACAGATCGAGGGCAATTATTGCGGCTCTTTCTCGGACCATCCAGAGTTCACCACCCAGTGAATATTCTTGATTTTCTATTCCAGTTAAAGTTGAAAGTGAATAATTGGTTTCTATCCGATACTCCCCTTCCCCTTGCTTTTCTATAATTTTCCCAAATATAGCAAGTCCAAAATCTGTTTTAAACTCATTTCGAGCCCTTTGGGCCAATAGGTCTGTAAATCTCTTAGAATCCTCCTTGAGAGATTTGAATTCATTTATTGAGAGATTGGAAAATTGCCTTTGGGAAGTATCTGAAGCAAGAACCATCCCCTGAACAAAGGAGATACTTTCCGCACTCACCAACTTCTGAGAGATAATTCCTCCTGTGAAGGTTTCAACCACAGATAATGTGAAGTTTAACCTTTCCAATTCTTTTGCAATATTTCCGTGTAGCGTTTCGTTGTCCACACCATAGATCAGATTACCGAGTCTATTTCTAATCTCTTGCTCCATTTTTTCTATCAGGTTTGAAGCCTCTTCCGGACCGTCAGCTTTTGCTGTAATTCTTATCTTGATGTCACCCATTGAGGCGAGTGTCCCAACGGTAGGATTCTGACTGCCCTTCATCAGGTCTTTGATTTGTTGA
>Ga0256868_10001273_pt1 | contig 13948 bp, 11 predicted proteins | sample RVTome_13_FD_187341 | JGI IMG/M metagenome (GOLD analysis project Ga0256868, IMG submission 187341) | Soil microbial communities from uranium-contaminated site in the Upper Colorado River Basin, Wyoming, United States - RVT92D227 HiSeq ... | reverse complement strand
AACTCCACCTGGGTGAGAAAATTAACCAGCTTCCCCTGGGTATCGAGTCTCATGGGAAAACTTCCAACGAGATACTTCTTTGCTCCTTCCAACTCTTTCTCTGAAACGAGTTCTTTTTGAATCCGCTCCATTGCCTGAAGAGAAAGGGTGATTGCCTCCCGGGCAGAAGCGTTTTTTGTCTGGAGAACAATCTGGAAAGAACCCGGATATTTTCCGGGATCAAAGTAGCTTGCTACGGAATAGGCAAGCCCTCTCTTGTTTCTGATCTCCTCCATCAATCGAGAAGCGAAACCTCCTCCTCCGAGGATATAGTTCATGATCGTGAGGGTATAGTAGTCTGGATTATCCCTGCTCACTCCAGCATGACCAAGGATGATGTTAGCCTGTGTAATGGGCCTGTTTATCTTAACTGTCTTTTGTTCTATCTCAAAGGTAGTAGAGAAAGACGATTTAAGGATATCTCCCTTCGGCCACTTTTCGAGACGAGGGAGAAGTTTTGTCTTTATCTCCTCATCAGTCATATCGCCCACAACAGTCAGAATGGCGTTATTGGGATAGTAATGGGATCGGAAGAATCGGAGAATCCTTTCAGATGTGATGCGAGGAAGTGACTCCTTCGTCCCTTCGACAGGATGGCCATAAGGGTTGTTGAGGAAGAGGGTCTTCTGAAATGCTTTTTCAGCGACCTCTTCAGGCTGATCTTCTTCAGATTGAATGGCCGCAAGGGTCTTTTCCACTTCTCTCCTTATCTCCTCTTCAGGAAAAGTGGGTTGAGTGAGCACTTCCATGAAGAGATCAAGTCCCTTGTCCAGATCCTTCTTTAAAACTCGAAGGCTTAGAGTGGCATAATCTCTGCTTGAAGAAGAAGAGAGAGAAGCCCCCATAAAATCGAGGGTCTCATTGATCTGATTGACAGTGTGCTTTGATGTCCCTAAAAGAAGCCCTCTGGCTGTCAGATAAGACAACCCCTCTTCTCCAGAAGGATCTTTACTTGATCCCGAACCAATGAGCAATTGAATTGTAACAAAGGGAAGGGAGTGTTCTTCGCTTACAAGTAAGACAAGCTGATTAGAAAGGATTGTTCGTTGAATCGGAGGCATGGCCTGGAGGCTGCTGTCTGGTAGAATTACACATAGCATAAAGAATGCAAGAACGATAAAATATTTTAATTTAGGATTTCGCCTGCCTGCCCTGTACCAGCACGGTTCAGGGCCTGCTGGCAAGGCAGGGTTTGGGGATTGCGGAATAGAAAACCTAAAAAAATAAAGCATATTTTTTAAACTTTCTTTAATTTAAAATCCAAAATCGAAAATCTTGTTCTGTTTCTTATTCAATCTGAATTCAAAAATTTGAAATCTGAAATTGACCGTTCATCTCACAACATGCTCTTTGGAACCCCCGGCCGGTGCAGGCTTTCCTTCCTTGGGTGGCAGGGGAATGAGAATTCCCACGGTCCGATTATCTGGGATGAGATATTTTTTCGCAACCCGCTGAATGTCTTCTGAAGTAACTTTTCGGATGGAGGGAAGATAGTCATCAATGGCCCTCCAATTTAAAGCAATCTCATGACGTGCCAAAAGCATGGCCTGGTAGAATAGAGAATCCTGTCCGAATAAAAAAGAAGATTCGATTTGATTCTTAGCCTTTTCCAATTCTTGGTCCCCCAGCAGTTCGTTCCGGAGTTGCTCCACTTCTTGATCAAACGCCTTCTCCACTTCGGCCACCTCTTTTCCTGGGAGCAAATCTGCAGATAGGAAGAAGAGGCTTGGGTCTCGGGAGGTAAGAGAGTGATCTGCATCGGCACTGATCACAAGCCTTTTTTCCCGGACAAGGTTCTGGTAGAGTCTCGAGCTTTTTCCACCAGAGAGGATCGTGGCTAACACTTCCAGCACATAGCTATCTGGCTCTCTTAGGTTCGGGACATGATACCCCATTACCAAAGAGGGGAGTTGAGCCTCCTTTTTTACGAAGATTCTCCGCTCCCCAATCTGTAGAGGATCTGTATCTTTTTCCTGATCAGGAGCCAATCCTTTCGTGATTGAGCCAAAGGCATTCTCAATTTTTGGAAGAAGTTCATCTTTTTTAAAATCTCCCACGACAACAAGAAAGGCATTGATGGGGTTATAGTAGGTCTTATAGTATGTTTTTAGGTCCTCAAGGGTGAAACGGGCGATATCCTCCATCCAGCCAATAATCGGCCAGCGGTAAGGTTGGATCTGAAAGGTTGTCGCCATAATCTGCTCGAACAGAACCGCCTGGGGATTATCCTCAGTACGCATCCTCCGTTCCTCCATTACCACCATTCGCTCGGTCCGAAAATCTTCTTCACGAAGTATGAGGTTTTGCATCCTGTCCGCTTCCAAATCGATTGCCACTTGAATCCGATCCGAACTGAGATTTTCAAAGTAGGCCGTATAGTCATATGAAGTGAAGGCGTTGTTATTTCCTCCATTCTCCTGAATGATCCTAGAAAACTCCTCAGGTCCGATCTTTTCTGTCCCTTTAAACATCATATGTTCAAGCATATGGGAAAGACCTGTCTTTCCCCATGCTTCATTCCGGGATCCCACACGGTACCAAACCTGGAAGGTGACAAGAGGAGCCTTATGGTTTTCAAGGAGGATCGCCTTCAGACCGTTTGGCAAAACCGTTTCAAAAACTTGTTCCTGTAGGCCTGCCTCTGATATTCGTATGGCAAAAAAACAAAAGAGAAAGATAATGAAACTGATTTTCCGTTTCCATCTTTTTCTACAACTCAATTTCGTCTCCTTTCATCCCTTTCTGAGAGGATGCCTTTTCTAATGTAGATGGGTCGAGTCATTTCTCTGATGAGCGAAAGTTTCTTGGCGAATATAAACGAACCTAAAATACATAAAGCTCCACCAATAATTAAAGTATAAGATGCTCCAATCCTGGCTGCCAGGCTACCCCCTGCTAAGCTTCCAAAGGGTGCCATCCCCATAATTGCCATTGAAAAAAGGCTCATCACCCGTCCCCTTTTATCATCATCCACCATGGTTTGGAGGATCGTATTACTTGATGCCAGGTGGACCATCATGCCAAAACCTGCAAGTAACGAGAGAAACAACGATAGCCATAAGATGCGAGATAAAGCGAAGGAGATGAGTCCAATTCCAAAGAGACATGAAGTGATCGCAATGATTCTTCCCAATCCAAGCACACTTTTTCGAGAGGCAAGGTAAATAGCTCCTATGACAGCACCCATCCCTGAGGCGGCCATGAGGAAACCATAGGTTTGGGAGTCGCCATGAAGTATATCTTTGGCAAAGATAGGCATGAGGGTTGTACAAGCCATTCCCACTAAACTAATCCATCCGAGAAAGAGGATAATTAATCGGATAGGTGGAAAACCAAAAGCATAGGCGAACCCTTCTTTCAACCCTTTTAATACCTGGGTCTTTTGGGTTTCTTTTTTATTGGAGGTCATCTTCATGGCTAAAAGGGCAACGATGACGGCAAAAAAACTGAACCCATTAAGGAGGAAACACATTCCTTCTCCAAGGATGGAAATGAGTATACCTGCGATGGAGGGTCCCACCAATCTTGCTCCATTAAACATGAATGAGTTTAATGCGATGGCATTTCCCAAATCCTCCCTCTTTTCTACAAGTTCCACCACAAATGCCTGACGATTGGGCATATCAAAGGAGTTGACGAAGCCGAGGAACAGGGAAAGAATGACAATGTGATGGACCGTGATTGTGCCAGTGAGCGTGAGGGTGGTCAAAATAAAAGCTTGTACCATGGCAAATACTTGAGTGGCAATGAGGATGTGATGACGGTTCCATCGGTCAGAAAGAACACCAGCAAAGGGGGAGAAAAAGAAAATACAAATTTGACTTGAAAATCCAATGAGACCTAACAGGAATGCTGAATTGGTCATCCGGTAAACCAGCCAGCTCATTGCAATCTGCTGTATCCAGGTGCCGATCAGAGAGAGACCTTGGCCGCTGAAAAAGAGGCGGTAATTTCGATGATGCAATGCACGGAAGATCAGACTTAAGCCTCTCGGATCAGGAGAGGGGGATTTATTGAATTCCATTTCTTATGGAGAACCTTTAAAGAAATTGAAAAAGTTATTCCATTAACTCTTCAACTTCCTTTTTCCCTTCTTTCAATTCCTTTTCTTGTTCCTTGTCTTTCATTAGCAAGAGAGCTTGGAATTCTCCCACATGGGTTTTTTCTTCTCTTGCCACGTCCAAGAGTAATTTCCTGATATTTTTGTTTTGAGTCATATCCGCCATCTGCTCATAGAGATTGATGGCATCCAATTCGGCAATCATTGCAGATCTGAGGATCTCTTTGTCTAGAACTTCCTTTTTTACTCTTTCAAGGTCGATGGGTATTTTTGATAGCATCATTGTCCCTCCGATAGGTTTTAGGCTCATCAATAAATTTTGTTAAAAAAGAGGATTAGTAAAACCCCGTTAGAAATAATACCCTACTGCTCTGCGGTATGGTTACATTTTAGAATAATTTCTTCTGGGTTTAATAGCCCACTGGCATTTCTAACGGGGTAAAAGGCGTTCAATATCTTTATAATTCAATATAATACAGAATTTGTTAAGAAGTAAACCCCGCTACCCATTCCCATATTGACTGAATCTCCACAAGATGGGATTATATATTTAATTTATATGTAGGGATCACTATGCGGATCTTATTAGTTGAAGATGACCTGAAAATTGCTTCTTTTATTGTAAAAGGATTAAGAGCTACGGGTTATGCAGTGGATCATGCCACAGATGGAGAAGAGGGCCTCAATCTGGCTTTAACCCAGCCTTATGATACAGCCATTATTGACATTATGTTGCCCAAAATGGATGGTCTTGAGCTTATTGAAAAAATGCGTAAAGAAAAAGTCAATACTCCCATTATCATCTTGAGTGCGAAAGATTCGATTGACGACCGGGTCAAAGGCCTCCAGACAGGAGGAGATGATTACCTCACGAAACCATTTGCCTTTTCAGAACTTTTAGCACGTGTGCAGGCCCTGATCCGGAGAGCAGGGGGCATTTCAGAGCCAACTCAACTAACCGTGGGAGAATTATCTGTCCACCTCCTTACCCGGGAGGTGACAAGAGGAGGAAGGAAGATTGAACTAAAACCCCTTGAGTTTTCGCTGCTTGAATACTTGATACGAAATAAAGGAAGGATCGTCTCTAAAACGATGATTATGGAACATGTGTGGGACTACAATTTCGATCCCCAGACCAATGTGGTGGAGGCGAGAATCTGTCGGTTGAGAGACAAAATTGATAGAGAGTTTGATAAGAAGCTGATCCATACTGTTCGGGGAGTGGGATATGTCCTTAAAGAAACCTCATAGTTTTTGGAACACCCTCGCCTTTCGGTTGACCCTCTGGTACGCCGGGATATTTACGGTTTCTTCCTGCGTTGCTTTCCTCTTATTCTTCATGCTGATCACTTCAATTATTCGTGAAAGAACAGATCAGGAACTTTTAAGCCAAGTGGTACAGTTTTCAACCGTCTTAAAAGCAAGAGGGCTGGAGGCGGTGGAAAACTATGTTTTTCTTGAGGCTCAAGCAGCCGGAGTGAAAAAAGTTTTTTTCCGACTCCTCTACCCGAGTGGATATGCCTTTTCCTCATCCAACATGTCCTACTGGGAGGATATCGGTGTTCGTAAAACGGCAATCGAAAAGTTGCTTCAAGGGAGCAACCACGTTTTTGACACGGTCATCTTAAAAGATCGGCGAGGTCAGGTACGCATTCTTTACGCTCTGATCGGTCCTGACATCATTTTGCAGGTGGGCCAGTCTATGGAGAATCATTCTCGAATCATCGAAGCCTTTAAGAGAATCCTCGTGATTACCATGGCCTTGCTGATCGGTCTGGCCGCAGGAATCGGCTGGTTTATGGCCCGGCGTGCAGTTTCTGGTGTGGAAGCGATTACCCAGACGGCTCAAAGTATCTCCGGAGGAACATTGGAAAAACGGGTTCCTGTAAAGACTCAGGGGGATGAGATCGATCAACTTGCAATGACCTTCAATCAAATGCTCGATCGCATTCAAACCCTGGTGACTGAGATTAAAGAGATGAGTGATAACATCGCCCATGATTTGAAGAGCCCGATTACTCGAATCCGGGGGATTGCTGAAGTGACTCTCACCAACGAGAAATCGATCAGTGAGTACGAAAGCATGGCGGCTAGCACCATAGAGGAATGCGATCGCCTTCTCGACATGATTAACACAATGCTGATGATTTCGAAAACGGAGTCAGGCGTAGATAAACTTCCAAGAGAGGAGATCGATCTGGCAGGTCTTGTCAGAGAGGCATGCGAGCTCTTTGAACCCGCCGCTGAAGATAAAAAGATCACCCTTAGCTGTGATGTGCCCGGTCAAAGACAATTCGTTGGAGATCATCGGTTGATCCAACGAATGTTCTCCAATCTTCTTGACAACGCCATCAAATATACCCCATCAGGAGGGGCGGTGAGTGTTTTGCTTTCGGAGCATGATGGAGGTGACGTTATCATCACTGTCAAAGATACTGGTATTGGCATATCTCAAGATGATCTTCCTCGAATTTTTAATCGATTCTTCCGATGTGATCAGAGTCGATCTATGCCTGGCATCGGCTTGGGACTCAGTCTTGCAAGAGCTATCGCCCGAGCCCACGGTGGGGATATTACAGTTACGAGTCGCCTCAACCAAGGGAGCACTTTTACCATCACCCTGCCCAAATTCGCAAAGCGATAAGGCTACAGCATATCTTTCAAACCGTAACACAAAATAGTCCGGCTTTGAACAATACTGTCCACCTCTCCAGAAGAATCAACCGAAGCACCTTATAAAGTGTGGCTATTTCGGAGGCTCTTACCTTCGGTTTAATAAAATGGTCATTTCTTGCTTTTCGGTAATGAAATTCCGACTTTTTTAAACCTTAAAAAGTACGCAAAGCCTTTATTGTCTATTTTATCAGTCATTCCCGACCCATGATAGAAATCCTCAATCCTCGTTGGGGTGATGTGCGCCCGGTATTCGAGAGAGAATTCCAGGGCATGGTAGTTGAACCTGTCACAGCCGAAGAGCTGAGGTTTGTCGGAGAGAAATTGGTATCCAGGCTTCACGAGGAAATGACTCAAGATGAAAAGCAGTTTATCGTATCTGTTAAAGAAGGAAAGCCCCCATGGGATTTACTGGGGGTGCCGGGAATCGAGAATCTCCCTGCTGTCAGGTGCCTTCGTTCGACGCCGCAGGCCCCCAAGACGACTCTCCTTCCTTTGCTGTCATTCTGCCCCGTCCGCCCTAATCCTCCGATCTACCTGGTGAGCGGTATGTCCCCCAGGTTGACATCCTTCGCGGTATTGAGATCGGAGAAGTACTTGCCCTTGAAGCCCTTGGCTTCGATACTCACGCTGTAGGTGCCGACTGCGAGGTCCCTGAACCAGAAATCACCGTAGGCATCGGTGAACGTCTCGACCACCTTGCCTCCGGAGGTAAGCAGGCAGCGGGCGCCGATAATGACCTCCTTCTCGACCAAGTCATAGATCGTTCCCGCGATGAACTTGCCGGGAATGTTCCGGTAGTAGATCTTCGGACTGCATCCGGTCCCAGGCTTGAGCACGGTCGCTCCGTCAATAAGATCCTTGAGGTCTTCTTCCTCACCGAATCTCATGGCGTCCGTCGGGCAGGACTCGACGCAGCGGGGCAGCGTGTAACCATTGTCGAGGAGGTGAGCACAGCCGGTGCACTTCTGCGCCAGGCCCAGCTCGTCGTTGAAGTAGATGGCGTCGTACGGGCAGGCAGCCACGCAGGCCCTGCAGCCAGTGCATCTGTCCGGTTCGATGAGCACCAGGCCGTCTGCTCTCTTCGAGATCGCCTTATCCGGACAGGCCTCGATGCACGCAGGTTTATCGCAGTGGTTGCAGAGGGTCGGGATGTAGTGCATCTTCACCTTCGGGATAGTGCCGCAGACGTGCTCCTGGATTTTCATCCAGAACTGCCCTGTCTCAGGCTGCGGCTTCGCATAGGGCGTCCAGTCGTTATCCACGTGTTCGTCTTTGCATGCGAGCTGGCAGTTGTAACACCCGCAGCACCTCGCAACATCTATTACAAATGCTTTTGCCATGGTTTCCTCCTTATTCCTTCAGCCAGCCGGATAAGGAGACACCCGTCGCGATGTCGTAGTTCCTGTTGAAGGCCTCCGGGTAGTCCCTGCGCCAGCCCGCCATCTCCTCATCAGTCACCTTCTCCACCTCGACGAGAAAGCCGCTCACCACCATGCCAGTCGCTTTCCTGGACGTGATCTTGTGGGGCGTGATGGTATTGATGGCACCCCCTCGGTCCAGCTTGCCGGGGATGATGGGATCCCATCTCGCCCCGTGATCCATGTAGGCAACATGGGGAATGAGCCTTTCCGTCACGTAGGCGCCTCCTAGAACCACACCTCTCTCGTTAAAGATCTTCACGATGTCTCCGTGGGTGATCCCTCGGGAGGCGGCCTCTGCGGGATTGAGCCACACCGGCTCATAGAGATAACCGTCAGGACCCTTGATCTTCATGGTGGGGAACTCCCTCGTCCAGGTGATGTCATCGCCCTGGGCGTGCATGCGCCACCGGGGGTGGTTCGACATGCAGAGGAGGGGGTATTCCTTGGTCCGCTCGCTGCTCAAGCGTTCATCGTGGCTCTCGCCCTTCTCGATCCAGCCGGCCACCGGGGGCCGCTCGGGGTCGTCGGGGAAGTGCTTCTCTAATGCGGATGAGGAGTACTCCAAGAGGCCGGTGGGGGTGCTTAAGGGATTGTTCTTGGGGTCCTCATAGAACATCCGGAGTCCTGGCGGGACGTCCTTCACGTCGGGGTCGCAGGGGATGACGTAGTACTTCTTCTTCTGGAGCTCCTCCCAGGATATCAGTTTCTCCACCCCGGAACCCTCGAAGACAAGCTTCTGTTTTTCCTCATGGGTCTTGCGCTGGGTATACTCCTCGTGGAGCCCCAGTTTTTCGGCAATTGTGGCCACAATGTCGAAGTTGCTGCGCGACTCGCCGACAGGGTCGATGCAGTGATCTTCCAGGAAGACGGTGACGAAGGTGCCGCCACCATAATCGTTCCCGATATCCAATGCTTCGAACCGCGTACTGCCCGGCAGGATGATGTCCGCCATGAGGCAGTCGTTCTCCAGCCAGGGGTGCATGGCCACGATGCACTCGATGGAGGGTTTCTGCAGCGCCTGGATGTAGGTGTTGGAGTCGTTCCAGCAGGTGATCCAGCAGGGCGAGTCCGTCCAGATCATGTGGATCTCGGAGCAGCCCGGCGCCGGGAAGGTGTGCTTGGTAAACTGTTCCTCAGTCGGTCCACAAAAGGAATAGATGCCCCACCAGCTCACGGGGGGGTTGAGGATGGCGTCATGTATGAGGCATTTTGGGATTGATTGCTTCGGAGGGTTCTTCACGGGCTCCAGCAGTTTCAAAATCTCCGGATGATTCCCCATATAGACGGGCCTCATGTGAGCGCGGTCAAAAGAGCCTACGGGACGGACTTGCTCTGAAAAAGCGGCGAGTGAGGGCTTGACTATACCCTGATAGGGGAGCGGGTAGGTCTGGGCCCATAGAGCCCACTCAATAGTCTTCGCCTGATGAACGCCGGGTTTGCCCAAGCCTTGCATACCTAAAAGCATGACTTCCAGCCGGGCACCCTCCGTTGAGTACGGTCCTCTGATGCCGGGTCCGCCGTTCCCATGGATAAAGCTCGTCGCCTTCTTTGACCAGTCCCTGGCGAGGGCCTTGATGGTCCACTCGGGGACGCCGCACTTCTCCGATGCCCAGGTAGGGGTCTTGGGCACACCGTCCTCCTTGCCGAGCACGTATGCCTCGAATTTATCAAACCCGTAGGAATGGGCAGCGATGTACTCCTTATCGTAGGTCCCTTCAGTGATCCAAACGTAAGCAATGGCAAGGTATAGGGCTGCATCCGTGTTGGGCAGGATAGGTATCCATTTGTCGGCGTGAACCCCTGCACCATAGTTCAGGTCAGGGCAGATGTAGACGGACTTGAGGCCGATCTCGGTAAGCCAGTAACAGAGACGGCTCGCCATCATGCCGTTGATGGGATAGGCCGTCGTCTCCGGGTCGCAACCCCAAAAGAGGAGCAGCTCTGTGTTCTCGGCGATGTCGGGGTACACGTTGGCGACGGGTTTCATCTCGCCCACGGGCTCACAGCCCCAGACATGCTTGGCGCCCCAGGTCTGGCCTTCCCAGCTGTCCATGTTCCGCATCTGGATGGTGTAACCGCCGAGCAGGGAGAGGAGCCTGTTGGCGCAGCCGTGGCTGGGACTCAGGTGCATGCTCTCGCCATGCATGTCGGCCTGGGAGAGCACCGCCTCCGGCCCGTAGGTCTTGCCCACCCGCTTCAGCTCGGAGGCCACCAGCTCGGCAGCCTCGTCCCACGAGATGCGCACATAGCCGCTCTTGCCCCTGTTCTGGGTGTTCCGCTCGCCGTTGGGGTCCCAGTCGACCCGTTTCAACGGATAGCGTACACGGTTCTTCGAGTAGACGCGCCTCTTGTACGCGAGGCCGATGGGACCGACGACGCCCTTCATGGGGGGCTCGAAGGTCTTTCCCTTCGCTTCTATCTTCCAGGCGTTGAACTCCTTCCTATCGTAATTCATCTCGTAGTTCAGGGGTCTGATTCTCGTGATCTTGCCGTCCTTTACGTCTATGAGGGTGGGGACGCCGGAATCTCCCGGTCCTATGAGACTTGAGCCTCTGATGACCTGCTTGTCCGAACCAATGTCGATGTTCTCTTTCTTAGAGTTCATGAGCGCAAAACCTCCACTTTGACCTTAAAGTTGAGCCTGTGAATGAACTGACCGACCCCTCAGGACGAAACCGAAAGCCGGCTCGCTTTCTGGCGCCCCGGTGTTCGTGCAGCTCCCCGACCAGTAGTTCGCGTAGCACTGAACGATGGCAATGTACTTCATTCTCGAAGTAGCAGCCCACCGAGAAGTTGGATTGGCAGGACAGCGCCGCGAGTAGCTCGATGACATGGCTGTTCTCCGGAATTGCCATTTCAGCCCGATACTTCTTGATGAACTTCGCCCATTGAACAGGTGTCATGGCATCCTGGCCGAGCTTCATGGTCTCAACGTTCGGCCCTAGGTTGGGAAACCACATGTCGTACCAGTTCTGTGATGTGAACTCGGCCTTGGGCATACCGCGTGGCGGACGGTGAATGGTTCCGATGCGTGTGCCTTCGCCTTTCACCCTCTGGCTACCGGGCCTGACGATACGGATTGTCATCACTCGCTCCCTTCTATGACGCCCAACAATTAAGATTGTAAACGGAGTGACGGTTTTTTCATTCCGGTTACAATCTGTTGGACTGAACCGCTTCGCTGGACTATGGAGATTCAATGGCTCCTTTGTTGTAGGCTGATTCTATCGAAGCGGCGTGGCCTTTGACAATTGGATAGCGTTTCGCGCGAGAAAAGTAGAAAAACAGTGCTCGTAAGATGTCTCACAAAGGGTTGAAGTAGTGAATTCCTGAAAAAGCACATAGTTTCCCCTCTGCCGATGATGGGGCCCAATAAAAGGATGATCAATTGTCCATCGTGCAGAATCATTCTCATGGAGGCAGCGGAAGCGCTGATGGGTTAAGGACTTCTTTTAGTACCATCTTTCCTTTTCCGCAGTATGGGCAGATCCGGGGATCATGGCCAGTTATCCGGGTGAGGAGTTCCTGCCACGATTCGGATTTCTTTTCTCTTCTCTCATGCCGGCAATCAACGCTAAGGAGTCTCTTACACAGGCCCAGTTTGGTATTCCGATTTCGGTTGCTCAGAATCCCATAGTGTCTGATCTTCACGAACCCATCGGGTAGGATGTGCAGAAGAAAGCGCCGGATGAACTCCGAAGCATCCAGAGTCATGGACTTGATCCTGTCGTTGTCCTTGCGATCCCTGTATCGAAAGGTGACCTTGCCGCCTTCCAGCTTTACCAGCCTGTCGTTCGATATAGCCACCCGATGGGTGTACCGACCAAGGTAATCCATCACCCTCTCTGCGCTCTGAAAAGAGGGTTTGCAGTAGACCACCCATTCCTGCCCGTAGAGTTCCTTGAGCAGGACGTTGAATGCGCTTTTCTCTCTCAAGTGGGCAACCTTGCCAGGGAACACCAACTTCCCTTTCTCATAGGCTTCCTTGAGGTAGGCAAGGAACTTGCCTCTGAAGAGCCGAGAGAGAACCTTGACCGGAAGGAAAAACTCCCCCTTGCAGGGTATCCATCGCAGCCCATCCGGGGACAAACCACCCCCTGTCACGATGCAATGCAGATGGGGATGATCCATGAGCGTCTGGCTCCAGGTATGCAAGACCGCAATGAAGCCCACCTCCGCTCCAAGGTGCTTGGAATCTTCCGTCAGTTCCTTGATGCTCTCCGATGCGGCCTTGAAAAGGGTTGAGTAGACTACCTCCTGGTTTCTCAGGGCTAAAGGCTTCACCCCTTCAGGCACGGTAAAGACCGGATGAAAATAAGCAGTGGGAAGCAAATCCTCTCTCCTCGCTTCAAGCCATCGCTCTTGATCCAGGCACTGGCATTTGGGACAATGACGGTTCCGGCAGGAATTGTAGGAGATCCTCAATCGTCCACAATGATCACACTCATCCACGTGGCCCCCAAGCTCAGCGGTGCGGCAGATCTCAACAGCCCGCATGGCACGCAGATGCCTCAACGGCACCTCGTGGGCTTGCTGGTAGGTCTCTCCATAGGCCCGGAAGATATCGGCCACTTCAAGGCAGTGTTGCATCAGAAGCCCTCCTTTATGAAGTAGGCTCCTGATTTTCTACTAAAGCATCGATGGGACTCTTGATCTTCCCAATATCTTTCCCCGTGATGTGAAGATAAACAGAAGTGGTGCCAGCACTCTTATGCCCCAAAAGCCGCTGAATATAATAGAGATCGGTTCCAGACTCCAGCAGGTGGGTCGCAAAGCAGTGTCTCAAGGTGTGCACCGATACCTTCTTCTTGATTCCTGCTCTCTCAAGAGATGTCTTGAATACCCTTTGGATCGCCGAGACGCTTACGGGGTCAGAGGCATTCCTCCCCGGGAATAACCAATCCAGAGGTCGGTATGTCTTCCAGTAACGACGCAGCATCTCCAAATTGCGCTCGCCCAGCAAGGTATAGCGATCCTTCAGCCCTTTTCCCTCATTGACCCGGATCATCATCCGTCCACTATCGATGTCGGAAACCTTCAGCCGAGTCACCTCGCCAATCCTCAGCCCAGCGGCATAGATGGTCATCAGGATCGTGCGATGCTTTAGGTTCTTTGTCGCTGACAGAATCGATTCCACCTCCTCTCTGGTTAATACTCCAGGAAGTTTCCTCCTCTGCTTGCAACGGGGAATCCTGATAGCGTTCCACTGCTTCTGGAGCGTGTTCTCAAAGAAGAACTTCAACGCACTGTAAGTCTGAACCAGCACGGATTGAGAAGCCTTTCTCTCTTCCATCAGGTAATGCAGATAGGCCCGGATCTCTTCCTCTCCCAACTCCGCAGGCGACTTGCGAAAATGCCTTGCAACACCCTTCATGCAAGCCAGATAGCAAGCGATGGTCTTGGGGCTGAAGCGCCTTAACCTCATGTCCATTTCCATTTGATCCCTTAACTTTCCCATGACAGCCTCCTTTCTTGATGCTCAGGTTTCACTACTCCCAACATCTTACCCAAAGGAGACTGTCACAGGCGACAGGGAACAAAACCGTAATGCAACTTTCTCTGCATCCAATGCAAAACGCTATTCAATTGTCAAAGAACAATTGTTTAATCTACCGCGAAGCGGTTTAGTTCAACAATTATTATACTGCAATTTGTTATTTGTAAGAATCCTATCCATTCAACTACTTTTTGTCAATGAAAATTCAAGAATGTGATGAGCTTCTCTTATGCGTACTGCGAATAAGCGTCATTC
>Ga0256868_10001272_pt1 | contig 13952 bp, 6 predicted proteins | sample RVTome_13_FD_187341 | JGI IMG/M metagenome (GOLD analysis project Ga0256868, IMG submission 187341) | Soil microbial communities from uranium-contaminated site in the Upper Colorado River Basin, Wyoming, United States - RVT92D227 HiSeq ... | reverse complement strand
TATCGCCGACCATCTCGCGGGCGGGTTCGAAGAATCGGTGGTGTGTTTTAAGAATGCCCTGGAAGCGACGGTCCTTAAGCTCTTCCTTGAACTCATCCGGTCCTAAGGAGTCGAGCCATCATGAATTGCAAGCGTCTTGTCATCCTTGCCTTGGTCGTACTGGCCCTGGCCGGCTGCGGCCGCGGGGCCAAAGGGCCGGTGATATATATCGCGAAAGACGCCCTGGCGCTCGAGCGGTTCGGCGCGGCGGAGCTGAGGCGCTATTTGTATTTATCGACCGGCGGGCTTGTGCCGATCATCAGGATCGACTCTTTCAGGGATCTCGGAAAGCCGGGCCTCATCCTTGACCAAAAAGGCCGCTGGCTGCCCGGGAGCGCCGAGGGACCATTATCGGCCGACCGAATTCAGGCTGGCCTTCTGACCGATCTGTCGCCCGGCGAATATAAATTGATGACCGTCAAACAAAACGGAAAGAGCCATCTCCTTATCGCCGGCGGCGGCGGGACGGGGATCCTTTACGGAATATATACCTTTATAGAAAAGCTCGGCATCCGGTTTTACCTGGACGGCGACGTCGTCCCCGAGGAAAAAATCGAATTCCGTATGCCCAACCTGGACGAGAGCGGCCGGCCCTTGTTCAAGTTACGGGGGATTCAGCCATTCCATGACTTCGCCGAGGGCCCGGACTGGTGGAACGAGGACACGTATAAGGCCGTCCTCGGACAGTTGCCCAAGCTGCGGATGAACTTCTTCGGCCTTCACACCTACCCAGAAAGGAATCCCAATGCCGAGCCGACGGTCTGGATCGGAATGTCCGACGAATATGACAAGAATGGACGTGTCCAAGCGGGCTACCCGTCGAGCTATCAGAACACGATGAGGTCCAATCCGGGATCGCATAACTGGGGCTATCAGCCTAAAAGGACCGGCGATTTTCACTTCGGGGCGGCCGAGCTTTTCGAGCGTGACGACTTCGGTGCGGAAGTCATGGAAGGCCTGATGCCCGAGCCGAAAACGTCGGAGCAGTCGAACGAGCTTTTCAACAGGACGGCGGCGATGCTGCGCGGAGCATTCGCCTTCGCCCGGAACCTTGGAATTCAGACGTGCGTCGGGACCGAGACGCCCCTGACCATTCCGGCTCTTGTCCAAGAGCGGCTGAAGAAAATGGGCCTGGATCCCAAGGACCCCAAGATCGTCAAAGATCTCTATAAGGGGATCTTCCAGAGGATCCTGTTGGCCTATCCCTTGAATTATTATTGGCTCTGGACGGATGAGGGTTGGACCTGGTCGGACGCGAGCGACAAAGCGATCAAGGCCGTGACCACGGATTTGGACATGGCCGTCCAGGCGGCCGACGAGCTCAAGGTCCCGTTCAACCTCGCCACGTGCGGCTGGGTTCTCGGCCCGCCGAGCCGGCGGACGCTCTTCGACGAGGTATTGCCGAAAAAAGTGGCGGCGAGCACGATCAACCGCGAAGTGGGAAGAGCGCCCGTCGATCCCAATTTCGCTCGGATCGAAGGCCGGTCCAAGTGGGCCATTCCCTGGCTCGAAGACGATCCTTCGCTCACCTCGCCCCAGCTCTGGGTCGGCCGGATGCGGCGCGACGCCGCGGACGCGCATAAATATGGCTGTGACGGCTTAATAGGCATCCACTGGCGGACGCGGATCCTCTCGCCAAATGTCCTGGCTCTGGCGCGGGCAGCTTGGGACCAGAGCTGGAACACTCTGCCGGCGAACTTTAAAGACTTGGTGGGTCCTGTCAATGGCCAGGATGTGACGTTTGCCGATCGGGCGATCGCGGGAACAAAGGAAGAGGCTATTTATAAAGACGTCAGGGACCGCATGTATGGTTATCATCTGCTCGTGCCGGATGGGACATATGAGGTTACGCTCAAATTCTGCGAAGGAGAATTCGACCGGAAAGGCGGCCGCGTTTTCGATGTGATCATCCAGGGCAAGAAGGTCGCCGAAAAGCTGGATATCTTCGAGCGCGCAGGACGTTACAAGGCGCTCGACCTCGTGTTCAGAAACATCGAAGTCGCGGCCGGCCGGCTGGCGATCGATTTCGGCGACCGCATCCATTATCCGTCGATTGCGGGCCTCGTGATCGTGGGAGTGGCGAAAAGCGGTGAAAAGGTCGTCAAGAAGATCAACTGCGGAGGGCCCAAAGTCCTGGATTACGAAGCCGACTGGCCCGAAACGCCGCGCCATCTCCCCGCGCTCGATTTCTACTTGGACTGGGCGAGGAACCAGTTCGGCCGGGCTGCGGCCCAGGAGATCGCCGAAATCTTGGCTAAGGTCGATGGCAGGCTCCCGATCCCGGTGAACTGGACAAACGGTCCGGGCGGCGTCGTTCCCGACAAGCGGCCCTGGGATGAGGTGCAGAAAAATTTCCAATTCGTGGACGAGCTGGCCGGGCTGAAGCCGCATATCAAAGGGAACGGATCTGCTGAACGATTCGATTACTGGCTGAAGAATTTCGAATATATGCGGGAGATCGCCCATTTCGAGTGTCTCTGGGCGGAATACAATAGATTTTTTGAAGAAGCCAAGGCCGAGAAAGATCCGAATAAGAAGCGGGCCATGGTCCGGGAATCGCTGCTGTCCTTGCGGGTCCAGATGGTCAATTCCTTGAAGGCGATCTTCGGGTCTCTCCTGGCGACGGTCAGCAATACCGGCGAGCTTGGGACGATCGCCAATTGGGAGCAGCACAACATGCCGGATTCGATCGAGAAGCCGGGCGAGGAGCTTAAAAAGTTGTTGAACGCCGAGTTGCCGCCGGAGGCGAGGCTTTCAAGCACCTATGAGGGCCCGGCGCGCATTGTCGTTCCCACCCTCCGGCCGAGCCTTGAGGCCGGCGAAAGCCTGAAGCTGAAGGTCATCATTCTCGCCCAGAATCCGCCCCGGGAGGCGGCGCTGTATTGGAGGGAAATGGGAAAGGGAAAATACCAGGTCGTTCCATTGCAGAAAGTCGCTCGAAGCGTCTATTCCGTGACGTTGCCCGCCCTGAGCGTAGACATCGAATATTACATCAAAGCCCGCACCGGCGAGCAGGACATTGTCTTTCCCGTTACAGCCCCCGCCCTCAATCAAACCATTGTCCTTATCCCCATATCATAAATCTGAATTATTCATGAATTACGTTGTATCTCCAGGTCCTGAATTTGTCGACGGGCGCCGAATTCGGGGACATGACCCAAATTCTCTGGAATTTGGGATCGTGTCCCCCTCGTTCTGAATTCGGCGCCATCTGCAAATTCTCTTCTCGAGGAAACGACACAATTTATGAATAATTCAGGTAAATAGACAGAGCCAGCCTAACACAACATATTGGCAACGATGCGGGTCGCATTGACCAGGGCGGCCAGACGCCCGAAGCGGGGGGGATCCTCGGTGATTATTTTTCCAGAGACACGATTCCAGCTTTAACTTTTCAACCAGCGGCGTTCGATCTCCTCTAAAGTTTTCCCTTTCGTTTCGGGCAGGACGAACCACATGAAGAGAAAATCGATGACGCACATCCCCGCGTAAAGCCAGAAGGCAAAGGATTCGTGGAGCTTGTCGGCGATCACCGGGAAGGTCAGGGATACGACGAAATCCGCGAACCAGAGAGCGACGGTGGCGATGGCCATGGCCTGTCCGCGGATGCGCGTCGGAAAGATCTCGGCGATGACGACCCAGACGATGGGGCCCATGGCCATGGCGAAGAAGGCGACATAGAGGAGGGTGAAGACCAGCACCAGCCCGCCGGAAAAGAGCTGGAACTTAAAGGCCGCCCCGAGAAGAATGAACGAAATCCCCATGCCTGCGCAGGCGCCGAGCAGCAGAGGCTTTCGCCCTACGCGGTCGACAAGCACGATGGCCACGATCGTAAAAAGCATGTTGACGAGCCCGACGATCGTCGATTGGAGGATGGCCGTGCCGCGGGCCAGTCCCGCGGTCTCAAAAAATCTCGGCGAGTAATAGATCACGGCGTTGATGCCCGTGATCTGTTGAAAGACGGCCAGGACCACGCCGACGAGAAGGGCCGTCCGGAATCCAGGCTTGAAAAGTTCGGAAAGCCTGCCTTGTTCGAGGGTCAGCGTTTCCTTGATGCTCAGGACTTCGGCCGACGCCGGCCCGGGCTCATTGACCCGGCTCAGGACCTCGAGGGCCTCATTCTCCCGGCCCTGCTTCACCAGCCAGCGCGGGCTTTCCGGGACGCGCAGGACAAGGCCGAAGAAGATCACCGCAGGAATCGCTCCTGCGGCGAACATCCAACGCCAGTTTGACGGCCCCGCTCCAACGAGAATCCAGTTGACGAAGTAGGCGAGCAGAATCCCCGTGACGATGGTCATTTGGTTGACCGAGACGAGCGCCCCACGGATCCGGGCCGGGGCGATCTCCGAGATGTAAAGCGGGCAGACGAGCGAAGCCGACCCGATGGCCAACCCGCCGATGAAGCGGAAGACCAGGAATTGGAAGAGGTTTTGAGGGATCGCGCAACCGACGGCCGAGACAAAAAACAGGACAGCCGAGACGAGAAGAAAGCGCTTTCGCCCGATCCGGTCGCTTGCGACCCCGGCGATCCAGGTCCCGACCATACAGCCGACGAGGACGATGCTGACGGCCAGTCCCTCGCCGAGCGAGCTCAGCGAAAACTGGTCTTTGAGGAAGCGGGTTGCGCCGGCGATGATGGCCGTGTCGAAACCGAAAAGAAGGCCGCCGATGGCGGCGATGACGGAGACGAAGACGACGTAGGCTTTCTTGCCCATTTCATTAACCTCTTGCCCCATGGAATTCTTTGAACGCGTCGAATAGGGCCACGACATTTTGGGTCGGAACATTGGCCTGGATGTTGTGGACGGCGTTGAAAATGAACCCGCCGCCCTTGCCGAAGACCTTGCAGCGGTCGAGGACTTCTCGTCGGACCGCCGCCGGCGTCCCGAACATCAGCGTCTTTTGCGTGTCCACACCGCCGCCCCAGAAGACGATGTCCGGGCCGTACTTGGCCTTGAGCTTTTCGCCTTCCATCCCGGCGGCCGAACATTGGACGGGATTGAGGATGTCAAACCCCGCTTCGATGAACGCCGGAATGAGCGTTTCGACCGCGCCACAGGAATGCTTGAAGGTCTTCCAGGCCGTGTTTTTGTGAATCCAGGTATTGACCTGCTTGTAGTATGGGGCGTAGAGCGAACGGAACGTCTCGACCGAGCAGAACGTTGAGAGCTGCGTGCCGAAGTCTGTGCCGCAGATGAAGACCGCTTGGACGCGGTCGCTGACCTGGCCGCAGATTTTCTCGAGGTTCGCCAGCGCGACCTCGGTCTGCTTTTCAAAGATCTTATGGATATAGGATGGACGGGTCAAAGTCGAAACATACCATTCCTCGATGTCCCGGATGCCCTTGGGATACTTGAGGAACGGCGCAGGAACGAGGGCGATGTCGCCGAAAGCTGTGCCGCCGAACGTGGCCATGACGCCGCGGCCGGTCAGCGCAGCTGCTTTCGTCGCTTCGCCGAAATAGCGGAGGTCCCGTTTCGAGATGGGGCCGAATTCCTCCAGGTTATCCTCGGGATTGAGCTTGTCCTCGTCGATCGGATCCTGCCGGACGATCGTGTCGAAGAAGAAGCCGTTCTTGGGCAGGCGGCCCGAGGGCGGGGCGGAGAGGTCGCCCTTGGGATAGATGAGCGTGTCGCCGTTCTTGTCCTTTGTCGTTTTGAAATGCTCGGAAACAAGGACCTCGACACCGCTGTCCATCCGCCAGAGCTTCCAGCTCTCGTTGCGAAAGCCGAAGAGCGTCTCCGCGGCGTATACGCCTTCGACGTCGATGCCCAAAGCCGTCTGCAGGTCGTCTTCGATCAGGCCGAGCATCTGGTAGGGCTCATGAACTTTGACCGGCCGCTTTTCGAGGCCGTAGTGATCGCGGAGGGCGAGGACGATGTTCACGTGCATGCCCGTAACCGCTGTGCCGCCGAAATCCATGGGGATGCGGTCAGACTCTTTGTGGTTTAGCGCTGTGATCACCCGTTCCCTGCTGGTCATGGTCTTCGGCCTTTTCTTAGATTTGCATCCTATCAAATTTTATCCAGATTTTCATTTATTTGACGAGCGGCGATGATGCCCCGCGGCATGCAGGTTGTCCGACAATTCGAAAAATTAATATTTTTAAAGCTAATTTTCCCATTTTCGATCTAGTTTACGGAGCAATTTTGATCTATATGGCTATTTCATGCTTGATTTCTATTATGATTTCCCATTTTAAATTTTTGAAAATAATTATCGGACAGCCTGCAAGCCACGGGGCGCTGCTGGACGGGGACGGTCCTAATTTTTCAAAAACAGGGGACAGTCCTAGTTTTTTAACCAAAAGATAGAAAGGGCAGTCTGAAAATAGGACCGTCCCCTTTTATTAAAAGATAGAAAGGGCAGCCTGAAAATAGGACCGTCCCCTTTTAGGACCGTCCCCTTTTACTGGCGGTTTTCAACGGTATCGTCCTTTGGGGCGCTACCGACCAAATAGGGACAGGATATTGTGTCCCCCTTGCATTTAAACGATATCGTCCCTTGGGGCGCTACCGGCCAAATAGGGACAGGGTATTGTGTCTCCCTTGCGTTTTATTATTGCGGGGAGAGAAAGGCCGGTCACTGGTACCAGGCCAGCAATCGGTCGCGGCTCGCGTCCAGGTTCATTCCTTGGGGGGCTTTGATCTTCCAGATTTTGGATCTCGCATTCGTTTGCAGATCAAAAATCGTTATGTGCTCTTGAGTCCCTTCATCAAAAAATACGGCGACAAACCGCTCTTCCGGATCGAAGAGAGGGCGGTTGATGATCCACCCCGGTCCTTTATCCGGTCCTCGTTGCATTTCTCCCGTGTCCGGATCGAACAGGACAAAATATTCCCGGGCTCCCTTATCCGTCCATTCGTTCACGAGCCCGAACAGGCGTTGAGTCTGGTGCATGAAGAGGAGAGCTAATCCTCCCGCGATCCCCCAACTTTCGGTCTCCCAGCGAGAAATGCTCAGAGGAATCTCGTTTTCAAATGAGAGTTGACGCCACTCCTGAAAGCGAGGGGACAGATAAGCATTTTGTTCGAACGAGGAGGCATTCTCGGGGTTCTTTTCCACAGAGACAAGGACCAGGTCTCTGTCTTCGGAGACATCCACGAATTTCCATCGCACCTGGCGCGGAAATTGGATGGTTTGAAACTGCGGCGGCGTCGCGTCGAGCCGGACAAGATGGGCTTTGTTGGCCGAGATCTCCCCGGGATCGGTCCGGCCGGACATCGATCCTTCAAATGTGGAGAAGACTAGGCTGTCCTTGTCGAGAAACAGGCAGCCCGACAGTTCCCCGCACGTCAATTCCCCCGGCGAGGATCCATCCTCCGCAGGAGCCAGCACGCCCTTTGTCCCCTGATAGATTTTGGCGATGGTCCCGTCGATTTTTCCGGCATAAAGGCGGTTGGTTTCACAGCCCGTGACGACGAAGAACCTCGATCCGTCGCTGTTCCAACCTACCGTGCGGCCGCCTTCGGACAGGACGGGCTTTTCGTTTCCCGTCGACAGCTCCAGGAGAATCGTCCGATCCTTTTGGGCATAGACGAGATAATGTCCGTCCGGCGATAAGGCGGCCGCGTCAACGTCGGTGAGGAGAATCTCGGCGGAGTCCTTGGTGACGGCGTAGATGCTCGACTGAGAAAGAACGTAGAGAACTCCGGGGATCTTCATTTTGGGGGCGCAGCCGGGCAAGACGAAAAGCATGAAGATCAAGGCGGCTAAAAGAGCATGATTCCAGGCCGACCTAAGGATGCGGAGGGGGCATTTTTTCACGGCAAAATCTCCTCGCAGAAGAAGACATATTAGCAGAAATCCAGGGAGAAAACCATTCGCGAGACGCCCCGAAATTCGAGACACAATTCCAATTTCCATATTTCGGTCAAGGCCGAAGCCGGGAAAAAGCAGGGAAATGGGTATTGTGTCCCCCGAATATTTTTGCCGGGCTGGTACAGCTTCAGGAGCCACTTATTTTTTGCTCAAAAAATATATCTCGATATTTTTAGGGATACCGCAAATTATAGTGATATATCCTTCCGGATGCCCCAAAATATTGTGGATTTTGGCTCCAAAAATGCTTTACTTTCAGGCCGATTTTTTATATAATTTTTATCTAGAAAATACCTGCGGGTCCGATGAGAATTCTGATCTCATACCCCGTCCGTTTTCAATGAGATAAAAGCCATGAAACAACAAAAATATACGGCCGAAAGCATCAAAGTTTTAAAGGGGCTGGAGGCGGTCCGCAAACGACCGGCCATGTACATCGGGAGCACCAGCACCGAGGGGCTCCATCACCTGGTCTATGAAGTCGTCGACAACTCCATCGATGAAGCCCTGGCCGGCTACTGCAAGAACATCGAGGTCTATATCCACGTCGATAATTCGATCACGGTCATCGACGACGGCCGCGGTATTCCTGTCGAACAGCACAAGAAGGAGAAAAAATCCGCCGCTGAAGTCGTCATGACCATGCTTCACGCCGGCGGTAAATTCGACGACAAGACGTATAAAGTATCCGGCGGTTTGCACGGAGTGGGCGTCTCGGTCGTGAACGCGCTTTCCAAGCGCCTGGACCTTGAGATCAAGCGCGACGGCGGGATCTTCACCCAGAGCTACGAACGGGGGATTCCCGTCACCAGGCTGAAGCAGGTCGGCAAGACCAAGAAAACCGGGACCAAGGTCACGTTCTGGCCCGACGACGAGATCTTCGAATTGACGGAGCATAACTTCGAGATCCTCACCCAGCGGATGCGGGAGCTGTCCTTCCTTAATAAAGGCATCCGGATCATCATCACCGACGAGCGGATCAACAAGTCTCATGAGTTCCAGTATAAGGGCGGGATCCTGGAGTTCGTCCAATACCTCAACCAGAACAAGACCGTCCTCAACCCGCGGCCCATTTACTTCGAGTCGAAGAAGGACGACGTTGTGGTCGAACTCGCCTTCCAGTACAACGCCGGCTATTCCGAAACGATCTTCACCTTTGTCAACAACATCAACACGACCGAAGGCGGCACGCACCTCATCGGCTTCAAGTCCGCGCTGACGCGCTGCATCAACAACTACGCCGTCGCCCACAACATGTTCAAGGACCTGAGCGCGAATGCCCTCTCGGGCGATGACACGCGCGAAGGCCTGTGCACCGTGCTCAGCGTCAAGATGCGCGACCCCCAGTTCGAGGGACAGACCAAGACCAAGCTCGGAAATTCCGAGGTCAAGGGGATCGTGGAGTCGCTGGTCAACGAGCAGCTCGCGGCCTACCTCGAGGAGAATCCGACGAACGCCAAGCGGGTCGTCCTGAAGGCCCTGGACGCGGCGCACGCCCGCGAGGCCGCCCGCAAGGCCCGCGAGCTCGCCCGCCGGAAGAGCGTGCTTGAATCGTCGTCGCTCCCCGGCAAGCTGGCCGACTGCCAGGAGCGCGACCCGGCTCTGGCCGAGATCTACATTGTCGAAGGCGATTCCGCCGGCGGCTCGGCCAAGCAGGGCCGCGACCGCCGCTTCCAGGCCATCCTGCCCCTCAAGGGCAAGATCCTCAACGTCTGGAAAGCCCGCCAGGACAAGATCTTCAACAACGAGGAGATCGGGATGATGGTCGCCGCCCTGGGGACGAGCATCGGCGAAGAGGAATCCAGCCTGGAGAAGCTCCGCTACCACAAGGTCATCATCATGACCGACGCCGACGTGGACGGCTCCCATATCCGGACGCTCCTTATGACCTTTTTCTACAGGCAGATGAGATCCCTCATCGAGCGGGGCTACCTTTATATCGCCCAGCCGCCGCTCTACAAGATCGCCCGGGGCAAGGAGGTCTTGTACCTTAAAGAGGAGCGGGCCTACGAAAAATGGATCGTCAAGAAGATCTCCGAGGACTTCAAGGTCCGGGTCAAGGGCAGGAAGGACGTCTTTGAGGGCGAGAAGTTCCGCAAGCTCTTCCTCCGGATCATGCAGAAGAAAAGCTACATCCAGCTCCTCGAGCGGAAGAACTATCCGTTTTTTCTCATCGAGCTTCTCATCCGGGAGGGCGTAAACGGACTCGAGTTCCTCCAAGACAAAAAGTCCATGAAACGCCTTCAGTCTCTCATCGAGGCCAAAAACCTCGAGACGACGCTGACCAAGGATGAGGAGTATGACACCTGGGAGCTGTCCGTCACGTTCGCCATCAACGGCATGTCGATCACCTGCCAGGTGAATTTGCGCCTCGTCGATTCCATCGAGTACAAGAACCTCTTTAAGATCGTCCAGGAGCTCGAGGAGTTCCGGCCGCCGTACGAGGTCCTCAGCGACGGCGAGACTGTGGTCGTCGAGAACGAGACAAAACTCCTCGACTACCTCCACGAGAAGGGCAAGAGGGGCGTCTCGATCCAGCGCTATAAAGGCTTGGGCGAGATGGCCCCCGAACAGCTTTGGGAAACGACGATGAATCCTCAGAACCGGGCGCTCTTAAAGGTCTCGATCACGGATGCCGTCGCGGCCGACGAAGTCTTCTCCATCCTCATGGGCGACGAGGTCGACCGGCGGCGCGAGTTCATCGAGTCGAACGCCCTCATGGCCCAAAATTTGGATATATAATCCCCCTTTCCCCCTTTGGGAAAGCGGGTGAGCGGAGATATTCAGTGGCGAGATCATGATCCCAGCGAAGAGACAACATGGACAAAGAGAAGGATAAACAAAAAGACAAGGACGAAAAGAAAGAGCTTCCGCCCGTGGCGGCCGACCTGACCGTCGTCTCGCTCGAAGAGGAGATGAAGCGGTCTTATCTCGATTACGCCATGAGCGTGATCATCGGGCGGGCCATTCCCGACATCAAGGACGGGCTCAAGCCGGTCCACCGCCGCGTTTTATACGCGATGTACGAGACGGGGACGCTCTGGAACAAGCCCTACAAGAAGTCGGCGCGCATCGTCGGCGACGTCATCGGCAAATACCATCCTCACGGTGATCAAGCCGCATACGACACCCTCGTCCGCATGGCCCAGGACTTCAGCCTTCGCTATCTCCTCGTGGACGGCCAGGGGAACTTTGGCTCGATCGACGGCGATCCGCCGGCCGCCATGCGATACACCGAAGTCCGGATGACGAAGCTGGCCTCGGAACTCCTGGCCGACATCGAGAAGGACACGGTCAACTTCGTCCCCAATTACGACGAAAGCCTGACCATGCCCGAGGTCCTCCCGTCGAAGTTCCCGAACCTTCTGGTCAACGGAGGATCGGGTATCGCCGTCGGCATGGCGACCAACATTCCTCCCCATAACCTGAGCGAGGTCATCGACGGCATCATCTATCTCATCCAGCATCCCAACGCGAGCCTCGATAAGATCATGGAGCACGTCCCGGGCCCCGATTTCCCGACGGGCGGATACATCTTTAACCGGCAGGGCATCCGCGACGCCTACCAGACCGGGAGGGGCAGCATCCAGATCCGGGCCAAGACCATGATCGAGCACGGCGAAAAGGGCGAGCGGGAGCGGATCGTCGTCACCGAGATCCCATACGCGGTCAACAAGGCCCGGCTTATCGAGAACATCGCCGAGCTCGTCAACGCGAAAAAGCTCGAGGGTATCGCCGATATCCGCGACGAATCGGACCGGGAAGGCATCCGCGTCGTCATCGAGATCAAAAAGGGCGAACTGCCCGAGGTCGTCCTGAACAACCTCTATAAGCACACCGCTCTCCAGATTTCGTTCGGCATCATCATGCTGGCCATCGTCGATAAGCAGCCCAAGTATCTGGGCCTGATCGATATCATGAAGTATTTCATCTCCCACCGCCAGGACGTCATTAGGCGCCGGACGCGGTTCGACCTCAAAAAGGCAGAGGCCCGGGCCCATATCCTGGAGGGGCTGACGATCGCTCTCGACCATCTCGACGCCATCATCAAGCTCATCCGCTCCTCGAAGAACGTCGATGAAGCGCGGACGGGGCTCATGGAGCAGTTCAAACTGACCCAGGTCCAGGCCCAGGCCATCCTCGAAATGCAGCTTCAGCGGCTGACCCACCTCGAGCGGGACAAGATCGCCCGGGAATACGAAGAGGTCAAGGCCCTCATCGCCAAGCTCAAGAAAATCCTGAGCTCGGACAAGCTCGTCCAGGAGATCATCGTCGATGAGCTCAAGGAGATCAAGGAACATTACCGCGACGAGCGCCGGACCGAGATCCGCGACGAGGTCGTGACCGACATCCGGGCCGAGGACCTCATCAAGGAGGAGGACGTGGTCGTCATGACGACCCAGTCCGGCTACATCAAGCGGACGTCCCTCTCGTCCTACCATTTCCAAATGCGCGGGGGCAAGGGCCGGCGGGGCATCAGCATGAAGGCCGAGGACGTCGTCGAGGACGTCTTCGTCTGCTCGACCCACTCCTACCTCCTTTTCTTCACGAACAAGGGACGCCTCTATTGGCTCAAGGCCCTCGAGATCCCGGACGTGGGGATCTCGGGGCGGGGCAAAGCCATCGTCAATTTGGTCGAGTTCCAGCCGGGCGAGACGATGACCTCGATCGTGGCCGTCAAGGACTTCAGCCCCGACACGTACGTCGTCATGATGGCCAAGGACGGACTGATCAAGAAGACCGGGCTCGACGAGTTCAAGAACATCCGCCGGGGCGGCATCATCGCCATGTCGCTCCGCCCCAAGAGCGAGCTCCTGTGGACGCGGCTCACGGACGGGAAACGCGATATCGTCATCGCCACGAAGTTTGGCAAGGCCATCCGCTTTGGCGAGAAGGACATCCGGCCCATGGGCCGGGCGGCGGCCGGCGTGCGGGCCATGAAGCTCGGCAAGAAGGACGAGGTCATCGGCATAGTGGCCATCGGCGATGAGGACGAGTTCATCTTCACCGCCACCGAAAAGGGCTACGGCAAGAAGACCGAGACGGGACTCTACCGGAAGACGCGCCGGGGCGGAAAGGGCATTCTGAACCTTAAGGTCACGTCCAAGATCGGTCCCGGCATTGCCGCCCTCGGCGTCGCCGATGAGGACCTCCTCGTCGTCACCGTATCGGGCAAGGTCATCCGCATCCAGACGAATCAGGTGCGGGCGACGGGGCGGGCGACCCAGGGCGTCCGGCTCATCAATCTCGAAAATAAAGACCGGGTCTCATCCGTGGCCAAGGCCCGCGAAGAAAGCGAATAAAGGGGCGGGTCCATGCCCGCTCGCCACTCGGACGGTTTTTGCCGCCAATCAGCCCTCGCTTGGGGAAAATTAAAGAATATGTCTTGTTGTTTTTTCCCCCTTATTAATACAAACGCAATAATTATGGTCACTTTGTCGTTGCGAGCGACCGGAGGGAGCGTTGCAATCTCCTCAAGAAAAATATGAGATCGCCGCGTCGCTTCGCTCCTCGCGATGACATTTTATTTAATGCGTCTGTATTAGTCTGAATTATTCATGAATTACGTTGTATCTCCAGGTCCTGAATTTGCAGAAGGGCGCCGAATTGGGGACATGACCCAAATTCTCCGGAATTTGGGATCGTGTCCCCCTCGTCTTGAATTCGGCGCCATCTGCGAATTCTCTTCTCGAGGAAACGGCGCAATTCATGAATAATTCAGATTAAGATCGCATTCAAGAAAAAATTCTTGACATTGCGCTGATTTTTGTGGGAAAATTCGGCCCTAAGGAAGACGGGAATTCCGAAAAAGTTTAGAAAGAAGAGATTTTTTTCTTTGGGAATGGGGCAATGTCGGGGTTTGGTCCTTTAGGTGGTTTAGGGGGAAATCTATCCATATTTGAAAGGGCGAGCTCTCCATTACCCTGGTCATCGACATAAAAAGGAGGGCGCCATGTCTTTTCGCCGTATTTTTGGCTGCGTGTTTTTCTCTATATTATTAGCTTTTTTGACGATAAGTCCGTCGGGCTCGACTTCGCAGAACACAGAGAACTCGACTCTCCAGGCGACGGCTCTTATTGCCGGCCGCAATG
>Ga0256868_10001269_pt1 | contig 13965 bp, 13 predicted proteins | sample RVTome_13_FD_187341 | JGI IMG/M metagenome (GOLD analysis project Ga0256868, IMG submission 187341) | Soil microbial communities from uranium-contaminated site in the Upper Colorado River Basin, Wyoming, United States - RVT92D227 HiSeq ... | reverse complement strand
AAACGGAGGTGATGTCATGAAAAAACTTCTACTAATAACGATGCTTCTGATAGGTTCTATTTTTATTTTCAGTGGATGCGAGGACGAGGTTTATATCGTGAAGCCGGATCATACTCCTCCTTCCAGGCCCAAGGGCATTTACAGCATCACTGCGGATAAGGCCGTTTACTTGTTTTGGGAGGAAAATGATGAGAGAGATTTTGCTGAATACATGGTTTATAGAACAACCGATCCTCAATCAAACCTATACCACCACATCGGCACGGTGGATACTTCTGCATACATTGATTACAATGTGAAGAACGGGAATACCTATTATTATGTTGTGACCGCAGTGGATTACAAAGGGAATGAGAGCGATTTCTCGGATGGGATACAAGACACACCCCGTCCGGAGGATTTTAATTGGAAGTTGTATGATCGCTTTTTCAAACCTTCCTCCTCCGGATTTGACTTCTCCGGTCCCGAGATCGTTGATTGGGATTATGTCTATGCCGACGTCTACTTGGAGTATGATACAGATCTTGAAACCTTCTTTCTCTGTGTAGCGAACAACCTGACCGATATACAGGACTTTGGCTTTACGGATAATTTGGATAATGTGGACTGGTCTCCGGATGAAGGATGGTCAACTTTGGGTTGGATGGAAGTGATAACCGGACATACCTACATCGTCTGGACCGCAGACGATAACTACGCCAAACTTAGAGTCACCCAAATAATCGATAATACCCGTCTAACTTTTGATTGGGCATACCAGGTAGACCCGGGTAATCATGAATTGGCGCCCAGACCGCCTCATGCAGACAATTATCTTAGAGTGGCGGCTGTGGAGAAATAACCTAAGTTTAAGAAAGGAGAAAGGCCATGTTGAAAAAAATAGGCTGGATAGGAGTAGTAACCCTGATAAGTTTAATTGCATTCGGATCGAGCTTTGCCTATGACGATTCCTATGGAGTGAAGCATCGGGTGGTAGATCATCCCTATCTCGACGTTAGGGTGTGGGTGGATAAGGGGGAGGGGGCAAATTATCATCCCGGGGATAACATCAAAGTCTATTTCCAGGCATCGCGGGACTGTTATGTGGTGATATACGATATCGATACTAGGGGATATGTAAGTCTGCTATATCCTACCGACCAGGGAGATGATTCGTATGTGGAAGGGGGGAGAACTTACCGGATTCCCGATAATTTTGACGATTATGATCTGACCATAGACGGACCCGACGGAACCGAGTATATCACCGTCGTAGCCAGTTTGGAACAGATTGATTACCCCAATTTCCCCGGAGCAAATTCGGACGACGAACAGATTTATGCCTACAAATTGGACGGAGAGGATCCGTTTGAATTCATGCAGGACATAAATCGCGAGATCACCTCGTACGACTATGCTTCGGACGTTTGCATCTTCAACGTGGAATACGAGCATCCCCAGTGGTACTATCATCCCCAGGTGGTTTACGTGGATCGACCGGTGGATCTGGTGTGCGGGGGAGCGTATTTCGATTATCCCTGGGGGGTGGAGGTATGGATAGACGGGGTATTCTACGGAATGACTCCCATTCTCATCCCCTCGTTGGTGGTTGGGCGGCATTACTGCTCCTTCTGGTTTAATGGCTGCTGGATTTGGAGAGACTGGTTCCACGTCAGACACGACTATCACACCAGGGTGTGGGCGAACTGCTGGGACAGATACAGGTATGTGGAGAGGAGGTATGTGGAAAAAAGCTACCGGGCGGAAAAAGCTCAAAGAAGAAGGGGAGGTGAAGAAATGGGGGGATTAGTGAGACCGGTTCGGACATTTGAAAGGGACAGATTAGCCCGACGCGAAGGATCTTCAATCGAAAGGAACAAGCAGATAGTAAACGACCAACCTGCCAGACAAAGGGGAACCGAAGATCGCTTGAAGTCAGCTTCGGTTTCAAATGACTCCAAAACCAAGAGAACGGTGAGGGAGATAGAGTCGGGAGGAATTCGTCGCTCACCGAAATCTGTTCGCTCCACAAACTCAAATGAGAGAGAAGCAGCAGGTAAAGAGACCCGGATAGAAAGAAAAGAGCTTCGAAAAACAGAAAGAGAGCGGGAATCCATCAAGCCCAGCGAAAAAGCTAATAGACCGACCCAGGTTAAGAGAAGTGAAAACCCGAAACCGCAACCCAAAGCGGAGAGAGTGAAGACCAGCGAGAAGGAAACAAAAAGAACTAATGAAGGGAGTGTAAAAAGGGAATCCGCTAGATCGGGAAATAACTCGAGCGAGGGAACGAGCTCGGGTAGCAAGTCGCAGGGGAGAAGAAGATAAGATTGCGGCAGATGGTCGGTCACAGATTTTATAAATCGCCCGGGAATCGTAGGGGTTTTGAAAAATCAAATCTGTTGACAAAAGGTTTTGCTTGAATATATTTATCAATAGCATAACAGAGGATATCAATTCCTTTCAATGGCACTATGCCAAGTGGGGTTACGGAAATGAAGAGAATCTTTACGGGTATGATTTGCTGGATTACGGTGATCGTATTTTTATCTTCTGCCCAGGCTATAGATCGTAGTCCCAAAAGCAGCGATTCGGACCAGAAAAAAGAAACGACGGAAATCAAAGAGGGTAAGGTGAAAAGAAGCTGGGAGGTTACCCGGAAAACCAACTTGCCCTCTGAAAAAACTACCAGTAAGGACGACAGCCAAAAGAAAGCTGAAACCAAGACAGCTGAAGGGAAGGAGAAGTACGATTACTTTTTGGACCGGAACAATAACGGAATTGATGACCGACTGGAAGGTAATGTAAAAAACAAAGAGATAAGGAAACCGGAGATTACCGAAAAGAAAACACCTTCCTCTCCAGAAAAAACCACACCCAAAGTGGCTCCAACTACCAAGACAAAAGAGAGAACTAAAACAGAAAGCACGAGTGTACCCAAACAAGAAGCAAAACCGAAAGAAATCGAAAAAAAGCGGGGAAGCGAAAAGAGGTAATCCAGAAAGTTAAAAGAATAGAGCAAAGAGTGCAGAGTAAAGAGTAAATTCCTTAATCAGTCTGATGGATATTTAATTTTGGGTTTCGTCTATATACAAACCAGCATCCGGTTAATAGAGATGCTGGTATTTATCTAAATAGGGATTGATTCCGTATGGCTCAGATAAAAATTTCAGCGAAGGATTTGGGAGCTTTGGCTTTGTCCAAATTCTGTCCCAGATGTTTTTGGATAACAAGGCATTGTTCCAAGCTGCCCTTCCAGATTTTCCCCGGAATATTTAGTTCCATTGATTCCTATACCAAGAAAGTGACCAACCTTCACTTCGAACGACATAATCAATTGCCATTCTGGTTGGAGAGTTTATGTGTTCGAGCCAAGCCGGTGAAAGTACCCCATCATTCCAAGTTTAAAGTTTTGGATGAAGAGACGGATATCCTTTTGAACGGGATGCCAGATGAGATACTGCAAAAAGAGGATGGGTCCTTTTTAATTTTGGACTATAAAACGGCCAAATATACGAAAACCCAGGATAGCCTACTTCCTCTTTACGAAGTTCAACTTAATGCCTATGCTTACATCGGGAAACGGAATGGTTTTGATCCTATAGTGGGTTTGGCTTTGGTTTACATGGAACCCCAGACGGATTTATCCATAGACACCTTGGATTCGGTCATACATGAAGATGGATTTCTGATGGGATTCGGAGGGCATACTCTGGAAATAAAGTTGAACGATGAAAAGTTGATTCCGCCGCTATTAGAAGAAGTCAGAAAAATCTACGACAATCCTGTTCCGCCAGACGGAAACAATGAATGCAAGGATTGCTTGCTATTAGATGAGCTCATAAATATAGTTGGAAACTGAAATAAAGATCAAATAATTCGTAACATGCCCGCTACGTCGATTGACTGGCGGGATTTTTTATCCCTTATAAGCCACTGATAACGAATCTTTTTGCTTGACATGAATTTTTACTACTGCTATCTTGTAACAAAATAGTACGCCATTAACAGAAAAGAACCGAAAGGAGGTGAACAAATAGTTTGATGTTAAGGAGTAGTGGTTATCTTTAACTGGCATTAAATAATGTTGCGAAAACCCTCGCATGAGGCGAGATGAGAAAGGGACGAATCATGAGAAAAACATTTTATGTCGGCATATTGGTTTTGCTCCTGTTTTACCTGCCTTCCATTGCTTCTGCTGCCAAGTTCAGCATCGGTGTCTTCGGCGGAATGAACATACCGATAATACAAGAGGATGTGAGTAATGGAACAGTGTTCGGAGTAAAGGGAAGGGCGATGGTAATGCCATTTTTGGGACTGGAGCCGAATTTCGTCATGTCCAAATACGGAGACAAGGATCATGACGTGCTGGGACAGACCATGACCCGAAAAGGCGGCGATATCACCTCCTTCGGTTTGGATGCGGTTCTCGGAACCTTTGGAGGATTCTCTAAGGTTCGCTTTTATGGACTGGTAGGACTGAATTCCAACTCGTTAAAACGTGACGGGATTCCAGATCAAACCCGCTTGGGGCTCTCCTTTGGAACCGGAGTTGAGTTTATGGCTATGGACGTTCTAAGTGTGGAGGTGCGAGCCAGAGTGCATAATGTAAGTCTGGAGGGAGGCGGAGGAAGAAATAATGTGGAGCTGACCGGAGGTTTGAACTATTATTTCGGTCCCAAATAGAATGATGGTTCCATAAACTTGTTCTGTAAAGGAGCTTGAAACCATGAATAGACAAAAAAGAAAATATCTCTGGCTTTTGCCATTATTGATTGTAACCCTTTTCTGTGCCTGCTTCCTTATCGCTGGCACATGGGTGATAACCTTCGAGGTGGACAATGAGGATATTCACGCCAGTTCGCATTTTTATAAATTTTCCGTAAATTTGGAAGATAACCAGGACTGGAAGGACAATAAGGACAAATTGGATAATATCGAGGATGTCGTTTTTACCTTCAGGTTGAAAAACAATAGCTCTAGCACGATGACCGGCCAGGTGTATGTTTCACTAGACAGCAATCTGAATACTGCAGCCGATGTAGAAAGTACCGCCACCCTGATTTTGGACGGAATAAGCGTGCCCGCCAACGACTCCCTCTATGTAGATATGGCACATTATTATGATCTTCTGCAGAATTTCGATGCATTACGTGATCTGGTGAAAACCGGCGTATTCACAGCTTATGGTATCGTTCCCAATCCTCTGGAAGGTGTACTGCGGGACGCGGTAGTGATCGTCACCATTTCAGCTGGATTATAAAAGATAGAATAATTGCTGGATAAATACCTCAGCTGGTGACAAAAGCTGAGGTATTTTTTTGCATTTTACTTTAACCTGATTTCTACTATATGTATCAGAAAGAAATCTTTTCGTGAATCAATAATTAGAGAAGCTAATGCCATATGAAATATCAATCTGCTACAATAGCTGAAGGTGGTGGTTACCCCTGGATAAAGTGAAGAATTTGATTGACATTTTATTTTTATATAGTAATTTGAATTCGACTCAAAAGAAGAATGCACCATTCCATTAGGAGGAAGAGGAATGAAACTTACCATCAGCGTGATTAAAGCGGATGTTGGTAGTATCGGAGGCCACATCAAACCGAGCCAGAAACTTAAAGATTCCGTTGCTAATTTCATTAATGAGAACGGACTTAAAAAGGGCGAGATACTGGATTATTATGTCTCCAGTACCGGAGACGACATAGCCATCTTGATGACTCACCGGAAGGGAATCCTGTTTGAATCCATTCATAAATTGGCCTGGGATGCATTTTTGGAGGGGACTCGGGTGGCAAAAGAACAGGGGCTTTACGGTGCAGGTCAGGATCTGCTTAAAGACGCTTTCTCCGGTAACGTCAAGGGGATGGGTCCGGCGGTAGCCGAAATGGAGATAGAGGAACGCCCCAATGAAAGTTTTTTGTTTTTTGCCGCGGACAAAACCGATCCGGGTGCCTATAATTTGCCTATGTACCTGGCTTTTGCCGATCCCATGTACTGTTCCGGGTTGATCCTATCTCCCAACATGAGCAAGGGATTCAAATTCGTCATCATGGACGTGGAGCATACCGAAGGGGATAGGGTAATAGAGCTTTCCTCACCCGAGGATTTGTATGACATCGCTGCCCTCTTGCGCGATAACCAGAGATTCGTAATAGAGCATATCTATTCTAACGGCTCGGGTGAGATTGCCGCTTCGGTTTCCACCACCCGCTTGCATAATATTGCGGGAAAATATACGGGCAAGGACGATCCGATCGCTTTGGTTCGGGTACAGGGGAATTTCCCTGCCACCGGTGAGGTTTTAGCCCCCTTTTCCATTGGTCACTTTGTAGCAGGCTTTATGCGGGGAAGCCATACCGGTCCTTTGATGCCGGTGAAGGAGAATACATCCATTTCCTACTTTGACGGACCACCGGTGGTTTCGGCTCAGGCATTCTCCATGAGGAATGGAAAACTGACCGAGCCGGCGGATGCTTTCGATCAACCTTTTTGGGATTATGTCCGGGAACAAGTCTCCCAAAAAGCCATGGACATCCGAAGACAAGGTTTCTCCGGATGCGCCATGTTACCTTATCCCGAGCTGGAATATGGCGGAATAGTGGAGAAGATGAAAAAACTGGACGGTAAATTCAAGTTAAGACACTGAATTTCAGCCTATTACTTAAGGAGGTGATTGAATACGGATTAGCTAAAATTCTCAGATTTAAATTGGTTCCGCAAGTGCATTAATGAAATAGGATTTTACAAAACAGAGGGAGGGAATATGTTTTCAACAAATAAGCGAATCGGATTGATTCTTTGGGCAACAATTTTCTGTTTTCTGTTTTCATCTTCGATTTTTGCTGTAAATAATCCCATGACTGTTTCCCCAATAGGAGAGAATCAGTTATTAAATCCTGCTTCACCAAATCACCATAGCATCCATCCCCTAAATGAAGCAAGTAGACTCAATATACCCTGTAGATGGGGAAACGACATACTAGTGGCAGCTGGTTACCTTGATGGTGGCTTTTCTGCGGATTACGATGATAACGGAAACATATATGCAGCCAGGTGTACTACCTGGGTCGACTCCAGCAGTGCCGACATCAGAGTCTACAAATCCACAGATGGAGGATTGTCTTGGGTTTACTTTACCGACATCTACTATCCGACCGGAGCTTACAAGTTTTCTTATCCGGTTGTGCTTACCGGAAGCAATCCCAGTAAGGTCTATGTTTTCGCGATAAGCTCTTACCAGAATGGAGACATCGGAGTAGCCCGTTTGAGTCAGGACGGAGATTGGGAAGGCTGGCATGACGTTAAAGCTGGTGCGGATACAATCACCTATTATTCCGTTTGTGCGGACGAAGGGTTGCATCTTATGTTAACTTACCAGAGGGAGGCAAACAGCCACCAGGTTTATACCATAACCTCCACTGATTCCGGAACAACCTGGGGAAATCAGGTATATTTAGCAAATTATGGTGCACATCCGGACATAGCTTATGGCACAGAGGGGTATGTCTATTTAGCATGGGAGGAGAGCTTTGGTGGGAATGCTAAAATCTTTTTTGCGAAGAGCACCAATTATTGTCTTTCCGGATCGTGGACAGATATTGATTCCCTCACCGATGATTTAAATGATCATTCCTATCCCAAAATAGCTGCTCTTCATTCTCCGCCCAAAGATACTGCTTGCGTCTGGGTAGTCTACAACCAATATGTACCGCCTACCGGCAAAGTATCAAACGTCGATTTAAGTTTCGCATACAGCACCAACAGTGGAACTGACTGGACGAAAGATCAAGTATTGGTTAACGATCCCTCCTACCAGGAGACTGCTGCCAATCTTAAGGTTTATCGGGCCCCTACATTTTATTGGGTAGACTTGTGTTATCTAAGGGATGCAGGCTTATTACGTATCTCCATGCCCGAGATCTGTTACACCTGGTCTCATGCTTCATTTCCGGACTCTTTCTATTTACCCCATGAAACCATAAATGACTACTGGCCTCATTGGTCTGAGGACGGCAGGGCAGTGGCTTTGGTAGTCTCCACTCCGGATTATCCGGGAATTATCTATGCAGGCGAGATGCTTAAAAAAGACGGCACCAGTGACCCGATATACGGAGGGTGGAATCTGTGGTATGATCACTACGATTGGGTAGACGTAGAAGACAATCCGTCAGAGGAAAACATGCTGACACAATTCTCACTATCTGCCAACTATCCCAATCCTTTCAATCCGGAGACCAGAATAGGTTATTTCCTTCCTCGGGCAGCTCATGTAAAGCTGGAGATTTTCAACATCCTCGGTCAGAGAATTAAAACCATCGTGGATGAAGATCAAACTATGGGTGAAAAGGAAGCTAAATGGGATGGAACAAACGAACAAGGAGAACATGTAACCAGCGGAGTTTACCTCTATCGCCTTCAAGCCAAAGATTTCGTCCAGACCAAGAAGATGGTTTTGATGAAATGATTCTGCTTATCGGTCAGTGGATCGAGTGTCCGGTTATTGGTTGAGTATTACATATATATATCTGGTAAGGTATCGATCATGCAGTTAGTTTGGAACAATAACTCAGAAGGAGGTGAGGGGAGATACATTAGTTAACTATTTTCAGCTTTCGTTCATTGTTGGAATTCATAAAAAACATGTATTTCTTTATTGAGAGGGAGGAAAAGATGATAAGCACAAAAAAACTAATCGGATTCTTACTGGTGGCGATTATCGCCTGTATTTTGTTTTGTTCTAATACCTATGCCATAAGTAACATTCTTCCTATTTCTCCAGTTCAGCAGAATTTGAAAAACAATGACTTGTCAAATCCGGATGGAGAGGTCGAGGTACCGGTGGGAGAGCTTACGGCTCATAAACCATGGAAATGGGGAACTGACATCACCGTCGCTACGGGCACTATGGTAGGAGGAATATCCATAACGACAGACGCAAATTTTAACATGTATGCAGCCAGATGTACGACTTACCAAACGGATATCGAACGAAATGCGATTGTAGTTTATAAGTCTACCGATTACGGATATACCTGGAACTATTTTACGCTTTTTTATAGCTATCCAGAAAATGCTCATTATTCATTACCACAACTGTTGACTTGCACAAAAGGAGACAGTAGTTTTCTTTATGTATTCACATGGCGAGACGATCTAAACGGATCCGTGCGGATGCGTAAGTATACTCTTTCCGGCACTTTTCGAACTACAATGGCGATAGTGACTGGTGGAACAGATACTATCACTTATTATTCTGCCTGTTCCAATTTGGATGGTGATTCTATTGCCATAGCATATGAGTGGCATCAAAGCGGGGATGAGACACCGAACATCAGCTTAATCAGATCACTGAATTTTGGCAACACCTGGTCAAGTCCGGTGGTGGTATATGCAGATGGCAGTCAACCTGACATCGCCTACAGTGCCGAGAAGCGGCTTTTCCTGGTAGCTCGGGAGGTTGATCCAGAATTCGATATCCATATTCGGCGCAGCGTCAACTTTGGATCGACATGGACGGAAGCCACAGTGGAACTGACTGCAGATGCAGAAGAAGACGGTTATCCTAAGGTGGCAGCAGAACATGATACCCTAGCAAGTGGAGCTGTGATTTGGGTGGTATATAATCACTACACGAGTGCGGATGACATCGATCTAAGGTATGCCTATAGCACTGATGGAGGGGACACCTGGACCAAGAATCAAGTTCTGGCACAGTCAACCCAATACGATGAGATAGCAGGTGAAGTAATTACATTGGATCATTACACGGGTTGGCCCTATGCGTTCGTTTGTTACTTGAAGAATTACTTTACCCTTTTTAGCGAGACATCGGAGATTTATTTCACCTATGCTCATGTTGATTCCGCCTCCACGTGGGTGGAACTAACCAAGATCAGTGATTATAAAGCTGCGTTCTCTTTAGACAGCAGAGAAGTATGTCAGGAAGCCATGTACCCAGCTTGGATTGTTCCGGTTCCCGGGATACTATATGCCGGGAAGGCATCGATCTTCAGCAACTTTGATAATCTGTACTTTGATGGGTATACCTATACGGATGTTAAAGATGGAGAAGAAAATAGAACTGCATCAGAAGCTTTTTCGTTATCTGATAATTATCCAAATCCTTTCAATCCGGAGACCAGAATAGGTTATACCCTTGCCAAGGCTTCTCATGTGAAACTCGAGATTTTCAACATCCTCGGTCAGAGAATTAAAACCATTGTGGATGAAGATCAAACGGTTGGTAAGAAGGAAATTACCTGGGACGGAAGGAACGAACAAGGGGAACAGGTTGCCAGCGGAGTTTATTTTTATAGACTTCAAGCCAAGGATTTCGTCCAGACCAAGAAGATGGTTTTGATGAGGTAGGTCGACAAGACTGTCAACGGATTAAACGGATATAGCAGATAGCAGGATTTCAAGGCACATAGAACAATATGAATTAAACCACAGAGAAATAGCAAAAATAATCTTGACAGTTATAGCTCGGTGATTAATATTAAGAAAGACAGAAAAGAGACAGAGTGAATTAAGTAAGCGGGCGTAATTCAGCGGTAGAATGCAAGCTTCCCAAGCTTGACGTCGAGGGTTCGACCCCCTTCGCCCGCTGTTTTTACGACAGAAGACATTTAGATAAAATGTGACATTGAATGGGTAAGGCAAAGAAAACTTTATGAATCAGATTAAGGTGTTGATGATGCAATCACAATTTATCTCTAAGGGATCATTAAAGATAATTATTATCCAAACTGTCGGGAGGTTAGGATGATAGATTATTCCAAGTCGTTTTCTTTTATGTTCGAGGACAAAGATTGGGCCGGAAAGATATTCTTGGGAGCGGTATTCAACCTGCTAAGCTTGATTCTGATCGGTATACCATTCGTCTTGGGTTATCTGTTGGAATTAGCCAAGAATACAAGCCAGGGTAAGGAATTGCCCCTTCCCCAGTGGGACAAATTAGGGGATAAATTCATACGAGGTCTGGTCTTTATGGTTATTATCATTATTTATAGCATCCCAGCAGCCATATTGTACAGACTTCCCTGTTCTGGGAAATGCCTGGGACCGCTGTATTCCTTGGCGTTACTCTTTGTGTTACCCTGGATCACTCTCCGTTATGCATCCAGCAGCAAATTCGAGGATGTTTTCCGTTTCAAGGAGATGTTTCAATTCGTTCAGAGTAATATAAACAGTCTAATCATCGTGGTTTTGCTCAGCATAGCTTTAGGTATATTAGCCCTCTTCGGGATTTTGGCGCTGGTGGTAGGGATATTCTTTACCGCCTTCTGGGCAGGCTTGGCTATTTACTACCTTTACGGTAAGCTATATAGTGAGGGAAAAGATGAAAAGGGAGATCTTCCCGATTCAACCTCAGAATCATCGCCCTCTGTCTCATAACCGAGAGTATGCACATTTCCCTGGTAAACTGGCAGAATTGCTGGCACGGTGGGCAGAGAAAATAGGGGAGAAGACGTTTGATTTCGTAAAGTTCCACTGGCTGGGAATAATAAATTTCCATCTGGGTTTGTTCATCGGCGGGGCACTGCTTGCTCCCGGTTTTCAGTATCTGGATCAGGGATCGGTGTCAAAAATAACCTACGGTTTCCTTGGTATTTTTTGCCATCAGATAGAATCCCGTTGTTTTTCCCTTTTGGATTACCCCGTGGCAATCTGTGTCCGTTGTCTTTCGTTTTATTCCGCATGTCTGGTGTTTGGTATTTGGATGAGCTTAAGAAAATTGAAACCGATAGACTTAAGATTAACGACCTTACTGTTTGTTCCAGGCATCGTGGATGTGTTACTGCAGATTCTCCATATAATAGAAAGCAGTAACTTGTTAAGAGCGACTACCGGTACCCTTATGGGATTGGCTTTCTATGGTTATCTGATACCTCACGCCCAACATGGCTTGAGGTTTTTGATCCCAGAGGATACCAAGGTTCTAAATGAGTAATTGATCCGAGTTAAGTATAAGCGAGGTTTCTTCTGAACTCTCGGTTTTATATGGTGTTGGATAAATTTAAGTTTTTATGCAACATTATTGTCATTGGATTAGTAAAATAAGTATGGGGAATGTTAAACAAAAGGGGGTTAACATTAAATAGAAGGGAGAATTCTATGAGAAATCAATTGATTCGATCAGGAGTCCTAATGGTCCTGTTTCTGTTAATCGCACCTCATCCGAGCAAAGCCGGGAATACGGGGGATTTGAAGAAAAACGTATATACCGATGCTAAATTCGGATTTCAACTTACTGGATTAGATAACTGGAAGATGAAATCCGAAAAGGAACCATCCCTATTGCGTCTGGTCATGACCCAGAAGAATTACAAAGCCAGCAACATTCCTGGTTCCACTCAATATACTACTTCCATTCCCACGATAATCATTCTGGCGGATACCACTTCCCTTACATTGAAACAGGTGGCGCAGAGTTTATTCGAGCAGAAGGAGTTTTTGACAAACAGAAACGAATTCCTGCTGAAGCTGGATTTGATCGCCAACTCTGAATACCTGGGAATCCATGATATAACGGTAGACAGTATTCCCGCACGGGATTACACTCTGAAGCAACCATACAAAAGAACCGGCGAAGATATCCGGGTGCATGATTCAATGTATGGCAGTTCGGTTATCATCCAGGATTTCCTGGCTGGACATGTAGTGATATTTAAGAGGGATAAAAGCATTTATATATTACAGTTTTCCTGCGAACGGGAGTTTTTCTACCCAACCAATGTGGAATTTCAAAAAATACTTGCTTCCTGGAAATTCTCCCCCCAACCGTAAGAAACAAACTTAATTTTTGATCTCTCTTCTCTTTCTTCCTCGGTTTAACAGGTCCTCTGCAGGGGGACCCCGATTCTTGTATCCCCCCCGGATCAAAAAGGGGTTCAATTCCTTTTGCCACATTATTTAAAGGATTCTATAGTGAGAGAAAATATTCCCGGGTCACCTTTTCAATCTCTGGGTAGAATTAACAATGATTGACATATCTTTAATACCACATAAATTTTTGATTGACAACGGGTATCTGGTATATTAGCTTGATTGAAAAATGAACCCATTGGTCTGTCAATGGTTTCAAAAGGACAGGAGGTTTTATGTGGATATTAAGGAATCTGGTGATAATCGTGTTAATTACTTTAATAGTTGGGTTTGCCATTTACAATTCCAATGAGAGGATAGAGGTGAATCTATATGGGAACGAATACTATGACGTTCCCATGATTTTCGTAGCTTTCTGGGCGATGGTGGTGGGTATGATCATCTCCTTTGCCATAGGGGTGAGTTATTATTTCAGATCCTACTCCGAACTTCGCAACCAGAAGGAAGAAAACAAAAAGCTTCTGGAGGAGATCACCGCTTTGAGGAATCTACCTCTGGAGGATGAAGAGAAAGAGAAAAACAAGGAGTGAGGTCTCAACCATAAGGATTTGTTAATCAAATCGGAAATACCTCAAGGCTTTTTGCTTAAGCGGAGGTGAAAATTGAACGTAGGTCAAATCCTGTCCATTCTCATAGCCATAATCATAGTGTTTACCATCACCGCATTCTATTGGTCGAGGGCTAAAAAGGAAAAAGAGAAAATCTCGCCCAAGCTGTATATCGATGCCATGAAATCGCTTTTGGCGGGAGAGGAAAAAGTCGCATTTCAAAAATTCAAAGAGGTGGCAAGAAGAGATCCGGACAATTTAGATGCTTTTTTGAAACTGGGAGATCTGTTTAGAAAGAATAAGAAATATGACAAGGCCATGCAAATTCACAAAGAGCTTTTGATTCGTCCCTCGATTTTACCAGAGGATAAAAATGAAATCCTTAAAAGCTTATCCCAGGATTATTCCGACTCGGGAAACAACGACAAAGCGATTGCCGTATTACAGGAGTTATACCGGGAAAATGAAAAAGACCGCTGGGCGGCTCTCCGGTTATTGACCGAATATGAGACGACGGCCAAGTGGGAAGAGGCTTTTAATCTTA
>Ga0256868_10001266_pt1 | contig 13971 bp, 13 predicted proteins | sample RVTome_13_FD_187341 | JGI IMG/M metagenome (GOLD analysis project Ga0256868, IMG submission 187341) | Soil microbial communities from uranium-contaminated site in the Upper Colorado River Basin, Wyoming, United States - RVT92D227 HiSeq ... | reverse complement strand
TATCCTCTTTAATTGTCATTCCGGGCTTGACTAAGCCTGCCCCGTACTTGATACGGGGGAATCCAGTCTTTGAATTTCGGTCTTAGAATTTCTGGATTCCCGCTGGAGTTTATCCCGTACTTGATACGGGGCGGGAATGACACCACATGCGCAATTTATTATGTCGTTATGTATAGTTCCCGACTCTCAGCACCCATTTTATTAAATTGAGCTTCTATATCCGCAAGAGAATTTCCTCTGACCTAAAAAATTCTGGGAGTAGACCGAAAAGTTCATTTTGTGTTATGTTAAAAATGAAATACTCTAAACTTTTTCATAGGAGTAGAGGATGTACAGATTGAAAGTGACTGTGGAAAGAATTGATGGGTATTGCAACCAACCAATGCTCGTGGGAGACCACTTTTTTGTGGAGGGAGGAAAGATCACAATCCCCGAAAAAAGACATATCTGTCTCTGGGCCCTTCAGAGTATGATGCCGATCTTTCCACTCCTCCAAAGAGGGGATCTCCAAAAGAACGATTGGACAAGTAAGGTCAATCAGTTCTGCTGCCCTGATCCAAAAGGGAAGGTTTACTATCGAATAGAGAGGATCGAGCCATGATTTCTGTGGATATCTCTAAATGTTCGGGATGCAAACGATGTGAGGTGAACTGTTCTTTCTTTCGCACGGGAAAGACCGGAAGGTCGCTCTCCCGAATCAAGGTTATGAAGATGGAAGAGATCGGAGTCGATTTTCCTGTCATCTGTCAATTCTGTAAAGAGCGGTTTTGCACCAAATGTCCGCAGGGAGCCATTCAAATTGGAGACCTGGGTCAGATCATTGTCTCCCCTACCCTCTGCAATGCCTGCGGTGCATGCGAGCGCTTTTGTCCAATCGGTGCCATTGAACTGTTTCAAGAGATCCCTTTTGTCTGTGACCTTTGTGGTGGAGACCCCAGATGTATTAAGGAGTGTAATTTAGGTGCTCTCCAATTCGAACCTGAAAAAAAGGAAACCGTCAGTTTAAAAAGATGGGTGAAGAAAAATAAAGGCCTCTCCCCTGATGAAAAAAGACTTAACTTTACATTAAACCAAGCCGCTCCCTTGAGAAAGGAATGGATTCTTTTGAGGAGGAATTGAAGTGATTCATGGATATGCAGGTAAGATTTTAAGAGTCGATTTAACGACTGGAAGGGTGAAGACGGAAAAATTGGATTTGGATTTTGCCCTTCACACCATCGGTGGAAGAGGGATGAATTCAAGGAGGCTCTATCTGGAATTAAAAAAGGATGTCGACCCCCTTTCTCCTGAGAACCTCTTGATCTTAGGGGTGGGCCCATTAACAGGAAGTTTTCTCACTGCCTCTGCTTATTTTACCTTCACAGCAAAATCCCCTCTTACCGGAATTTTAGGAGACTCCTCTGCAGGAGGACACTTTGGCCCTGAATTAAAACAGGCAGGATATGATCAAGTCATCATCACGGGCCGAAGTGAACGACCCTGTTATCTCCTCATCACACAGGATAAGGTCGAATTAAGAGACGCCTCTCACCTTTGGGGAAAGGATATCTGGGAGACCAGTTCTTCAATTAGAAAAATATTGAGAGACCCATCTGTCCAAATTGCCGCAATTGGACCTGCAGGAGAACATCTGGTCAAATATGCGACCATCGCTTGTAATAATTCAAGGATGTGTGGAAGGACAGGGATGGGTTGTGTCATGGGATCGAAGAATCTCAAGGCCATTGCCGTGAAGGGAACAGGGCCGGTTACACTGGCTGACACCCTCAAGTTTTTAGACCTCTGTAAGAGGATCGATCAAAAGATCGTCTCCCATCCAGAATTTGAAAAGAGGAGGAATCTGGGTACGACCATGCTCATGACCGATCTGAATCGGATCGGGATATTGCCAACCAGACACTTCCAAAAAGGAATCTTCGAACATGTGGATAAGGTGAGCGGTGAGACGCTTGCCAAGAAGTTTAAGGTAAAGAATAAGAGCTGTTTCAATTGTAATGTCCACTGCTCTCGATATTATGTCACCAAGGAGGTAGAAGGTGAGGGTCCTGAATTTGAAACGCTCTGTAGTTATTCCTCCCGACTGGGAATCAATAAACTGGAATTCACCTTAAAAGCAAATGCCTTTCTCAACCGAATGGGGATGGATTCAGTCAGTTCTGGAGAGGCCATTGGATGGGCAATCGAATGCATTGAGAGGGGGCTATTGAGTAAGGAAGACTTTGATGGATTGGATTTAAGATGGGGGAATACAGAAGCGATTGAAAAACTATTGAAGATGATTGTATCGAGGCAAGGTATTGGAGATGCCTTTGCTGAAGGAACAAGAAGTCTTGTTCAGAGGTTTGGGAAAGGGACAGAGGAGTATGCCTTTCATGTGAAGGGGCTCGATATGATCTGTGGTGACCCAAGAGGGATTAAGGCTTATGGATTGACTTACGCCATTGCCTCAAGAGGAGGCGACCATCTCAGGGCAGAGCCATTTTTCGAATTGACCGAGAGGTATGAAGAGGCTAAAAAGAGGTTTGGAACGAAAGAGGCGGCCAACCGACTGTCGGAGAAAGGAAAGGCTGCCCTGGTAGTTTATTCTGAAAAGTTGGCCTTACTCATCGATTGTCTCACCATGTGCAAGAATATTGGCCTCTGTATGGACATTTTGGATTTTGAGACGGCCTCAGAACTTCTCATTTCAGGAACTGGTCTGCACTTCACTCCCGATCGAATCGATCGAATTTTGGAAGACCACATCAATACGGACAGGAAGATGAATATTGAATTCGGCTTGGATCCATCCTCGGATACCCTGCCGAAGAGGTTCATTCGAGAGCCTTTAAAAGAGGGCCCTTCTCAAGGGTCTGTGATCCATATCGACAAAATGGTGAAAGAATACTACAAGATCAAAGGATGGAGTGAGAAGGGGATTCCTAAAAAATAAATCCTACCGGTTGCAAATAAGTGCATAAGGAACCGGGCAGGGGTGTTGGAAAAGCCTTACAGCGGCACCTTTTGTGAGCGGGCTACCGATTTTGGAGAATCAAACCAGAGGGCACTCAAGAGGAAATCGTCCATTACCCATAAATTTCCAAGAAGACCCGCATTGTAAGGCTTTAGAAATAACCCTGGCCGGTAACAGCATTGCAACATTAAGGTTAATTCCTCCTTATGTACTTCCTCCCAAATAAGCCCTCTTCATCATCTCATTATTGAGAAGGTTCTGGGCCGTATCAGAAAGTACGATGGAGCCTGTTTGAAGCACATAACCGCGGCCTGCGATGGAGAGCGCCATATTTGCATTCTGCTCGACAACAAAAACGATCGTCCCCTGTTGGTTCACCTTCTGGATCAGTTCAAACTGCTGATCGACAAGAGCCGGGGAAAGACCCATTGAAGGTTCATCCATCAAAAGTATTTTGGGGTTGGAAAGGAGCGCTCGGGCCATGGCCAACATCTGTTGTTCTCCTCCACTCAAAGTGATCCCAGGCTGGTGGAGCCTTTCTTTCAATCGAGGAAAGAGTCCTAACATTTCTTCGATATCATTCTTAATTTGATCTCTGTCCGTTCTGAGATACGCACCCATCTCCAGATTCTCAAAAACAGTCAATCTGGGGAAGATTCTCCTGTTTTCAGGAACGATGGCAACACCCTTTGATATGATATATTTTGTCGGTTTCCCATCGATCCTTTCACCCTCCAACTTGATTGTTCCTTTTCTGGGTCTGCACACCCCCAAGATCGTCTTCAGAACAGTACTTTTACCCGATGCATTTCCTCCCAGAAGGCAAACCAACTCGCCCTTATAAATCTTAATATGGATGTCGTACAATGCCTGAATACTTCCGTAATAGGTATCGACCTTTTCAAGCTCTAATGTGGGAGTCCCATCCATTGATTAATTCCTTTTCCTTCCAAGATAGGCCTCGATCACCTGTCTGTTATTGGCGACCTCATCATAAATGCCTTCCGCAATCTTGACGCCATAATCAAGGGCAATCACTCTGTCAGAAATCGTCTTGACGACATTGAGCTTATGCTCAATCACAAGGATGGTATAGCCATAATGGTCTCTCAGTCTTTTGATAAAGCTGGTAATTTCGATGGTCTCCTGAGGATTCATCCCGGCAGATGGCTCATCAAGCATCAGAAGCTTGGCATTGGTTGACATCGCCCGTGCAATTTCGAGTCGCCTTCTGTTCGCATAGGAGAGAAAGATTGCCTTCTGGCCAAACCGGTAGCCAGTGAGCCGGGTTCCGAATAGACTTAACATCTCCTTCGCTACTTTCTCTGTCTCCATCTCCTCTTTCTTGTGGCGGGGTAATTGGAAAAGGATGGAAAGGGGTCCAGATCTCGTTCGAGAAAACTGGCTCACCTTAGCATTATCCAGGACACTCATATTATTAAATAGTCTCAGGTTTTGAAAGGTTCGGCAGATCCCTGCTTCCACCACCTGATGGGGCTTTAATCCTGTAATGTCAGAACTCTTGAAAAAGATGTTTCCAGAGCTTGGAGGATAGATCCCTGAGATGAGGTTAAACAGGGTCGTCTTTCCTGCACCATTCGGTCCGATGATGCTCAAAATCTCTCTCTCATGAAGGGTCAAGCTCAAGTCATTGACCGCCATCAATCCGCCGAAATTCATTGTGATTTTTCTAAGTTCAAGGATGGGGCGATCACCCACTTTATATTTAGGCTTCCACCCATCCCGATCAACCTGATCTCCTTCTTTATAATAAAGGTCTGTCGATGTCTTAAGAACACCTGTCTCATCCTTGTCCGGCCTCCTTTTCCCTTTAGTTAAAAAACCAATTTCTCCCAGGATGCCTTGAGGTCTTAATGCCATTAACACAATCAAGATGAGACCATAGGACATCATCCGGTAGGCACCATATTCCCTGAGAAACTCTGGGAGGATGGAGAGGAGAATGGCTCCCAGTACCACACCGAGAATATTACCCAGACCTCCTAAAATGACCATACAGTAGATGACGACCAGCTGGGGAAAATCGAAATTATTGGGGAAGACAGAATCTTGAAAAGAGGCAAAGAGTGTTCCACTTGCGCCTGCAATCAATGCCCCTCCTGCAAAGGCCATGAGTTTCATCCAGGTGGTATTGACCCCCATTGCTTCTGCGGCAAGCTCATCCTCACGAATGGCCTCCCAGCCTCTGCCGAACCTCGATCGCTTGATCCGGAAAGAACCGAGGATGACGAGGATGGCAAAAAACCAGATGAGGTAGGAATAAATCACAGGGGATACAATCTTCAATCCAAAAAGATCGATGGGGTCGAGATCGAAGATCCCATTGACACCGCCTGTAATATTGATGGGTCGATCGAGGTTGAGCAATAAAAGTTTAAAGATTTGAGCGAAGGCTAAAGTGACAATGGCCAGATAATCGCCTTTCAGTCGCAGGCTGGTCGCGCCCAAGGCGAATCCAAACCCCATCGTAATCAATGCAGAGAGGGGAAGAACCAAGAGGAAGGGCAAATGGATGTCGAAATGGTTTGAAGATAAAAAAGCAAAGATATAGCCTCCAATGCCGAAAAAGGCAACATAGGCCAGGTCCAGCAAACCGGCAAATCCTGCCACCACGTTCAACCCAAGGGCAAGCATCACAAATAGACCTGTCATGGTATAGATTCTAAGCCAATAGTTATTCGGCATGAGATGGGGGACAACAGCAAGGATCATCCCGATGGCAGCGTATAGGATCACTTTATGTTTTTTGCTCAATTCCTTTGAAATGAATCCCTGTTCCATCAGACTTTTTCAGGAATCTTTTCACCCATCAGACCCCATGGTCTGAAGATGAGAACAATGATGAGGATGACGAATGCCACCACATCCTTATAGGTTGCCGGGAAAAAGGTAGTGGCCAGAGATTCAATCAACCCAAGAAGGATGCCTCCAATCATGGCTCCAAAGATATTTCCAACCCCTCCCAGAACTGCAGCGGTGAATCCTTTCAGCCCTGCCTGGAAACCGACATAATAATCAACCTGAGTAAACAGCAACCCGACAAGGGCCCCTGCAATGCCACCCAGAGCTGAGCCGATCAAAAAGACGAGAACAATCATCCGGTCCACATCAATGCCCATAAACGTTGCCGCCTCAGTATCCTGGGCAGTCGCCCGCATCGCCTTCCCCACTTTTGTCTTTTTTACCATAACGGTCAAAAGTGCCATCAGCAAAAACGCAACAACGATTACAAGGATTCGCATAAAAGAGAAAACGACGTTTCCGATTTGGAAAACCCGGATGTCTTCTGGAATGAGGGAAGAGACGTGAAAGAAACGGGCCTTTGCTCCCTGATAGTGAAGAACAAGGTTCTGTAAAAATATTGAAACGCCGAGGGCGCTGAGAAGAAGATTCATGCGAGGCGCCCTGCGAAGTGGCCGATAGGCAAACCGCTCAACAGATATCCCCAATAAACCAGCCACCAACATACTCACGATGAGCATCAGAGAGATGACAAGGGAGGCATGGATGATGGGGGCGTTTCCTCTGCTCAGGAGATGGAGGACCCACCACCCGGCAAACCCGCCGATCATATAGACCTCACCATGGGCAAAGTTGAGCATCGACAAGATTCCATAAACCATGGTGTAGCCGATGGCGATGAGGGCGTAAACACCCCCAAGGGTCAGACCGTTGACCAACTGCTGGGGTAATTGCTGAAGATAGAAATCCATTTCAAAAAGTTTATCGAAACAGACACACTTGTCTGAAAATTATGAAGATAAAGAAAGGTCCTGACCAATGGAATAGGTCAGGACCTTTCTCTCAAACCATTTCTTTTCGCTCGATTTTATTTTCCGGTCATCACAGTGATCTGTTTGAAGTCTTTCCCCACAACCTTAAAGAAGTAGGTGGCACCACCTGCCAGATCTCCCTTTTGATCGAAGGTGACTGGAAAACCCAGAATCCCCTTAAAATTTTTGGTCTGGGCGACGTTCTTCAAAACTTCTTTCCGGTTAAGCTTACCTGCTTTGGCCGCTTTGTCGATCGCCGTCAGCAAGATATTCATGGCTTCATAGGCTGGTGGACCGAAGCCGCTGATGGAACCATGTTTGGCTTCGAATTTTTTAATGTAACCAGCGGCCTCTGGAATGGCATAAACATCGGGCGCAAAGTGATAAACATAAGCCCCCTCAGCGGCACCCTCAGCCGCCTGGATAAAATCTTTCTTGTCCCGTGCACCTTCTGTTCCAAAAAATATGGCTTTGATCCCCAACTCTTTTTTCTGGCGTACCCCGATCGCCTGATCCGGTGCTGTCGTGGCAACAAAGAATAATACATCCGGATTGAAAGCCTTCACCTTCGTCAGAACAGGTGAAAAATCCTTCGCACCTCCGACGATGGTATCTTGAAGGATATCCTGATCTTTCAACCCTAATTTTTTAAGACCTTTGATCGTCTCCGACGCCATATTCTCGCAGTAAGCCACCTTTTCATTTAAAACAGCAATCCGTTTGGCCTTGAGGTTTTTGGTGATAAACAGGGCACAGTTCCATCCATGGGCATCATTTCTCGCATTGACCCTGAAGAAATGTTTATAACCTTGGTCGGTCAGGTCCGGTTTTGATGCGGCGGTCGTGATCGTGACAAGATCGCAACCACCATAAATTTTCAAGGTTGCCTGACCCGTGTGGCTCATGGGCGGACCTATGACTCCGTACATCAAATTGTCAGCACAGAATTTCTGAGCCACGTTGACGGCCTGGGCAGGGTCCATCGCATCATCGCCCATGATATGCTCAATCTTCATTCCTTTAATCCCACCTTTTGCATTCCACTCATCCACAGCAATCTGAGACGAATTGAAGATCTCCATGCAGGGAGCGGCTGCGTCCCCTGTAAAGGCACCGGCATTCCCCACTCGAATCACCTTTGGATCTGCGGTGTAGCCTAAACTGGGGTTCAAAAGAAAGATTCCAAAAATCATTAAAAAAATGGCTGACATCGATTTTTTCATAATCTCCCTCCTTCAAATAGAATCGGTCAATTTAAAAAGATTCCAAATTTTTTCTACTTCCAGTAACGGTCGTTCGTGAGGCGCTCCTCAATATTAACCTTATAAAAATCCTGAATGGGCATCAACACTTCTTTATCCTTCTCATAAACTTCTTTAAGGGCATTTCGGACAATCTCTACGCCTTTAGGTGTCATCTTTCCAAGTGGCGGACGACATGGTCCCGATGGCAACCCAAGACCCTTTATCATCGTCTTGATCGCTAGTGGATTTCTGAATTTGGTAGGGACCTCAAATCCTTCATAAGACTCAATCGTGTTGACCGTAACCACTTTGAAGAAGGGAACCAGGACATCTTTTAGCCGATTAGCCTTTTCCATATTTCCACTCAATATCGCTTTTACCATCTCACCAATCGGTCCTGGAACGATGTTTGACATCACAGAGACTACTCCAGATGCACGAATATCATTTCGGGTCATCATCTCAAAGGTCTTATCATCATCGCCGGAAAGGATATCAAAGTCCTCTCCCAGAAGAGTTCTCGTCTTGGCCATCCGTTCAAGATCTCCGGTTGCTTCCTTCACCGATCTCACATTCTTATATTTGCGGTGAAGAATGGCCAGATCCTCCACCTCCAACTTCGTCCCTGTCCTTCCAGGGATCACATAGGGCATGATAAAGGCCTTGCGGAATGCCTTTGCGATCAACTCATAATACTGCGTCCTCAATTCGAGGGAGGATGGCCCATTATAATAACAATCTACAAGCACGGCTCCCTGAGCTCCGACCTCAATAGCATGCTTCGTTCCTCTGATTGCCTCCCTCGTGGAGTTCGAGCCTGTCCCTGCCATTACAAAAGCTTTGCCTTTCGCCAACTTGACCGTCCTCGTAATCACCCGATCGTGTTCTCTCCAGTCCAGAGTGGGAGATTCACCAGTCGTTCCAGTTGGGACGAGGTTCGCTCCATTCTCTATCTGAAACTGAATGTTCTTCTCCAAACCCTCAAAATCAATTTCTCCTTTTCGATCAAAAGGTGTGACCATGGCCGTCCAACAACCTTCAAACCTCTCGAGTTTCATCTTAATCTCTCCTCCTCCCTATATTTGAGCATATGAAGCAATCACTTTGGGGATTTATATTTGGTTTCTCAACCTAAACCTTAACCTCAACCTTTTCCCTCTATTATGGAGCAAAAAAAGAAAATTTCAAGAAGAAACTATTCACAAGCAAAAGATGTGAAAGACTTCTGGAAAAAGATTTGCCTTCACAAATAGAAAATTTTTTATTTACACGTTAGAAACAATTCTTCAAGAAATCGAATCCATCGCCACCTGATGATCAGGGCGTTCGAATTCTTTTTCAAAAAATAAAATACTTACATCTTTGTAAATTGGCAATTACACTTCCAATATGCAAAGTTATCGTGGTGGAGTGCAAGGTATCGACCTCCCCAAGTCTGAATCGAGGCTTTTGGAATGCAATGAACGATTTAAAAATTAAAGAAGCGTGGATCATAGCGCCAGTGAAGGATACTTATCCCTTAGAAAATGGGGTGAGGGTCGCACCTCTTCAAAAATTTATTGATTTTCTGGAATCTTTGAAACATTAAAAGAAGCAAATACCTTATTACCGACGCCTGGCACCGAATTTCGATGGGTGATGTTGAAGAAAGAATTATCTTGACTTTTTTAACGTGTGGTATTATTATTACCACGTGGTAAATGATCTACCACGACCTCAAGTATAACAGAAAAGAAGAAATGGAAAGGAGGGATAGTGATGTTTGGAGAATTCATAAAGGAGAGAAGGATCGATAAGGGCATAAGCTTGAGAGAATTCTGCAAACGAATAGAAATAGATGCCAGTAACTGGAGTAAAGTTGAACGAGGCTTGCTTGCACCTCCGCAGGATGAAGAGAAATTAAGAAAAATAGCCCAGGGGCTGGATATCAAAATCGGCTCCCCCTTATGGAAAGAAATGAAAGACAAGGCGAATATTGATGCCGGGATCATTCCAGAAGACATTCTGTCTGATGAAAGGGTATTAAACTCCCTGCCAATGTTCTTCCGGACCATAAGGAGCGAAAAACCTACTCCTGAAGAACTGGATAAGTTAATCAACATGATCAGGAAGGAGTAGGCGTTTGGATTACAGCGAGTTTAAGTGCAAATGGATTGACCCTGTATCTCTTTGAAATATTGCTGACGAAGCGAAAAAAATACGACTCCTGGAAGAGCTGTTCCATTACCAGATAAGGATTGAATAATTCTTCTTTTCATTCACGATCTTTATCATTTTGAAAAGCATGATTATTCCATATAGGGGATGAGCAGGAAATGCAACTTGACGGAGAGTGAGAAAATGTGTAGGATGGGACCATAAGTCAAGGCAACCAAGACTGTAGGGATGGGGGCATTAGGGACGGGCACCTCAGCCATTGTTAAGGCGATCAAGAAGGCAGAGTACATTAAGAAAAATTGACAGTTTTGAACAACGTCCCTGAGGACGTCCCTGAGGACGTCCATAGAGAATGTAAAGGACGGGTTGACCTAAGTCTTCAGTCTGTTCGGGAGGGCCCAATGAGAACAGTTATCGACGTTGATCCCAACAATATCGAATTCGCTGTATTTAACCCGCGCGGCGAAAAGCCTAAGGATATCGAGTCTGACCCTTCTTTCGTTCAACTAAAAGACTCGGTCTACAAGTACGGCGTGCTGGTGCCTCTAGTCGTCCACGTGCAGTCGGGAGCAGGCAAAAAGCCATACCGTCTTATTGACGGTGAGCGACGCTTGCGTGCCGCTCTCGACACAAATGCGAAGAAAGTCCCAGTGCGCATCACCGCTGCTGGTGGGCCGCTGGGTGACGTAATCCAGGCATTTCACATTCACATGCTTCGCAAACAGTGGAGCCAAGTACCTCAAACGCGCGGCCTCAAGAAAATCCTCAAACACAAGAAATGGGAAGGCCGAGAGAAGTTCAATGACGAGGAAATGGAGGAGCTGCAAACTCTGACAGGCTGTAACAAGGAGCAGCTTCGACCACTCCTTAGAGCTGTTCGATACGATGACGGCGTGCTTGACGATGTGGAAAATGGACGACTGCGCTACAGCCACTTGGTGCAGATTGAGGAGAGCCTGGTTGAGCGTATCGAAGCTGAGTATCCTAGTCTTCTTGCGGAAATACCGAAAATGACTATCCGCCAGAAGATGATTCAGAAGGCCAAGAAAAACCTCCTCCCAGGCACTAGAAGCTTGATGCTGAACGTGGCTCCCGTGATTAGCCGCGCGCGTACTTCATCGGAGAAGAAGGATGTTGAGGGCTTACTCAGGAAATTCGTTAACAAAGATGACATGACACCAGAGCAGGTTCTTAAAGAGTTCGAACATGCGCACCCAACGGCACAACTGGACGTACTCGATCAAATGGGTCAGATCTTAGATGCTGCCGAGGCATTAGACGCATTATTAAACCATTTCCAGCCACACGATGCCAAGAGTTGGCCCGACATGGCGCATAAGATCGAAGTCAGCCTTGAAAGACTCCGTAAATCGATCCCCGGCAAGATACGGGGTTTGAAGGGCACTGCATCGCGATAGAGGACGGATATGAAGCCCTACGTCAAGAAGGTCCTGCATATACTTCGCGAGCAGGATCCTTCATTGACCTACTTAGAGCCGGATTTCTGGCCTTTGTGGCTACAGGCTTCGAAATGGAAGCCGGATCTCGTGCTGTCTGGCAAGGCGCATGCTATTATAGCCGTAGACGTAGCCCTGAGCGGGAGTGTCCCGCATATGTTCTATAGCGAGATTGTCGGTCGGCTCCTTAGAGATCACAAAAAACTTAAAGTTCTGGTGTGTTTGCCGCGGACGCTTTTCGATCAGATCCATGACACGGCAAAATTCTGTCAGAGGCTCGGCATTGAGGTCAGACTGATGGGATTCGGCCTCGGTCTCGAGCCCGTTCCGCAAGCGCCTCCAGCACAGCCAGCGCGGCCACTTCCTCGTGGTGTAGGACAGTTCCCCCAACCCATTTTGGACCGCGCCAAGGGGCTTAATAAGCTTTTCTTTTCTGATATCCTGAACGGTTTTGTTAAAAAAATCTCCCAATATGGCGACTCAGATACTCGTACTCTCGCTCTTGTCAAAAAAACGGTCGACGCACTTCTCCGATGCCATCCTCACTTCAGAGCTGAGCGTGATCCGTTCATGCGTCTTGTATCGTTCGAGAACCTGTTGAAGACTGCATCCATCGAGTCATCAGATCATGTGTTTCATTCTTTTCGTGTGTTCTTGGCAGGCTGTCCCATTATTGATCAGTTCTACCGTCAATTCAGCCGAAGTGCCCAGAGATACGCCATTTGTCGGCAGGGCGAAATGCACGTGGAGTATACTTGGTTTCTTACGGCTCTTTTCCACGACATTGGCCGACCGAAGGAAGCACTTAAAGACTTCGTTGCCCAAGAAATCCAAGATGACGAGATAAGCATAACGGGCAAGTCGAGCCGTTGGAAGCAAGCTCACTATAGGCGGGCGCAAGAGATTCTGGGTTCTTTGGGGGCGTTCATGGCATCGGAAAAGAACGGGCAATGGGACGGAGGGTCCTTCGATGACCAAGAGGGCATTAATCTTAGTGCCGAGTGGATGACGATCTATGACCGTCTCGATTGTCATGGAATGATCGGCGCCTATGATTTTCTTGCAGGTATCCTTGGCATGATGACAGCGGCTGGCCAAAGGAAGCACCGTCGGTTCATGATATCACATGCACCATTGGCGGCTTTGGCTGTGCTACTTCATGATTGGCGAATGTGGGACCATGCCAAAAAATGGAAGCTGATTCCGGTGGACATAAGGCAAAATCCACTTGCAGCAATCCTTATCTATATTGACACATGGGATGACTACAAGCGGAAGCCTGGAGATCCAGTCGTCTCAATCGCGGAGTATGAAGTCAACTCGAAGGGTGCTCGAGTCTTAGTCGAGTGGAAAAACGAGGCTGCTCTTCATGACCAAGACCGGAAGTACAAGTCTTTCGGCGAGTCCTTAATCGGGGGCCCGCCCAATCTCAAGATTGAGACCAGGACAAGGTGAGCGAGAACATTCTCTTGGTAGAGCCGGACTTCCCGATCGCCGACAAGAGTCGGAACCACTCCCATTTTCTTCCGATCGGTCTTCTTAAAATTGGATCATATCACCGGCGTCTTGGTGACGGTGTATACCTCGTTCGAGGTTTGAAGGAATGCCCCTTCACCCCGGACCGCGTCCTTGTGACCTCACTCTTCACCTACTGGTCACGCCAGGTTCATGAGGCTACAGCTTTCTACCACGGGTTGTACCCCTCGGCCGAGATCGAAATAGGTGGTATTTACGCCTCCCTGATGGCGGAGGACTGTCGACGGCGTAGCCCTTTCACCCGTGTTCAGGTGGGTCTTTACCGCGGCGGTTGCGCGGAAACCGTGCCTGTAGACTATACAATCCTTCCAGAAAACCTTGATTACCAGATCATCCATGCATCGCGGGGCTGTAAGCGACATTGCTCTTTCTGCGGAACGTGGCGCATTGAACCCAAGTTCACCTACAAGGAGACTGTGCTTCCGGAAATCGAGAAGCCCCGGTTGGTGTTCTATGACAATAACCTGCTGGCCAACCCACACATCGACAGAATCCTAGGCGAGATAGCCACTTTTCGGCTGCGCAATGGTAGATCCGTTACCTGGGAGTGCCAGAGTGGTCTCGATTTGCGTCTACTGACCGCCGAGCGTGCGGTTCTGTTGGAGAGATCAAGAATGGAGTATCCCAGGGTCGCTTGGGATGGCCCGTATTCCGACTGGCCCAGAGTGAAACAAGCAGTACAGATGCTGAAGGCCGTCGGTTATGGGAGGAAAGACATATTCGTGTTCATGATTTACAATCACGCCTTGTCATATGTGGAGATGATGAAGAAGGTGGATGCGTGCCGGCGTTGGCGTGTACGGATAATCGATTGCCGATATAGACCACTT
>Ga0256868_10001263_pt1 | contig 13982 bp, 12 predicted proteins | sample RVTome_13_FD_187341 | JGI IMG/M metagenome (GOLD analysis project Ga0256868, IMG submission 187341) | Soil microbial communities from uranium-contaminated site in the Upper Colorado River Basin, Wyoming, United States - RVT92D227 HiSeq ... | reverse complement strand
TTCGATCGGACCGGGAGCGGTCGCTTATCCTGGTCTTGAGCCGGCCGAGAACGGGGCGAACCTCAGGCTCTTTAGAACAGATGCAGAGGCCCTCACTTCTCACAAGAAAGGCGTTGAGACCCTCCTCCTTCTTAAATTCGCCAAGGACTTGAAATTCATGGAACGGCATCTCGCCCTTCCGGCCGAATATCATAAGTCTGCTCTGTATTTCGGGGGGGAAGCGGCGGTCGAACGAATGCTCCTTGAGAACTTGAAAACCGAGGTCTTCGGCAAAAACCTGCGCTCGGAAGAGGAATTCAAGTCGTATTCGGAAACCGTCGTTAGGGCGCTTTTTGAGAAAGCGCACCTGCTGTGGGAAGCGACGCGGCCGATCCTCGCCGCTTATCAGGAACTCCATGCCACGTTGTACGCGATCGAAAAAACAAACCCGTCCAATAAGGTCCTCTCTGCCATATGCCGGCAGATCCGGCAGGAGAAGGATCGGCTTGTTCCGAAGAATTTTCTTGAGATCTATGCGATCGACCGGCTTGTCCATCTTCCCCGGTACTTGAACGCGCTCAGGCTGCGGGCGGAACGGGCAAAGAACGATCCGGAAAAGGACCGCCGGAAAGCCGCTCAGGCCGATATGTTCGTCCAGGTCCTGGAAAAGCTCCGGGTGAAAATCGCTCCGGGAACGCCGATCGAAACCAGAGAGGCGGTCGAGGAATTCCGATGGATGGTCGAGGAGTTAAAAGTGGCGCTGTTCGCCCCAGAGCTGAGGACGGCTTTTCCGGTCTCCGCCCAGCGCTTGCTTAGAAAACAGAAGGAAATCGAGTCGGCGGAATGACCATTGGCCGGGATAGGCTCGTTGTTTTCTTATGTTCCTTGATCATAAAGTTCTTTTTGAATATCCTGGAATAAGGACCGCCGGCCGCGAGGGCCGGCCAAAAAGGAGGCCATATGAACAGACGAAAATTTATGGGAAAAGCAGGATGCAGTTTCGCCGGTCTGATGTCCGCTCCTCTCATCTTTGGATCAGCCCTATCGGGCGAGCAACAGACGCCGCCGCCCAAACCGCCGAAGTACAAGCTCGAAATCGAGATTTATGAGGCACGGCCTGATTCGTGGTGCCACAAGAAAGGGGATAAATTCAGCTACCCGCAGGATATCGGGAAGCTTTGCCCCTGGCTGCTCGGGAGCCTCCGCGATTTTCTCACTGCCCTCAATCATGGGGCGGTCCTGCCCTGGAAGTACGAGAAGACGCCCTATGAGAAGGTCATTGATCCCAACGGCGTGACCACGGAGTATGTCCGCTGCCCTGATCCCACGTCCAACCTGGTGGCGAAAATCACGAGGACAAAGCTCGGATAAACAAAACGCGGGCTGACCTTTTAATCCCTCTGAATTGTGTCAGGAAGTGGGGGGTCTAATATTATAATCAAGAATTTTCCGACATTTTTTTAGGAGAAAAAGCGATATGTCCCCGACTTCCATTCCTGAAAAGGAGGACTGTTTTTAACGAATAAAGAAAAGGAAAAACTCCTCGGATGCTTTCGGATCATATAAAATACAGCTCGTCTTATATCCGTTGGGTTTTGTAAACGCTCACCATGATACATTTCCAACCCATCGGGAAGGAAAAACGCTTCATGAAGCGTTTCGAGCGTTTTTCTATGTATCAATTCCTGCTATTCCCCTCCAACAGGCAGGATGTGGGCGGCCCTTCCTTTGCCGGCAAACCTAATTTTTCCTTCGGCTTCTAAATCTTTCACCAGCCGATAGACTTGGACTCGGCCGAATCCTGAGAACCGCCGGATTTCGGCGTTCGTCAGACGCCCCCGTTCTCGAAGGAGGGTTAGAAGACGCAGTTTTACCGCCTCTTTATCTAGGAGCAACTCTGCGTCAGCGCTCGCGCGTCCCCGGAGGCGCACCGACAAATCCCTTCTCAAATCATAGCTGGCGCCGCGTCCTCGTCCTCGGACGATTACATAACCCGCTTCTCTCATGCGAACCAGCCGCTCAGCCGCTTCTTCTTCCGAAAGTTGAAGCGCGGCCGCCGCCGACCAGCGGTCGAGAGAGGTTGTCCGCACAAAGCTCCGCATGAGAATAAGTTCGTCTAGATCGAACCGTCGCCCTTTTTGCTCCTCCTCCGTTATGAAAAGAACGAATTCTTCGTGGGAAATAAGAGGTATGACAAGCTGGACATGGGATTCGTCGGCCGTGAATTTCGGCATGTTTTTGCCGAGTCTTAAGAGTTCTTTATAGATCCGATCTACCCCCAAGCCGACTCTATTCACGAGCCCGATCGTCTGAAAGACCCGTGCCAGAAGCTCGTTTCGATGAATGGGAGGATGCCTAAGAATGTTTTCCGGGGAGATATCTCCCATAAAGCCGCCTGGGCTGACGACTTCCAGCCGGTCCTCATATAGCTTTACTTGAATTCCCTGCCTCAAAAAATAGTCCCGATGAGTGACGGCATTGAGGACGGCCTCCCGAGCAACTTCCCAGGAGAGATCGGGAAGTTCGAGCTGGATGAAACCCTTCTTCTGGATAGTCCGGATTCGGTTGTTAACTGAAATCAATTGTTCCATTTCCCGCAAGACAGAAAGCAGGGGACCGCGGAAATCTTTTCTCTGGTCGTAATGAGTCGCCCGGCGGAACCGAAGAAACGTCACTTCGTGCTGAGGCACGTGATGCCGGATGGCGTCGGGCTTCCCTAAAAGAAGAAAACCGGCTAGGGTCACCTCCTCATTTTGGATTAATCCCAACGAATCAAGGAGAGCGTGATCGCCCTGGCGAGCCAATTCCATATTGCGTGCTTCGAATTCGATAGTCTTACGGATCTGGACGATCTCGACCGAATCCAGATCTTTTTCGCTCGTTCCCGGAATGACTTCAGCAGTGGGATCTCTCTGCCCTCCGCTCGCCAGGAGCTGTGCGAATGTGCGGCCGGTGAGAGGTTTACATTCCTTTCCAATTCGTATTTTGGCCACGCCGTCGGTTGTGGTATGGGGCGGCATTCCTTTCGGAACATGGACCAGAAGCAACGTTCCCTCGGGCTCTTTCAATTGCTCGATTTCCACAAGGATATGAGGATCCGTGCCGTCGTAAACGGCCCGCCGGAGCCCCGAAATGTCGTAATGTTCCACCCCTTGAATGGCATCGAGGCGTGTTCTAACTCCATCCTTAACGCCCAGGACGATTATTCCACCGCGGGCGTTGGCAAAACAAACGACCATTTCTCGCAGTGTCCGGTGAAGCGATTTGACGTCCGTTTCCCAAGGCTTGAACTCTAAGTCTTCGGCCTCTAAAGCGTCCGCAGGTTCCCCGTCCAACCGTTTAAGAAGGGAGCGGATTTCTTCTTTAGTTCGCATAATTTTATCCTAACATATTGAAAATAAAATGTCAATAATGAATCATTTATTTATTTGATTATTATTCATTATTAGCGTAGTAAGCGATTCATTTTCTTTAGATTGGGCATATGTAATTATAGGGGCAGGCCCTTCCTTTTAGAAAATCGGGTTCCTGTCCCCATAAATATTTTTCCAAATGCATAATCCCATTAGCGGCGACACTTACCATAATGATCTTTTTTCAAGGATCGAGTCGGCGTTTTCAAACTTCGCCGATTTCTTCGCTCCGCTTCGTATCCAGATTTCCTGTCGGCTCGCCGGCAGCGCCAAAATATAAATTCTTATACCCGATCATCTCACAGCGTGCGTGTTTCATTGTCTATCTCGCGTTGCTGAACGGGCAAGATGAGCCACCGCTGTAAGCGCTCGGCTGGATTGTCTTGTTATCTGACTTCCTCTTTGTGACTTATGCGGAGCATATTCGCAATCCGTTTAAGTTTTTTGTCGAGCGTCCAGATTGCGATGCCCATTAACACGGAAGATGCAATGAGATGAAAATCCACGTAGCCCAATCCCTTTCCCATCAACTTGTTACTTTCTATGAATCGCAGCACTTCTTCGTATTCGGCTTCGATGCTCATCGGTAGCGATTTGAGAAGCGGATGGAAGAGAACCTCTTAAAATTATCCTTTATAAGATCGCAAGCCGTGTATTTGAGGGCCACTATATCCATCTTGGGGTGCCGATTGGAAATACGAATAGCAATAAGGATTTGTGGATATTTTATTTCAAACAGCCTAATATTTTATAATTAAATCCTTTGAACAGATTCTTTGAGTGAGTCAGAAATGAGCCCTGAAATGAGTAGCCAATCCCGATTTAAGCAGACTTTGGGATTATTCGATGCGACAGCCATAAGCGTGGGCGCAATAATCGGGGCGGGCATATTCGTTGTCACCGGCATGGCCGCAGGTTTAGCCGGCTCTGCTCTCATCGTTTCGCTGCTTATCGCGGCCGTTATTTCCATGTTCACCGCCTTAAGCTTTGCCGAGCTTACGGCATGGCAACCAAAAGAGGGAAGCATATATGAATATACATATCAACTGATTTCTCCCTTCGCCGGCTTTATCGTCGGATGGGTCTGGATGTTTTCCAATGTTTTTGCGGGAGCCGCAGTCTCGTTGAGCTTTGGGCACTATCTCGCAGCCCTATTTCCAATTTTGCCGGCCAGCGGGACGGCAGCTGTTCTCTGTATAGCCTTCGCCGCGCTGAACTTCTTTAGCATCCGACAATCAGCGCGCCTGAACAATTTCATCGTCGTGACGAAACTCCTCATCCTGGCATTTTTCGTTATCTTTGGTTTAACGCACGCCCATATGGCAAATTTCGTTCCGTTTGCTCCTTTTAAAGTTGGCGTGCTTTACGGCGCCTGCTTCATCTTTTTTGCCTACGGCGGCTTCGCAAGAGTAGCCATAGTCGCAGATGAAATCAAAGACGCAAAACGCAATGTCCCCAGAGCGATATTGCTGTCGCTGGCGATATCCACAATCGTTTACATATTTGTCGGTCTTGTGGCTGTTGGACTTGTCGGAGCATCTGTGCTCGCAAGCTCAAATTCACCGCTGACAAAGGCCATGGAAGCCGCGCATAGCCGAACGGCGTCCTCTATCATTTCGGCAGGAGCATTATTGGCGACGGCAAGCGTATTGCTGACGTCCATTTTAGGGGTATCTCGCATGGCTTACGCCATGGCAAAAAGAAAAGACATTCCCGAAGCCCTGAGCAAACTGCACCCGAAGCACAACACGCCTTATTATTCGATCTGGATATCGGGCGCCCTGATGGCCTTACTTGCTTTGATGATTGATATCTCAAAGGTTGTCGCTATCAGCACTTTTGCTTTACTCTTCTATTACTCTTTGGCCAACATCTCAGCGCTAAGATTGAAGGTTAAAGATAGGTTGTACCCGCGATTCGTGCCTGTTCTTGGCACAGCGACATGCCTCGCATTGTTAGTCTTCATTTTCTTCGCTTCTGCACAAGCCTGGATCATTGGCATTGCCTTGTTAATAGCAGGCGTGGCATATTACGCTGTAAAAAAGAAATTTTTTTCATAATTGTCCTGTATCGCGATGCGCGGAACCACATCACTTCCCGGAATTCCGTCTTGCTTTCTATCGGCAAATTTGGGTATACGGTCAGGGTTTTCATTCATTGACAGCCCCGCGGATTCTGTGTCATAAAACTTAAGATGAAAAAAGTCATAGGGAAAGCTTTCATATTGCGACTGCTGGTTGTTGCGGTCGCAGCGGCGCTTCTGGCGCCGTCCTGCGCGACCCTGCCGCCACCCGCCAGAAAGGCGACGAAGAATGTCGAAGTAACGGCCGCCAATGGCATGGTGGCCTCGGGCCATATGCTGGCTTCCCAGGCCGGCGTCGATATCCTGAAGGCCGGCGGCAACGCGGTCGATGCGGCGGTGGCGGCGGCGTTCGCCATAGGCGTCGTGGAGCCGAACGCCAACGGGATCGGCGGGGAAGGGATGATCATCATCTACCTCGTCAAGCCCGGGACCGCCATCGCCATCGATTACCGCTCTGCAGCGCCGGCGACCTCGGCCTTTCCCAAAAGCATTCCCTCAAACGGCCATGCCGCCGCGGCGATTCCGGGAACCGTGGCCGGGCTGAGCCTGGCGCTCGAAAAATACGGAACCATGACCCTCGCCCGGGTGCTGGCGCCGTCGATCAAGCTCGCGGCCGACGGCTTCGCGGTCGGCCCGACACTCGCCTTGATCATCCGGGATAACTACGAGGAAATCATGAAGCAGAAAGAGCTGGCGAAGATATTCTGTCCCGGGGATTTGCCGCTCGAACCCGGCGATACGCTCCGGAATCCCGACCTGGCCGAAAGCCTGGGCAAGATCGCGGCGGGCGGCCGGGACGTGTTCTACCGCGGCGAGCTGGCCGAAAAGATCGCCGCAGAGATGAAGGAGCGGGGCGGCTTCATTACCAAGGACGACCTCGCTTCGTACCGGGCGGTGGAGCGGACGCCGGTCCGTGGCTCATACCGGGGGTACGACCTCATTTCGGCGCCGCCGCCGGTCGGCGGGCTGGCCGTCGTCGAGATCCTCCAGATCCTCGAACATTTCGATTTAGCTCAGTTCGAGCCGCTCTCGCCAGCCCGCATTCATCTCATGGCCGAGGCCATGAAGCGCGGCGCGACCGACTGGCGCGCGTTCGTCGGGGACCCGGACTTCGTCAAGGTTCCGGTGGCCGGACTGCTTTCCAAACCGTACGCCAAAGCACGCGCCGCGGAGATCGATCCCGGGAAGATCAGCGACAAGATCGGGCCGGGCGATCCGGGAAAAGGCGAGAGCCCCAGCACGACATCCCTCTCCGTCGTCGACAAAGCGGGCAATATGGTCGCGCTGACGCAGACGATCTCGGACTTTTTCGGGGCCAAAGTCATGGTCGCGGGCACGGGGATCATCCTCAACAACGAGATGAGTAACTTCTCGGCGAGCGGAGTCAATGCCCTGGCTCCCGGCAAACGGATGAGGACGACGATCGCGCCGACCATTGTGGTCAAAGACGGAAAAGCGTTCGCGACCCTCGGCACCCCGGGCGCAGCCCGCATTTTAACCACCATGGCCCTTCTCATCTCGAACCTCGTCGACTACAAAATGGGCCTCCAGGAGGCCATCGAACTGCCCCGGTTCTTTCCCAGTGATAAGGAGCTTTCGATCGAGCCGAGGCTGCCGGAGGCGACGGCCGCCGCGCTGACGAAGATGGGGTACGCACTCAGGAAGCTTGGCCCATTTGATTTATTTTTCGGCGGCGCTCAGGGCATCATCGTCGACCCGAAAACCGGAATGCGTATCGGCGGCGCCGATCCCCGGCGCGACGGCGCTGTGCTGGGGCACTGAGCCAAGCGGCTTGAGTTGGGAGCCCGGCAAGGTTTGGCTTTCAATGTTAATCCATGAATTCATTTTATGGAAACCATGAAGGCAAACGTCAGGCGAGGAACACAGCGGCGCCGCGATCTGATCCGGAGGATCGAGGCTGAACGAGATTTCACCGTGCCCGCGGGTCGGCGGCTTGAGGAGATTTACATATGGTGAGAGCAGGAAAATATCGATATATTCGAGTGATGGGCGCTTTATTGAGCGTCGTCGCAGGGATCGGAGCGGCAGGCATTGCCGCGGGGGGAATGGTGTCGGCCCAAGCGGCTGCGGCGAAGATTAAAATTCCCTCCGCGCCGCCGGCGGTCCATGACGTGCGGCCGGGGCCCGGGGTCAAGACGCGGATGTTATCCGATTACCTTCCCGGCCTGGCGAAAACACCGGGTGACACCGCAGTTTATGTCTTAGAGGGGCTCGGGACCGGAGGAACGGTCTTCGTCGCCGGCGGAACGCACGCGGGCGAGATCGCGGGCAGCATGGCCGCCATCGTTCTTGTCGAGCGGGCCAAGGTCGATCGGGGCCGGCTGATCGTCATCCCTTACGCTAACAACTCGGCAATCACTTACCGGGATCCGACGAGGTCCGCCGGCCCCGCGACGTTCTTGGTCAAGACGTCAAGCGGCGAACGGATATTCCCGATCGGGGCGCGGCTGACCAAATCCGAACACCAGGGGGAGCCCGATCCGCCGGACGCGACGGCGCCCTCCCCGGAATATGCCTCAGATAATGTCCCGCGCAACCTCGACAGGCAGTTTCCCGGCAAAGCGGACGGAAACCTGACCCAGAGGATGGCTTTCGCCATCGTCACCCTGCTCAAGAAGGAAAACGTTGATCTGGCGTTCGACCTTCACGAGGCTCCTCCCGGAAGCCGGCTGGCGATGATGATCGTTGCCAACCCGAAAAATATCGAGCTGGCTGCCGAGGCCGTGCTCACCCTCGAGGCGAATGGCCTGACGATGAAACTCGAAGAGTCGTCGGCAACGTTCCGGGGACTGTCGCACCGGGAATGGGGAGATGCCACCCGGGCAAAGGCATTTCTTTTCGAAACGCCCAATCCCGGCTCGCGGAAGGAAGCGCCCGGCGATCCGGCCAACGATCCCGCGTGGCCGCTGGCAAAGCGGGTCGGTATCCACCTCGAAGCGCTGGCGGCGGTCATCGAGGTCTATAACGGCGCCGTCCCGGATGAACAGCGGGTAAGGCTTTCGAACCTGCCGGACGCGGGCGAGCTGGTTAAGGCCGGGCTGGGTGCATTTTTACGATGAGAGCGGAGTGAGGATAAGGAAGGCCAGTAGGGGACATGACTCGAAATGCGGAGAAGACCCTCCTATACTAAACACGGGAATCGTGTGGTCCATAACCCGGCAAACGGGCTGCGATGTGGGAAGGCGAAAGATTGAAAAAGAAAAATGGGGTAAAACGGCCGCCGGCGCTGTCGGCCGATAAAACCCGCTCTCTGATCCGGGCGGCACTGGCGAAAGCGGGCCGGCCGCCGGAGCACAATCCAGGGAATGATCTGGGCGCATTTAAGCGCGGCCGGGCTTCGCAGGTCGGGAGCCTTCCTCCCTGGGTCGGGCGATTCGGTTTCCTGGCCGGTTCGGATCAATGCTGTCTTTGGTGTGATCCGCGAAGAGCTCCCGGCGAAATCTTTCCCAGCCAGATGGTCATCGACGTCCCGTGCGGCCGCTACTTGGTCGAGACGCTCGACACCGTCACTTCGACCTGGATTTCGCGCGAATCGGCCGAGGGAGGACCGCTTGTCGCCGGCCTCCCCTATACGGGAAATCCGGTTATGGTCTGGATCCGCCTCGTTATTTGACCTGAATTATTCATAATTTGCGTCGTTTCCTCGAGAAGAGAATTCGCAGATGGCGCCGAATTCAAAACAGGGGGGACACGATCCCAAATTCCGGAGAATTTGGGTCATGTCCCCGAATTCGGCGCCCGTCTGCAAATTCACGACCGGGAGAGATAACGTAATTCATGAATAATTCAGATTTATAATGTCCCCCTGAAAAGATCGCCCATGCCGAAAGAGCGATAGATATCTGCCGATGCGTTTTGCGGCCTGACGATCGCCCCGATGGTCTTGGTCAACAATCTGGTCGGAAGAAGAACGATCAAAGAGGCTGCGAGAAAATCCGGGTCGATGTCAAAATGCGGGGGAATTAAGATCCCGCGATCTTGCCGTCGCGGAGGGTGATCGTCCGGCCGGCGAACTTTGCCAGCATAGGATTGTGCGTTACCAAGAGAACGGTCAGGCCTTCCTTTTCATTCAGCGTTTTCAAAACCTCCCCGATCTCTTCGCTCCGCTTCGTATCCAGGTTTCCCGTCGGCTCATCGGCCAGGAGAATTTCGGGCTTATTGACCAGCGCCCGGGCGATAGCGACGCGCTGCATCTCGCCGCCCGAAAGTTCGGAGGGACGGTGATGGATCCTTTTATCCAATCCGAGAAATTTCAAGATTTCCATAGGGTCCGCGTTCGCTTCGGGCTTTTGGAAAAAGGCGAACGGCAAAAGAACGTTTTCATACACGTTGAGCGTCGGGATGAGATAGAATTTTTGAAAGATATAGCCGAAGACCCGGCGCCGGATCTTCGTCAATTCGCTTTCCGAAAGGCCTTGATTGTCCGCGAAGACCGTCCGGCCGCCGATCTTGAGGCTGCCCGATGTGGCGTTGTCCAGGCAGCCGAGGATGTTGATCAGGGTCGTTTTTCCCGAGCCGGACGGACCGATGAAGGACATAAACTCTCCTTTTTGGATCGTGAGTGAGACATCGTCGATAGCCAGAATTTCTTCGGCTCCGCGCTTATAGACCTTTTTCAAGTGATGGGCTTCGAGGGCGATATTGTCGAGGGTCATATCAGTCTCCTTCGCTCCGGATCGATTCGAGCGGCCTGACTCGGGCCGCTCTCCAGGCCGGATACACGCCGCTCACGAGCCCGATCCCGAGGACAACGGCCAGGGTGATAAGCCCGAGCTGAGCGTTGATGGCGATGAGGCTCCCTGTCGGTGTGTAGGGGAGAAGCCTTCGGATGAGAATGTCCGTGATCTTGGACAGGGCGAAAGAAAAACCGATTCCGATCGCCCCGCCGAGCAGACACAAGATGATCGTCTCGGTCCAGATCATCCGGAACACATCCCAGGGCATGGCTCCCATGCTCTTGATGATGCCGATCTCCTGAAAGCGTTCCAGGACGGACATCAAGATCGTGTTGACGACGCCCAACATGGCGATGAGGATGGCGATCAGGGCGATGGAGAAGACCATGACCTTGGCCGTCGAGACGAGGCTCATGATCGTCGTCTTCACCTGGGCCATGGAGACGACCTGCACGTCGGGCAGGTCGTAGAGCTTGTTCTCGAGCTCGGTCATGTCGGCGTTCTTGTCCACTTTGATGCCCGCGGCCGTGATCAGGTCTTCCTTATCGAAGATCTTCTGAACGGCCCGGAGGGGGACGAAGATCGTCCCGTCGTCCGCGGTTCCCGAGCGGGTCAGGATGCCGACGACCTTGAGCTCGACGTTTTTTTCCGGGATGAGAAGCTTGTCCCCGACCTCGCGCTGCTCGAGCTCAGCCGCCTCGTAGCCGACCACGGCTTCAAAAGCGTTGGGGTCCGTGAACCAGGCGCCCTGCTTGAACTTCAGGTAGGACTTCATCGCCGGGAAGGTGGCGGGGTCGATGCCGAGGTAGGCGTTGATCCCGCCGCTCTCGCCTCTATTCGGGTCGAAGATCGCGGCCATGAGCTGGGGCGTGACTTGCTGCACTTCTTTGTGTTTGAGGATATCGGCCAGGATCGACTCCTTCATGTAACGCAGCCCCGTGCCGCCCTTGAGCATGAGCGTCGCTGCCTCGTAGGGGCAGCCCTTGGCGGTCACCAGGACCTGAAATCCCATGTTGTCGATGTCCTTGTTGAGCGCCGACTCGTAGCCGCGGTTGAAGCCGAGCAGGCTGATGAGCACCCAGGCCGAGAGCCCGATGCCCAGGATGGTCAGCGCGCTCCGCGTTTTTTTGCGGAGGAGATTTTTATATGCGATTTGGTAGATACTGATTTTTTTGGCCATGAATACTCCTTATCGTGAATGTCGCTCCGAGCAACTTGGCGCGGGTCCTGTCGCCGATCAGCCCCGTCGTCCTCGCTCCACGCATCCCCCAGGGGAGCCCTTCCGCTGCGGGCGACGGGGCGCCCCGATCGGCGCCACCCGCGTTTCGCTGTTCTCTAGATCATCGCTTTATCATGTCTCTAAAATTTTTCATTATTTCAGGTATTTGTTTCCCAGTAAAAATTCATCGCACAATATCAGGTTCTTCTTCGCCGCCCGAAGCGCCGCGCGGAAGTCTTGCTCGGCTTTCGGCGCCGGATTCTTGATGGCCGCCATGCGGCTGCCGGCCTTGGCCTGGCCGGTCACGACGTCATAATCATTAAGATCTTTTAGGTTCATCCCGATGAACTGCTTGCCGAATTCCCGGTCGAGGAGGAGTTTGGCGTACTGGTTGGTCAGCTTCTGAAAGTAAAAGGCCCGGATGTTGCCTTCGATGTCGAGCGCCAGGACGACCTGGACGCCGCCGTATTGGCCTTTCTGGTTGACGCCGTGGATATAGCCGATGATGTCCTTGCCCTTGAAGATCTGGTACATCGTGTAGGGAACGTCAGCGGTCTCGAACAATCCTTTGAATTTATCGCCGAGACGTTCCTCGACCCGTCGCAAGAGCGCGTCGCCGCCCTTTTCCGCGATCGTTACGTAGAGGGTCTTATATCCCGTGGAGTCGGGGAAAAGGCGCTTCACGTCACGGTCCGGGTCGTTGAGCTCGCAACCGACTGCGGCGAGAAGCGGCGCGGAGACAAGGGACATAATCAAAATTATTATCACTGAATACTTCATTCCGACTCCTTCAATAAATCCGGTCCGGGCGGCCCGGCTGCTGCCCCCCCCAACGTCCGAAGCGCCTGAGTGGTGGGTGGGAGGGTCTTGGGCGAAGGCGTGAGGGGCGCGGCGGTGATAGGACCAGCACAGCATTTAAAACCTTATTCCTTTGTAGCCATAAACCTGAAACACGATCCGCGAATCCTTTGTTTCTTTGTCATACATGACCATTGCCCGGAACGTCCAATCTCCACTGGCCAGATACGTCACGCTGGCCGAGAATTGGATATTGGTCTTCTGGTTGGCGATCAAAAGAACGGGCTGGGCCTCGATCTTCAGCCGGCCCTCCTCGAGCAGGCCCATGCCCGTCCGCCAGAACAAAAGGAATGCCCCGAAGCTGCCCCGCTCTCCCATCATGAATTCGAGGCGATGTTCCAGGTTGTTCCGACGCCAGGTGATATCGATGCTGGACATGGCAAATTGGATCGGCTCATCGGATATCAAGTGATAGCCCATGACGTCCAGGATTTTTCCATATCCGGCCGAAAACCCGACATTATAGTTGTCCTGATCGAGAACTCCTTTGGAATACCGTCCCGCCAGGAAGAAATTCCCTTTGAAGTGGAGCGGCATCCCCGAGCCCGTGGTCAGCGATAGCCCGACGTTCCCGCTCGCGTAATCGTGCTCGATGCCGATCCCCCAATCGCGGTCGAAACCGAAGCCGTTCATCGAGAGCGGCTGGAGGAGCTGGGCGTGGTTATCGAAATAGGAAGCCAGACCGAACTTCGGGCGGTTGTGCCCGACCCAGATATCGAAAGCCCGGGTTTTGAACTTCAAGTAAGCATTATAGAGCTGAGGTTCCAGGGTCTTTTCGCCTTCGGCGTTGACGGCCAGCCGCGCCTGAACGGCGAGGACCGCGATATCCCTGGTCTCGCCGGAAAACCTCTGGATATAGTCGAACCCGAGGCTCGGCTTCTGCATCGCCTCCATTTGATTCATGGAGGAATAGACGGCTTTTTTTGCGGCAGAAGACCAGCCGGCGATCCCCTGGGCTTCGAGAAAAAATAAATAGCTCGATGAAAGAAGGGGACCGGCGGCTCCGGCGAGAACCAGAAACAATAAGATAAAACCCTTTTTAAACATCAAACGTGATGCTGCCGTAGAAGAGGGGATTTCCGTCCTTAAAAAACGTCACCCGGACTTCCCAGCTGCCCGGCATGACGATGTTGACGGGCATAAGATAATCGTTTTTCTTGTTCAGCTTGAACTCTACGTCGCCCGAATCGTGGGCGCCCCGCATCGTGGGCATATCGGACCGGCCCTTGATGGCGTAGGGCGTGATTTTGTCGCCGTTCCTGTCAAAGATCTGGATCTTCAGGATGACCGTGCCCATTTTGGGCTTTTCGCTGAACTCATAAATAAGATAGGCGCCGTCGCCGATCTCATATTTTTTCCCGGATTTCGGAAGGGTCTTATAGGCGATCTCCTGATTCCCGGAGGAGGCTTGGGCGAAGACGGAAACGGGGGAATTTCCGGCCGGAGCGGCTGCCAACTCCAGGGTTGCGGCGAATCCGAGGACAAGTCCGAGCCCCAGCGCCGCGTATATCGAACGCTTGATGGTCATGGCTGTCTCCTTTGAAGGCCAAAATACACAATTCCTCTCGAAATAATAGTATAAACCGCTAACCCCCTTCTGTCAAATAAAGCCGCGGCTGACCGTATATCATTTTCGGGGACATGATTCCCTGTCCCTGGCGGTTTTCAACAGCATCGTCCTTTGGGGCGCTACCGACTAGACAGGGACAGGGTATCGTGTCCCCCTTGCATTG
>Ga0256868_10001262_pt1 | contig 13982 bp, 15 predicted proteins | sample RVTome_13_FD_187341 | JGI IMG/M metagenome (GOLD analysis project Ga0256868, IMG submission 187341) | Soil microbial communities from uranium-contaminated site in the Upper Colorado River Basin, Wyoming, United States - RVT92D227 HiSeq ... | reverse complement strand
TTATTTAATAACGGTAGATTATAGGTTCGAGTAATGAATGACTAATTTATTATGACGGATATGATACCCTCGAACAATAAAAATCCCCCTTAATCCCCCTTTTTCAAAGGGGGAGGTTACTCCTCCCTTTTGTAAAGGGAGGGGGGGAGGGATTTAAAAAGCTATTTTCTGAGCAATGTTATGAAATCATAGACTTCACTGTCGAAATAATCTTGTCCACGCTGGGTATATAATAATCCTCCATTGGCGGACTGAAGGGCACTGGAGTATGGGGTCCTGTTACCATCCGAGGCGGTGCATCCAAATCATCAAAAGCCTTGGTACATATGAGTGCTATAATATCACAGGCCATACTGCACCTTGGGTTATCCTCGTCTATCACTACCAATCGATGGGTCTTTTTAATTGACTGTAATACAGTTTTACTATCTAAGGGCGATAGAGTTCGGAGATCAATTACCTCCAAATCCATTCCATCCTTGAATAGTTTATCCGCTGCTTCCAAGGCAAAGTGCACCATCCGGCCTATGGCCACCACAGTCAAATCCTTTCCTTTGCGTTTGATATCGGCTATTCCAAGGGGGATAGTGTAATCACCTTCTGGCACCTCCCCACTGATGCCATAGAGAAGCTTGTGTTCAAAGAAGATGATAGGGTCTGGGTCGCGAATCGCCGAGATCAAAAGCCCCTTGGCATCATAAGGAGTTGACGGGACCACTGTTTTTAAACCTGGCATGTGAGTAAAGACAGAATAGTGACAGCCAGAGTGCTGTGCCGCTGCACGCAAGCCAGCTCCAATTGTGGCCCGGATGACAACAGGGACTTGAACCTTGCCTCCGAACATATAGCGAAATTTCCCTCCTTGATTGTAAATCTGGTCCATGCACACCCCGAAGAAATCTACGAACATCAGCTCAGCAATCGGCCGAAGCCCTGTAATCGCAGCTCCCACTGCGGCGCCCATAATCGCTGACTCACTTATTGGCGTATCCAGCACTCGCTTCCGACCAAACTCCTTTGCTAACCCAACAGTGACTCCAAGAGCACCTCCCCACTCACTTCCACCGGCCGCTTCGAGATGCGGAAGACCGGCTCCACCTGCTACGTCTTCCCCTATCAAGATCACTGTCGGGTCCCTGCGCATCTCAAGGCGGATAGCTTCATTGATAGATTCACGAAAGGTTAATGTGCGTGTCATCATGGTTCCACCTCCTCCCTCGGATAATTCACATAGACATCCGCTAAGCAATCCTCAGGAGCCGGAAGAGGACTTTCCTCGGCAAAACGAACTGCTTCCTCTATCGCTTTTTTGACCTGATCGTCTATCTTTGTAAGCTCAGGCTCTGAGACCAGATCATTCTCAAGTACTCGCTTTTTAAAGAGGGTAATTGGGTCTTTGGCCTTATAGCCATCCATCTCCTCTTTGGTCTTATAGGTTTGTGGATCTCCTACAAAGTGGCCATAATACCGAAAAGCACGAGCCTCAATCAGACTCGGTCCTTCCCCTCGTCTCGCTCGGGCAATAGCCTCCCCAGCAGCCTCGTAAACAGCAAACACATCGGTTCCATCAATGGCTAAACCAGGAATGTCGTAAGCCGCGGCCCGAGCACATATCTCCCCTGCGGCACAATGATAACTGCTTGGAGTGGATACAGCAAACATATTATTTTCGCAGATAAAGACTACAGGAAGTTTCCAAATAGCCGCCAGGTTCATTGATTCATGGATGGTCCCTTGCTCGGCAGCTCCATCTCCAAAAAAGCATACTGTAACCTCATCTGACCCCAAGACCTTGGTCGTCAAACCAGAGCCACAGGCCAGTGGACCACCGGCCCCTACAATCCCGTTGGCTCCTAACATGCCCTTGTCGATGTCAGCAATATGCATGGAGCTACCTTTACCTTTGCATAATCCAGTCGTCTTACCATAGAGTTCTGCCATCATCCTTTTGATATCCACTCCTTTAGCGATACAGTGACCATGCCCTCGGTGTGTGGAGGTGATCCTGTCACGATCTGTAAGATGAGCCATTACCCCTACAGCAATGGCCTCCTCTCCTGCGTATAAGTGGACAAACCCTGGCAGCTTTGCCTGGCCGAAAAGGTCTGCTACCCGATCCTCGAATGTTCGAATCAGCCGCATCCGTTCATAAAACCACAGAAGCTTCTCCTTGCTCATCTCTGTCATATCCCCCTCCAATTAAAAAAACTGCTGGGATTTTCTATTCCACAACTTCAATCAATTCAAAAGTGATATCATCAGGCCCCTTCAGATAACACACACCCCATTTGCTTTTCCCATCGTTACCTACTGTCCAGATGGGAGGGGTGTTAAACTTCACTCCTTTTTTCGCGAGATCATTATACATCTTTTGAATATCGTCTACTAAAAAAGCAATGTGCCCCACCCCGGGATTACAGGTCTCTAAGTCTATTCTTTTACCCTTTGGTTTAACATACTCAATTAATTCTAATTTATTATTGTCTGGTATTTGCACAATAGATAGGCGCAAACAGGCCCCGGGCATTTTAATAATCTTTTGGACATCCTCGTTTTCTACCTCTACAATAGGTGAGGCTTGCAACCCAAGGATGTCACAAAAGAAGCGAAGGGAATCATCAAGATTACTTACCGTGAAGCTGTAATGGTCAGTACTTTTTATCATTTCTCCAACCTCCTTAGTGGTATGGGACTTTGATTTCAATAATTCTAATCAAACATTGGTAATCTCTTATCATTTTTTGGAATGATCGTCAATCTTGTAAAATATAATTCATAATAGTCCCCCAAAATGCTTGACAAACTTAAATTGCTTTTATATTTTAGAAACCAATTAATACAAACGCATTAAATAAAATGACATCACCCCCACCCTTACCCTCCCCCCTTGAGGGGGAGGGATGGGTGGGGGGTATAAAGATTTATTGCGTTTGTATTAGTGCAGATCAATCATATAGGAGGACAAAATGGATCGAGTTAAAGGCAAAGTAGCCATCGTAACAGGTGCAGGGAGTGGAATTGGTAGAGCAATAGCTCTGTTATTAGCGAAAGAAGGAGCAAAAGTCATCATCAGTGATGTTAATGAAGTGAATGGGAAAAAAGTAGCTGACGAAATAAAGAGGGGAGGGGGGGAGGCCCTCTTTATGAAACATGATGTCACTATAGAAAGCGATTGGGAAGGACTGATACGGGCCACACTGGAACGGTTTGGGAAGCTGGATGTTCTCGTGAATAATGCTGGAGTGATGTTATGGAAAAAGATTGAAGATACATCATTGGATGAGTGGCGCTGGTTGATGAGTGTCAATTTGGACGGTGTTTTTTTGGGAACGAAGTTTGCCATAGGAGGAATGAAGAGGAGTGGAGGGGGATCAATCATTAATATCTCCTCTGTAGCTGGTATGATAGGCACTCTTGATAGTTCGGCGTACCACGCAAGCAAAGGCGGTGTGAGAATATTTACCAAAGCGGCTGCCCTCGAGTGCTCAAAGGCAGGCTATGATCATCACATCCGAGTTAACTCTGTTCATCCGGGTGTCATTAAAACACCACTGGTGGATGAGCTGTTCAATGATGAGAATAAAATGAAAACGGCATTGGGCTGGCATCCGATTGGATACTTCGGTGAGCCGGAAGATATTGCCTATGGTGTTCTTTATCTTGCATCTGATGAATCTAAATTCGTGACCGGCTCTGAACTGGTCATCGATGGAGGCTGGACAGCACATTAATAAATAGAAAAAGGAAGTGCAGGCTGTCCCAAAATGTTTTGATGATTAGCCAAGCTTCACAGCCCCATTATCAAGAAGAATTTCCATAGTCCACCTGGCGGCATTACCAACAATACGAGGGCATTTTTCAGGGTTCGAATGAGCGCCAGCCGCATCGAGTTTTTTAAATTCATCCGGATCTTCAAGGTAAAAAAACCGGCCGTAAAGTTGAAGCTGAATGTTTACGCACGTGATGGTGCCATATTCTTTGATATATTTAGTGACAAGCGATCTGGCCACCGGTTGAGCTACAAAAAGATCATTAATATTGGGATCCTGTATCATCTCCTTGTCCGACATATGTTCGAAGGGGCGACCAAAAAAATAGTCCAGAACCATTATCCCGCCAACTAATCCACCGCATGTTCCCACTAACTGCATAGCAGTTCCCCCAGCGTTTGAAGATGCTGCTTTAACTAAGGCGTCCGGAAACTCAAGAATCCGATAGAGAGCTGCCACCGTGCTTTGAGAACAACTAAAGGAATTTATTTCGTAAGCGGCGCCCAAATCGTAAACTTTTTTTAACAGTTCCTCGCGTGATAACCTTCGGAATTCTTCCCTCACTTTAGCTAACATTTATCTGCCCTCCTTTTTTGGCTTTTCGATCTATCTTAGAAGTAAGATCTCTTGCTCCTGTTTTGTCCTCTGAGATGGGATACCTAAGCCCAATTTTTTAAGTCATAATGACCCCTGATCACTCGATAGCGACAGATTTGCTGCCCTCCGAGCCAAAGTTGTGTTATCTTAGCATCCCTGAGGCACTTCTCGAAAGGGAAGTCCTCTGAAATCGCTATTGAACCGAGCAACTCAGCACCTTTATTCACGATATCTACCACCGTGTCTGAGGCATAAACTCGGGTGGCCGATGCTTTGGATATCAACTGCTCCGACCACGGCGGACCATATACATCGAGATGATCAAACATATAACTCAAATTGTAGATGCTGGCCCTCATCATCTCTATGCCAATCGCCATATCAGCAAGGATTCCGGCTACCATGCTATGTTGTCTGACTGGCTTGAATCCGCCCATGCGAGTCCTCGTATAATCCAGCACGATCTCGAAGGCACGCTCTGCAATTCCCAGGGCGATCGTTGATGAATGCCACCCGGGTCCTGCAGTCGCAAATTTATATATATTGGCATCCATGCCAGGACCGACGAGCCGAAAATCCTTGGGCACCCGAACATGATCATAATACACCGCACTATTGATCGATGTCTTAAATAACATCTTTTTCTCAGGCTCGCCAAAGGTCAACCCCGGTGTCCCCTTGGGAACATAAATCAGGGCAACACCCTCCTCTCCCGCATTGGGATCAGTGGTACAGATGGTCAGATAGCACTCAGCGATCCCGCCATGAGTCGGCCATGCCTTGCTTCCATTGATGACATATTCATTCCCTTCAAGCTTCGCGGTGGTCTTAATCCCAGTGCCATGAAGAAGAGGATTCTCGCTATCCGCACCGCCAGTTTCATCGGTCATAGAAAGACAGGCATAGGCCAACTTGCCCCTACAGAAAGCCGGAATAAACTTATCCATCACCGCCTTGTTTTGGACGACCACGGCTGGATTAAGAATGAGACCAGCATTGATCCCTGCGGATAGGCTTATCCCAGCATCGCCTTTGGCTAACTCTTCACAGATAATGCCCAGGGCTGTCATGGAGCCATGTCCACCCCCACCATATTTAGCAGGATACCCATCCGACTGAACCCCTATGTCAACAAGCTTTTGATGAACTTCCTCGACCAGACGGTAGTCTCTTTCCAATTCCTTAGTTCTGGGGATAATCTCTTTTTTGGTAAATTCCCTTATTGCCTCCCGAATTTGAAGATCTTCTTTGGTTAAGAGATGCTCTAAATTCATGGTTCTCTCCTTTTCTCCCTCCTACCTGCCCAGCAGAAAAAAATTAATCGCTTTCGCCGTGATAAACTTCGTCACCGAGAATGGCATAACCATCTGCCGCCCAATTGGAGAAAAATTTTGGAAAAAAATCTTTCTGGTATGCCTCCGATGCCACGTCTTTCATCCACTCTTCTTTGCTGGTCACATCCAAAATTCCTATAAACTTAAAGGGAGGTTTGGTTTCTACAGGGGGCTCACCCTTTTGACCATTCCACTTTCTGCCTCCTGCCATCTTCAGAAGGGTAAAGCTTTTGGTCGATTTAAGTCTTAAAAGAAGAGGACCTTTAAAATCATGGCACCATTTGATGTAGTCTTCATCCTTCACGTTGTCTTTCAAGTTATAAAGAATAATTTGTTTTGGCATCATCCAATCCTCCTTTGTTTTTTATTTATCTCCTTTGAATAAATCCATATCATGAAATGGTAGAGCCATTCCCTTTTGATCCGTCAAACAAGAGGCCGCCCATTTAGTGGAGAGACATCCCACCATCATGGACGATCAACTGCCCCGTAATAAAGTTACTATCATCACTGGCCAGAAAAATCGCTGTTCCAACAAGATCTTCCGGGAAAGCAGCCCTCTTAAAGCATCTCTGTGGCAGTTGAATTTCATCGAGGGGACCAAGAGGCAGGGCTTTGTTCTTGTCGAATTCATCTCCGCCAAATGAATGTGTAAAACCTGGAGCTATCGAATTGACGTTAATATTGTAAACACCCAATTCCCGAGCCATCGCGCGGGTAAAAGCCATAATGGCCCCTTTTGAGGCGACGTAATGGGGCATCCCAGGGACACCCTCAAAAATGGATGCAGAAGAGAGATTGATGATCTTGCCCCCTTTGCCTTTCATATAAGTGAAAACGGCCTTGGTGCAATGAAAAGGGCCCGCTGTATTGACTTCCATCACACGCATCCATTCTTCTGTCGTTATTTCGGTAAAGGGTCTCAAGATGATATTGGCAAAAATCCCTGCATTATTAACTAAAATGTCGATGGAACCGAAGCGATCTATGGCTGCCTTCGCTAACGAGTTGCATTGATCCTGTTTGCTGACATCGGTCTTCACAAAGATCGCCTCGCTGCCTGACTTCTTTACGGCATCGACGGTCTCTTTTCCATCCAGAATGTCTCCAATGACGATTTTGGCTCCTTCTTTTGCAAAACCAACTGCAAAGGCTGCTCCAATGCCCCGTGCGGCACCTGTAATGATTGACACTTTGTTTTTCAGTCTCATCTGTACACCCCTTTCACAAGAGTTTAAGGAATTGATTTTCTCACTGTTTTGCAATATCCTCAGTCAAACAAATCATCATCAGAGGGTCAAAGAGTAACTTATTTCGCCGACATGCCGCCGTCTGTTACAATCATTTGACCACACATATAGTCAGAAGCCTCGGAGGCCAGATAAATTGCAGTCCCTTTTAAATCCTCTGCTTCGGCCATCTTCCCCATGGGGACAAATTGCTTGACTGCCTTAATGAGATTTGGATTATAAGAGCTGCCTCCTCCTAAGTTGGTTCGGTAGAAACCAGGACAGATGGCATTTACATTAATTCCTATGGCCGCATATTCAAGCCCGAGTTCTCGGGTCAGATTGACAACCGCTCCTTTAGCTGCGTTATAAGCCGGGACAGGCATAATACTGGAGGATCCTGTCAATCCCCAAACAGATGCAATATTAATAATCTTCCCACTCTTTTGCTTTACCATGATCTTAAGGGCTTCTCTTGCACAGAAAAAGACCCCTTGGAGATCCACTGCCAAGATACGGTTCCATTCCGCTGTCGTATATTTATGTAATAGCTTGGGCATTTCTTCAGCGATTCCCGCATTATTAAAAAGGATGTCTAACCGCCCGAAAGTCTCTATGGTAACCTTCATCATTCTTTTGACGTCTTCTTCTTTCGACACATCGCAAAGGACAGCCAAACCTTTTCTTCCGATTTTCTCAATTTTCTTTACTGTTTTTTCAAGGCCTTTGGCATTAATATCAGCACAAACTACATCTGCTCCTGCTTCGGCCATTGCTTCGGCAAAGCTCACTCCCAAGCCGCTTGCCGCTCCCGTAACGAGTGCCACCTTTTTCTCCAGATTAAATGGTTTTGGAAATGACATATCGTTCCTCCTTATAAATGATTTGATAGGATTTCTATTAAATATTTTTTTAATCCATTTCTGCAACAATCATATTTGGTCGATAGATATTTGTGAAATTTACTTTCTATTAGACGGTATTCGTAGAGTTTATATATGAACCGATTTGGGTTTGTCAAGCATTTTCCAGCCTATTTTATAACAAAAGATAGGCTATTTGTGATTAAATAAATTTTATCGGTTAAAAACAGAGGTAAAAAATTCCCTGCAAAAAATTCTCTTGACAATGTTTTAAGATTTCATTATTGTTCTCACATATATAAATTCTGTTCACATATAAGAGAAGAAATGAATCCTTTATGATTAAATCTGCAGATCGAGCACTCCAAATTTTAGAGCTCATTGCAAAAAAGCAAGGAGGGCTCAAGCATATTGAGATTGCTCATTCTCTTAAAATCCCTACGAGCAGTTTATCCGGACTTTTAGCCACACTGGTTGCCAAAGATCATCTTACTTTCGATAAAGAAAATAGAAGGTATAAACTTGGTCCTCAGGTATTACTGCTTGCGACTCGTTACCTTGCTGATCTTGACATCATACGATTTGCCCAACCCATCATTAAGGAGGTCGCCATTACGTGTGATGAATCAACATCGTTGGCAATCAAACATGGGCTGGAAGCAATGTTTGTTTGCAAGCAGGAATCTTCTCATGCTCTTATCCCAAGATTGGGTCTCGGCGAACGTATTCCGTTATATGCTACTGCTGTCGGAAAGGTTATTCTTGCATACCTTCCAAAAGAAGAACTTGATCAATATTTTTCTTCAACAGAAATCATCCCATTCACCAAATTTACGATACCTCATCCTCAAAAATTATTCCATGAGCTCAAATCAATCCATATGAAAGGCATCGCCATCAGCAGGGAGGAACAGACCGAAGGCCTCTTTGCCATGGCAGCCCCTGTCTTCAATTTGACGAATCAGGTCGTTGCAGGAATCACTGTTACCATCCCTAAAATCCGCTTCAACCGTGAAAAAGAGGTCCTTATTAAAAATATTTTATTAAAGGCATCCGCAATGCTTTCACAGTTACTTGGTTTTCATAAAGAATCAACCGGGTTCAAATAAAATGAACTATTACATGCGACATTTTTAAAGGTTGGAATTCCGAGGGATGAGGAGGAGGTGATGAACGACAAGGAAACAAGGGATAAACACAAAAAGCATTAGAAAAGAATAATACAAAACAAAGGAGGGAAATATGAGAATCAAGAAATTGACATTATTCGTTATCGTCTTTTTGACCGCAACAGTAATGGTGCTGCCGTCACTGGCTTTTGCCCAGAAGAAGATTAAGATCGGCATTCTTGCAGCCCTGACCGGACCGTTTGCCTCGGCTGAGATACACCAGCGCGATGGCGTTGTCATGGCAGTGGACTGGTATAACGAGAAAGGCGGCATCACAATCAAAGGAGAAAAGTATTTACTCGAAGCAGTGACAGAGGATCATAAATGCACAGCTGAAGGCTCGAAGACCGCTACCGAGAAACTCGTCAACGATCATAAGGTGAAGTTTATCGCCGGAGCAACGATCACTTATATCAATCTGGCGGCCGGAGCGGTCACGGAACCGGCTAAGGTTATCCGCGCTGTGAACTACGTAGGTTTTAGGCCTGGGGAGCTGACCGCCCAGACGCCCTATACCTTCAAGGTGAACCCGACCGTTCCCGAAGGCATCGCACCTGCTCTGGATTATCTGGTTGAGAAATTCCCCAAAGTAAAGACATTCGGCACGATCACGCCGGATGACGGCAACCAACCTATTTTATTTCCGTTCTGTGAGAAGGAGGGCAAGCAACGGGGACTTAAGCAGATATCTACCGTGCCATGGGCCCATGATACAGTAGATTTTTACCCCAAAATGACCCAGCTCCTCGCACCCAAGCCGGATGTAGTCTTCGTGGTACATGCTTTTGAGGAGGCCCTTGTCCAGATGATAAAGGCTGCCCGTGAAATGGGAATGAAGGGGCCCTTTGCTGTGGCCAGTTATGAAAACCCCTATGACATTGTAGACATGGCAGGTAAGGACTTGACGCCGCCTTTCTTCTCCCATGGCTGGAGTCATGATGTGAATGACCCGCAGCTCACCCCTGAGATGAAGGAATGCATTAAGACTGCCGAGGCAAAGATGGGTAAATTCCACAATTGGAACCTCTGGGGATGGAATGAGGTCATGGTGATTGTCCAGGCCATTGAGAAGGCGCAGAGCCTTGATACAACCGTTATTGCTAATACCTGGAGGAAGATGGACAGCATTAAGACCATATACGGTCCAGGAAAGATGGGCGGAGAAAAAACGTATGGCATCAAAAACGCCGTTTGTTCCAGGCTGGCCATTACCGAAGTGCTACCCGGCGGGGTGGTGAAACACGTTAAATGGACCCCTTACTACTTACCGTAAGGTATCGTTCTTATCGGGAGCCCTGTTGAAGGGGCTCCCGATGGATTAATAGGGAGCGCAATTTGGAGATATTCACTCAGACCGTAGTCAATGGAATTGTGTTGTCATCTATTTATATCCTCGTGGCGCTTGGGTTTGCCCTGATCTTCAGCGTGATGCAAATCCTCAATTTCGCTCACGGCACCATATACATGGCCGGCGCCTACGTCTGTTATTATTTGGCATCTTCCTTCGGATTGCCGCCGTGGGCCGCCATACTGATATCCGCAGTCGTCCTTGCCCTGTTTGGCGTATTCCTTGAAAGGTTTGGCTTTCGCTATTTAGAGAACGATTTTAACCGAACCTTGATGTTCTCCCTCGTCATTATCGTTTTTTTGCAGACTACTGCCGATATCACCGTGGGGCCGTATGTAAAACGGGTACCGTCTGTACTCCATGGTGTGACGACCGTTGCGGGCATCACCCTCTCTAAGGAGAGGTTGATTACTTGTGTAATTACCGTTTGCCTCCTATTAGCAGTCACATTCTTAATTCGGAAAACGGCATTGGGCCGGCAGATGCTTGCCGTAGCCCAGGATGGGGATGCCGCTTCCCTTCAAGGAATAAATGTCCATCGTGTTGCCGCCTTTGCGCTTGGCCTGTCTTCTGCGCTTGCCGCAGTGGCAGGCGGGCTGATGGGGTCGATCATCATGCTCAATACCTATATGGGGGACGCCATGCTGCTCAGAGCGATCACGCTGGTCATCATTGCCGGCATAGGAAGCCTCGGCGGCCTCTTTGTCAGCGGCCTCATCGTCGGTTTCGTAGATGCAGTGCTTCCCATCTTCATCGGTGGTTCGGGCAGCGCAGTCGTGGCGTTCAGTTTTGCCATCTTGATCCTGGTGATTAGACCTCAAGGGTTGTTCGGACACGAGATATGAGTGAAAAACAAGGGAAAATGGGCGTCAAAACATCTAAGAGGTATGTTGCTTACGCTATCCTGATAGCCTTCCTTCTTCTCTTACCCTGGCTGTCATTAGGGGGCGCCTACTTCATCCATGTCTGCATTTTGATTTTCACCTATGTGATTGCAACGAGTAGTTTGAGAACGATCTTTGTTTCCGGTCAGGCCTCTATTGGACATGCTGCTTTCATGGGCATCGGGGCCTATACCTCTGCCCTTCTATCGACGAAGCTGGGCTGGACCCCATGGGTGACCATCCTGCTCGGCGCAATTACAGCGATGGTAGTGGCAGTACTGAGCGGTTATCTCTTCAGCAGGCTCCGGGCCATTTATTTCTCAATGGTGACGGCCTTTTTTGGGGTCGCCTTTGAAGCCCTCATGAGGAGCGGGGGAGAGTTTACAGGGGGAAAAGCCGGCATGGTGGCATTGCCCGGAATGGGTGTCATCGACTTACCCGGTTTGGGAGAAATAAACTTTGCCACTTCAAAAATCCCTTACTACTATCTCCTTCTCTTTCTGACACTGTTTACCCTTATCGTTCTTTACCGGATTGAGCGCTCCCGGAGCGGCATGAACTGGATGGCGATCGCCCAATCTCCGTTGGTCGCATCCAGCATAGGCATCAGCGAGACGAAATTTAGGATTCTTGCCTTTGCGGTGGGATGTTTCTTTGGCGGTCTTGCAGGAAGCGTTTACCCGCATTACAGCAGCGTTCTCTCTCCGGGCAGTTTTAGTCTCATGCCAAGCATCAATCTGGTCATATTCTTACTGTTCGGCGGTACGCGGTTTTTTGCCGGACCTGTTATCGGGGTGATTGTCCTGATGGCGATTCCAGAAGTTTTCCGTTCATTGAAACAATATGCACCGTACATCGTTGGCGGTATTATGCTCCTGGTGACTTTCTGGATGCCTCAAGGCCTTGCCGGCCTGTTTGAGTCTGCCAAACCGTGGATTTTCAAAATGTTCGGGAAAGGTGCAAACCCCGTTAGAAAAGAGTTTTCTAACGGGATGAGGAAATGATATTGATTTGTATCATCTCCACAATGAATAGTGGGGTTTTCTAACGGGGCAAGGTAATGTCTGTACTGCTTGAGATCAAGGAATTGACAAAATACTTCGGGGGCCTCGCGGCTGTTAACAATCTAGACATGACCATCCATGAAGGAGAAATCGTCGGATTGATGGGGCCGAACGGTGCAGGGAAGACCACCGTTTTCAATTTGATCACAGGGATTCACCGCCCCTCAAAAGGTCATGTGATCTTTCAGGACAGAGAGATTGGAGGGAAAAAACCTCATCTCGTTGCTGCGTATGGTATTGGCAGAACCTTCCAGTTTGCCTACCTTTTCCCCGATTTTACGGTACTGGAGAATGTGGTGGCGTCATTTCATCTCGATCCGAAATGCGGCTTTTGGGAAGGATTGTTAAATACCCGCGCCTATCAGCGCAAAGAGGAAAGAATTCTTGACGAAGCCATGGAGATTCTCCGATTGGTTGGCCTTGAACGGGAAAAGGACATTTTAGGTAAGAACCTGCCCCATGGTCCGCAAAAGCTGCTCACCATGGCAAGAGCCTTGGCCATCAGACCAAAATTACTCCTTCTCGACGAGCCAATTGGTGGGATGCATTTTGACGAAGTCAACCGTGCCATTTCAGCCATCGAAAGGATCAGGTCTCAAGGAACGACAATTGTACTGGTCGAACACAATATGCGGCTCATGCGGCTCTGTGAAAGAATCGTCGTCATGGACTTCGGAGAAAAAATTGCAGAGGGCACCTACGAAGATGTGAAAAATCATGAGCAGGTGATGAGGGCTTATTTTGGGCACGAATATGCTGCTTAATGTTAAAAATCTCACGGTTCGCTATGGCAAGGCATTGGCAGTTGAGAATGTTTCTTTCAACGTCGAGGAAGGGAGGATCGTGATTATTGTTGGGGCCAATGGAGCTGGCAAGACAACTATTTTGAAAGTGATTTCAGGACTCCTGGGCCCAACTTCAGGTGAAATCTGGTTTAAAGGGAAACGGATCGATGGTATGCAGGCCTTTCAGATTGCAAGGGCAGGTATTGTTCACGTTCCGGAGGGGAGGAGACTTTTCCCCCTGCTCTCCGTTTTCGATAATCTGAAACTTGGAGCGGGGACCAGGAAGGATAAGTTGAGCGTCAAAATGGATATGGAAAAGATTTTCGAAAACTTTCCCATCCTGCGAGAAAAAAGGAACCAAAAGGCGAACAGTTTAAGTGGTGGCCAGCAGCAGATGCTGGCTCTCGCCCGAGCGCTCATGGCAAAGCCAAAGCTCCTTATCCTGGATGAACCCTGCCTGGGTCTCGCTCCTATTGTCATTGATGAGCTCTATTCGATTATTCATGACATTAATCAGAGCGGGGTCAGCGTGCTCCTTGCTGAACAAAACGTTTCTCTCGCCCTGAGGCTTGGCATGTATGGATATGTGCTTGAGGTAGGAAAGGTCATCTTACAGGGCGACATGACAGAATTACGGAACAACGAAATTGTCAATCGCGCTTATCTGGGTGAATGATCTTTAACGTTACATTGGGAGGCAGTTGAGTGTGTTTCCAAACTTTACCAAGCGGGTTTTTAAATGTTTTATGGGAAACGTGCAATATCACCTGAGGTGACTTTTGCCATATACTTGAAAAGTGAGTAGCAAAGCGTATAGAGGTTGCCGCTGTAAAGGTTTTACAACACACCCAACTGCCTTCTTAGAATGGTTTAGTGCAATTTCCATGTAATCTTTAAGATATTCCTATAAAGTTAGCAGAGGGAGAATATGCATGGTTA
>Ga0256868_10001261_pt1:7500-13988 | contig 13988 bp, 9 predicted proteins | sample RVTome_13_FD_187341 | JGI IMG/M metagenome (GOLD analysis project Ga0256868, IMG submission 187341) | Soil microbial communities from uranium-contaminated site in the Upper Colorado River Basin, Wyoming, United States - RVT92D227 HiSeq ... | reverse complement strand
TCGGAGGGCACGGACGCGTTGATGGAGGCGCACGCCGGTGAGTTTCTCGCGCGCGGGCGTCGCTTCGACGCCGCCTCCGTGCGGCGCGAGCTCGACCTCGTGAGCCCCGAGCGCGTGCGGGCACTCGCCGCACAAGTCGTGCGTCTCGATGCGATCGCGGGCGCCGTGTGTGGCCCGCCAGCTGGCCTGCGTCTGCCGGGGGCGCTGGCACGGAGGGTGGCATGACCCGCCCAGTCCAGGTGCTCGTGCAGAGACTTCCACACGCGGCGGACCTGCCGCTGCCGAGCTACGCGACTCCTGACGCCTCGGGAGCTGACGTGGCGGCGGCGGTGAAGGAGGACGTCGCGCTCAAGCCGACGGAGAGGCGTGCCATCCCAACCGGCCTGGTGGTGGCGGTGCCACCCGGCTACGAGGTGCAGGTGCGCCCACGCTCGGGGCTGGCACTGAACCACGGTGTGACGGTGGCCAACGCCCCGGGAACCGTGGACAGCGACTACCGCGGCGAGCTCATGGTGGTCCTGGTCAACCTGGGGAACGAGACCTACACCGTCAAACGGGGGGAGCGCATCGCGCAGCTGGTGGTTGCCCCTGTTGTGCGGGGGACGTTCACCGTGCGCGAGAGCCTGCCGCCCTCCGAGCGGGGGTCGGGCGGGTTCGGCTCGACGGGGGCCTAGGGTGCGCTTGGCCGTGCTGGCCTCCGGCTCTGGCGGGAACGCCGCCGTCCTGGAGGTCGGCGACACCTGCGTGCTGGTCGACTGCGGCATCTCCTACCGGCAAATCGGTTCACGAATGAAGGCGCTCGGAATGGCGCCGGAGCAGATCCAGGGGGTGCTGCTCACGCATGAGCACGACGACCACATCAGGGGGCTGGAAGTCTTCCTGCGACACCACCGGGTCCCGGTGCTGGCCACGGTCGGCACCGTCGAGGCGATGCCGTGCCCGCCCGTGGATGCGCAGCCGCTGGCGTCCGGCCGCGAGGTGCGCCTCGGGAGCCTCAAAGTACTCCCCGTGGAGACCAGCCACGATGCGCGCGAGCCGGTGGGGTTCGTGGTCGAGGACCGCGGCCGGCGGGTTGGGATGGTCACCGACACCGGCGTGCTCACCGAGCTCCTGGTTGAGCGCCTCTCCGGGTGTCACGCGCTGCTGCTCGAGTGCAACCACGACCGCGATCTGCTCCGCTACGGGCCCTACCCCTGGCCGCTCAAGCAGCGCATCGCGTCCCATACCGGCCACCTCTCGAACGAGCAGACGTCCCGAGCGCTCGAGCGGCTTGCCCACTCGACGCTCGAGCTGGTTGTCGGCATGCACCTGTCGCAGACCAACAACCGGCCGGATCTAGTCGAACGCGAGCTGAATGCGATCCTGGCTGGGTCAAGCGTTCGTCTTGAGATTTCATCGCAGCATTTCCCGGTGGCCGTCAACGCCGGACCCGAGCAGCTCTCGCTCTTCCCGGAGCAAGCCGAGAGGCGCCCCGGGGCGGTGCGGGAGCGGTAGCGGCCGGTTCGTTTCCGCCCCGAGCCGTCCTTGGTACCCTTGGATGTTCGCCGGGATGGAGGTGCTGGATGCAGGTGGAGGTTCGGGTGAAGCTCAAGCAGCAGGTCCTGGACCCGCAGGGCGAGGCGATTCGGAGGGTCCTCGCGGGTCTGGGCTACTCCGAGGTCGAGCAGGTACGGGTGGGCAAGCTGATGCTCCTCGAGGTCGCGGGCGGCGACGCCAAGAAGGTCCGCACCCGCGTTGAGGAGGCCTGCCGCGAGGTGCTCGCCAACACGGTCATCGAGGAGTTCGAGGTGCGACTGCCATGAGCGCGGGGCGGCGGCGGCCGCGAGTGGCGGTGGTGATCTTCCCGGGCTCCAACTGCGATCGCGACACCCTGGTCGCCGTGGAGGAGGTCGGGGGCGAGGCGGTACCCGTGTGGCACCAGGACGTCAACCTCGCGGGCTGCGGCGCGGTGATCCTCCCCGGCGGCTTTTCGTACGGCGACTACCTGCGGGCGGGGGCGATGGCCGCGCACTCACCGGTGATGGCCGCGGTCCGCCGCCACGCCGAGGAGGGAGGGCCGGTGCTCGGGATCTGCAACGGGTTCCAGATGCTGCTCGAGATCGGCCTGCTTCCCGGGGCGATGCTGATGAACCGCACCCTGCGCTTCATCTGCCGAGACGTTCACCTGCGGGTGGAGCGCGACGGCATGCCGCTCCTCGGACACCTGCGGCGCGGGCAGGTGCTGCGCCTTCCGATCGCGCACAAGGAGGGGAACTGGTTCGCCCCGCCCGAGGTCGTGAGGGAGGTGGAGTCCGCCGGGGCCGTGGCACTGCGCTACTGTGCGCCGGACGGCCGGCTCGACGACGGCGCCAACCCGAACGGGGCGCTCAACGCCATCGCCGGCCTCGTGAACGCCGCCGGAAACGTGCTCGGGTTGATGCCGCACCCCGAGCGGCGCGTGCGCTCCCTAGTGGGCGGAGAGGACGGCGCCGCACTCATGCGGGCGCTGGTGGAGGCCGCGTGAGGTGGGACGCGCCGGCGACCGCCGAGCTGGCACGGGAGCACGGCCTCTCGGAGGAGGAGTACCGGCGCATCCTGGACTCCCTCGGCCGCACGCCCAACCTCACGGAGCTCGGGATCTTCGCTGCACTGTGGTCCGAGCACTGCTCGTACAAGTCGTCGCGCGTCCACCTGCGCAAGCTGCCCACGAGCGGGCCGCGCGTCGTGCAGGGACCCGGCGAGAACGCCGGCGTCGTTGAGCTCGGCGAGGGCTGGGTGACGGTGTTCAAGATGGAGTCCCACAACCACCCCTCGTTCATCGAGCCCTACCAGGGAGCGGCCACGGGAGTAGGGGGCATCCTCCGCGACGTTTTCACGATGGGGGCGAGGCCGATCATGCTGCTCGACTCGCTGCGCTTCGGCGCTCTCGAGGCGCCGCGAATGACGCACCTTGTGGACGGAGTCGTGCGTGGCATCGGCGATTACGGCAACTGCGTCGGCGTCCCCACCGTGGGGGGCGAGGTTGACTTCCATCCGAGCTACAACGGAAACGTCCTCGTGAACGCCATGTGCGTCGGGGTGGCGCGGGCGGATGGTCTCTTCTTCGGGCGTGCTTCGGGTCCCGGCAACCGCGTCGTCTACCTCGGGTCCAAGACCGGTCGCGACGGGATTCACGGGGCCACCATGGCCTCCGACGTGTTCGACGAGACGGCGAGCGAGAAGCGCCCCACGGTTCAGGTGGGCGACCCTTTCACGGAGAAGCTGCTGATCGAGTGCTGCCTCGAGCTGATGGACAAGGGTCTGGTGGTGGGGATCCAGGACATGGGCGCGGCAGGGCTCACCTCGTCGGCGTTCGAAATGGCGGCCCGCGCGGGGTGCGGGCTCACCTTGGATCTCTCGCTGGTGCCGGCACGCGAGAAGGGCATGAGCCCGTACGAGCTGATGCTCTCGGAGTCCCAGGAGCGGATGCTGCTGGTAGTGTCCCCGGCCAGCGTGCAGGCTGTGCTGGACGTGTGCCACCGCTGGGGGCTGGATGCCGTGGAGGTCGGGTCTGTCACGGAGGAGCCCGAGGTGAACGCGACGTTCGACGGCCGCGAGGCGTTCCGGCTGCCCGTTGCGCCGCTGGTCGATGACGCGCCCCGCTACGAGCGGCCGTGGGTAAACCCGGACCCGGCGGCTCCGGTGACGCTGCCGCCGCTGCACGAGCGGAGGTGGGGCGCCGATTTGCGTGCCATGCTCTCGAGCCCGGCGTTCGCCGACACCCACACGGTGTGGCAGCAGTACGACCAGTCGGTGGGCGCCGGCACGGTGGTCGGCCCGGGCGCGGATGCGGCACTGCTACTGCTCCCCGGCACGAGTATCGGCGTGGCCGCTACGACCGACTGCAACGCCCTCGCCTGCGGGCTCGATCCGCGGAACGGCGCAGCCCAGGCCGTGGCCGAGGCCGTCCGCAACCTGGCGTGCGTGGGCGCCGAGCCGGTGGGTGTCACGGACTGCCTCAACTTCGGCTCGCCCGAGAACCCAATAGTCATGGGGCAGTTCGTCACCGCGCTCGAGGGGATGGGGGAGGCATGCCGGGCCTTCGAGGTTCCGGTGGTCTCGGGGAACGTGTCGTTCTACAACGAGACGTCCGGGAACACGATCCTGCCCACGCCGACCGTGGGGATGGTGGGAGTCGTTCCCGAGGTGCGCCACCGTCCCCGAGCCACCTGGCAAGACGGTGATGCGATCTACCTGGTCGGTGCGGTCGAGGGTGAGCTGGGGGGAAGCCGCTTCCTGCAGGTCGTGCTCGGCCTGGAGGCCGGACCGGTGCCCGCGGTGGACTACGCGGCCGAGAGTCGCGCCGCTGCCGCGGTGCGGGCGCTCGTACGACACGGCCTGGCTTCCGCCAAGGACCTCTCGGACGGTGGGCTCGCGGTGGCTGCGGTGGAGATGAGCGGCGGGGCCTGCGGCGCGGAGCTCACCATGCCCGAGGGCGTCGCCCCGGCGCGTGCGCTGTTCGGCGAGTGGCGCGGCGGTTTTCTGCTCGCAGTCGCGCGCGAGAGCGAGCGGGCATTTGCGCGGACCTGCGAAGGGTTGCCTGTCACCCTTCTCGGCGCCGCGCGTGGCACGCGGCTGAGAGTTTCGCTGGGGGGCAAGGTGCTGTTGGACGAGCTGGTCGGCGAGCTCCAGCGGTTGCGGGAGAAGGGTCTGGGATGGCTATCCGGGGCGTGAGCGAGGCGACCGACAAGTTTCACGACGAGTGCGGCGTGTGTGCGGTGCTGGGTCGGCCGGACGCGGCGAACCTCGTCTACCTCGGTCTGTACGCCCTCCAGCACCGCGGTCAGGAGTCGGCCGGGATCGCGGCCTTCGACGGGAAGGAGCTGCACCACCGCAAGGAGATGGGATACGTCGCCGACATCTTCGACCGCTCCCTTCTGGACGAGCTCCCGGGGTTTGCCGCGGTCGGCCACGTGCGCTACGCGACGGCGGGAAACTCCTCCCTGATCAACGCCCAGCCGATGGTGGCCAAGACCCACCGCGGCCAGGTCGCGCTCGCCCACAACGGGAATCTGGTCAATGCGCGGCGCTTGCGTCACGAGCTGGAGAGGGCGGGAGCGATCTTCCAGTCCACCTCCGACAGCGAGGTGTTCCTGCACCTGCTGGCGCGCTCACAGGCCGCGACGCTGGAAGCGGCGCTGCTCGAGACGCTGGACGCAGCATTGGGTGCGTACTCGCTGGTGGTGCTCTGCGACGGACGTCTTTTCGCGGCGCGCGATCCCCACGGCTTCCGCCCGCTCGCCCTCGGGCGGCTCGACGAAACCTGGGTCGTGGCCTCGGAGACCTGCGCGTTCGATCTCATCGAGGCGCGGCTGGTCCGCGAGGTCGGCCCGGGCGAGGTGGTCGAGCTCTCGGGTGAGGAGCCGCGCGTGCTACGACGCCCCGGGCCCGGGCCCCACGCGCACTGTGTCTTCGAGCACGTGTACTTCGCCCGTCCAGACTCGCGGGTCTTCGGCGAGGACGTCGGGGCGGTGAGGGAGCGTCTGGGTGAGCGTCTGGCGCAAGAGCACCCGGCGGCGGCGGACATCGTGGTCGCGGTCCCAGACTCCGGTGTGCCTGCGGCGCTCGGCTTCGCACGCGAGTCAGGCCTTCCCCTGGCACTCGGGCTGGTGCGCAACCACTACGTCGGACGCACCTTCATCGAGCCGCGCCAGGCCATCCGCCACTTCGGCGTCAAGGTGAAGCTCAATCCGGTGCGCTCGGCGGTGGAGGGCAAGCGGGTGGTGCTGGTGGACGATTCCATCGTGCGCGGCACGACATCGCGCAAGATCGTGATGATGCTCAAGGGTGTGGGCGCCACGGAGGTGCACCTGCGGATCTCCTCGCCGCCCACGATCGGGCCCTGCTTCTACGGCATCGACACCCCGGAGCGCCGCGAGCTGATCGCTTCCAGTCAAAGCGTCGACGAGATCCGGGCCTTCGTCGGCGCCGACTCCCTGGGGTATCTCTCCGAGCGGGGTATGCTCTCATGCCTTACGACGCCGGCCGAGAACTTCTGCACCGCCTGCTTCTCCGGCAACTACCGGGTGCTGGACGAGGAGGACCGCGCCGACGTCGTCGCCAAGGAAGAGCGTTGACGAAGACAGGTGGAGTCGAGGTTTGAGAGGGAGGAGTTACACCTCGGGCGCTGCGGTCCCCGCTTTGTGGGTGTTGACCCTCCACCCTTCCTTAACTCTGAACTCTTCGCTTCTTTTGCTAACCTTCCACCATGTCGGAGCCTAGCGACGGTAGACCGCTGACGTACGCGGGTGCCGGGGTGGACATCGAGGCCCAGGACCGCGCCCTGGCGGAGATCAAGCGTCTCGCCGGGACGACCTTCACGCCCGGCGTACTCTCGGACATCGGCGGCTTCGGCGGCCTCTTCGCCCTCGAGCCCACCAATCCCTCGGGGACGGTGCTGGTGGCCTCGGCGGACGGTGTGGGAACCAAGCTCAAGGTCGCCCAGATGGCCGGAGTGCACGGCACGGTCG
>Ga0256868_10001261_pt1:0-2500 | contig 13988 bp, 9 predicted proteins | sample RVTome_13_FD_187341 | JGI IMG/M metagenome (GOLD analysis project Ga0256868, IMG submission 187341) | Soil microbial communities from uranium-contaminated site in the Upper Colorado River Basin, Wyoming, United States - RVT92D227 HiSeq ... | reverse complement strand
GTCCACCGAAGCTGCGGATCTTCAGGACCTGCGGGTCCTGGAGTTGGTAGGGGAGCGTTCCATGTGGGATGAAGTCAGACCGTAAGGACTGGTGGACTGCATGGAAGTGACTCTGCCGGCATAAGTAGCGATAAAGCAGATGAGAACTCTGCTCGCCGGAAGCCTAAGGTTTCCTGAGCAAGGTCAATCCGCTCAGGGTGAGTCGGTCCCTAAGGTGAGGCCGAACGGCGTAGCCGATGGGAAGCAGGTCAAGATTCCTGCACCACTCTGTCCTCGTTATCACGATGGGGTGACGCAGAAGGATAGGTCGGACTGCCATTGGATGTGCAGTTTGAAGCGTGTAGGCGGGGGTGGTAGGCAAATCCGCCGCCCCGTTAACGCCGAGACGTGATCTCGAGGCCGCAAGGCCGCAAAGCGACTAATTCCAAGCTGCCAAGAAAAACCTCTAAGGAGAGGGCAGGGTGACCGTACCGGAAACGGACACACGTAGGCAGGGAGAGTATCCCGAGGCGCTTGAGTGATCCCCCGTGAAGGAACTCGGCAAAATTACACCGTAACTTCGGGAGAAGGTGTGCTTCTCGCCGTGTAGATCTTCGCGATCGAAGCGGCGGGGAGTCGCAGTGAAAAGGCCCAGGCGACTGTTTACTAAAAACACAGCACTCTGCAAACGTCACAAGCGGACGTATAGGGTGTGAAGCCTGCCCGGTGCCGGAAGGTTAAGGGGAGGGGTCAGTGCCGCTTCGGCGGTCCGAAGCTCTGAACTGAAGCCCCGGTAAACGGCGGCCGTAACTATAACGGTCCTAAGGTAGCGAAATTCCTTGTCGGGTAAGTTCCGACCTGCACGAAAGGCGAAACGATCTGGGCGCTGTCTCCGCGGGGGGCTCAGCGAATTTGAAGTACCGGTGAAGATGCCGGTTACCCACACCAAGACGGAAAGACCCTGTGCACCTTTACTACAACTTGTCATTGGACCTTGGTGTTGTATGTGCAGAATAGGTGGGAGGCTGTGAAGCCGGGGCGTCAGCTTCGGTGGAGCCGTCGGTGAGATACCACCCTTACTGCTCTGAGGTTCTAACCTAGGGCCGTGAAGCCGGCCCGGGGACACTGGCAGGTGGGTAGTTTGACTGGGGCGGTCGCCTCACAAACTGTAACTGAGGCGCCCAAAGGTTCCCTCAGGCTGATTGGAAACCAGCCGGAGAGTGCAAAGGCACAAGGGAGCTTGACTGCGAGACCTACAAGTCGAGCAGGGACGAAAGTCGGGCTTAGTGATCCGGCGGTCCCGCATGGAAGGGCCGTCGCTCAACGGATAAAAGGTACGCCGGGGATAACAGGCTGATCCTGCCCAAGAGTTCACATCGACGGCGGGGTTTGGCACCTCGATGTCGGCTCATCGCATCCTGGGGCTGAAGCAGGTCCCAAGGGTTCGGCTGTTCGCCGATTAAAGCGGTACGTGAGCTGGGTTTAGAACGTCGCGAGACAGTTCGGTCCCTATCTGGTGTGGGCGGAGGACACTTGAGGAGAGATGTCCTTAGTACGAGAGGACCAGGACGTACGGACCTCTGGTGTACCAGTTGTCGCGCCAGCGGCAGCGCTGGGTAGCTATGTCCGGATCGGATAACCGCTGAATGCATCTAAGCGGGAAGCCAACTCCAAGATAAGGTGTCCCGGGCGCAAGCCCCTAAAGGCCTCTGGTAGATTACCAGTTTGATAGGCGGGAGGTGGAAGCGCGGCAACGCGTGCAGCTGACCCGTACTAATCGGCCGTGCGGCTTGACCATACATACCCTTTCTCTTTGTGTGTTCAGTGGGGAGCCCAGTTGAGTTGTGATTTTTCTTTAGTTTTTCCGGTGGCCATACCGAGAGGGAAACACCCGTTCCCATTCCGAACACGGCAGTTAAGCCTCTCAGGGCCGATGGTACTCGGTGGGAAACTGCCTGGGAGAGTAGGTCGCCGCCGGGAAGTATGAGAGCCCGACGCTCACGCGCCGGGCTCTCGCTTTTTGGGGGCTGTCGGCCGCTGCACATCAAAGGCGGCGACCTCGTCGCTGCCGGGCCTACAACCGTCAGCTGCGCCTGCCACTTAAACCTTGCAGCACAAACGCCTGGGCACCGGGCCGTCAGCGCGGCGCCAGCCGCTCTGACGGAAAGTATGAGAGCCCGACGCTCACGCGCCGGGCTCTCGCTTTTTGGGGGCTGTCGGCCGCTGCACATCAAAGGCGGCGACCTCGTCGCTGCCGGGCCTACAACCATCAGCTGCGCCTGCCACTTAAATCTTGCAGCACAAACGCCCGGGCACCGGGCCGTCAGCGCGGCGCCAGCCGCTCTGACGGAAAGTATGAGAGCCCGACGCTCACGCGCCGGGCTCTCGCTTTTTCAAAGGTACCACAAAGGTACCTGATTGCATGAGTAGGTCGGTCTCCCGGTTTGCGGCGTAGCGTAGAGCTCGCCAAGAGAACCGTACGGGCTCGAAGCCCCAAGGACGAAGGGAGACCGACCGTGGA
>Ga0256868_10001260_pt1 | contig 13992 bp, 12 predicted proteins | sample RVTome_13_FD_187341 | JGI IMG/M metagenome (GOLD analysis project Ga0256868, IMG submission 187341) | Soil microbial communities from uranium-contaminated site in the Upper Colorado River Basin, Wyoming, United States - RVT92D227 HiSeq ... | reverse complement strand
ACGATCATTCCGTCACTCTCCTTGTTCCTGGCCCTACATCCGCTCGGGCAGGGGAATGCCCATGAGCGACAGGGCGGTTTTCAGGGCGTCCCGGACGAAGAGGAGGACGAGCAGCCGTAGGCCTTTGAGACGGCCGTCCTCTTCGGCCAGGACGGGATATTGATGATAAAAGCCGTTGACCTTCTGGGCCAGGGCAAAAGCGAACTTGGCCAGGTGGGAGAATTCCAGGGCCTGGACCGAGAGCCGCACCTCCTCCTCGAGCTGCGAGGAGGAAACGACCAGCTCCCAGAGGTCATCCATTTCTTTATTGGATAATGAACTCAGGGAAGGGATGTGGCCTTGCAGCTCGGAGAGGATGTCCTCGGCCGGCCGGCCCTCCCGCTCTCCGAGCTTGCGGAAGATGCTATTCAGCCGCACGCAGGTGTACTGGAGATAGGGCCCCGTCTCTCCCTCGAAGCTGAGGGCCTCTTCGAAATCGAAGATGATGAGCGAGTTCCGGGCGAACTTGAGCATGAAGTAGCGAAGGGCCCCGGCCGCGATTTGCCGGGCGATGGATGTCCTGACCTGGGAGTCGAGGTCGGGGTTTCGTTTATCGACCTCGGCCCGGGCTTTGTCCTCAAGCCGGTCGAGAAGGTCGTCCGCTTTGACGCCCAACCCCTTGCGGCCCGAGACCTCCAGGAAGGCCTTGTTCGCGTCTTCGGCCGTGGGCGTGTAGTCCAGCTCCTTGAGGCTCTTGGGAGAGAGGGCCACCATTTCATAGGAGAAGTGGATGGATTTGGAAGCCTGCTCCTCGTAGTGAAGCGACCGGAGGCCCTGGACCACGACCTTCTGCAGGTAGGCCTGGCGCGTGTCGATGACGTTGTAGACTCGAGAGGCATGTCCGAAAGATGGGGCCGAGGCGCCGGCCTGGGCAGGGCTGGTGATCCATACCGTCCTGCCGTTCTCCTGGAGGAAGGGTTCATAGCCGAAATCCATGCCCAGCAGCCCGAACTTCCACATCTGATAGGCGATGTCCTTGCCGACGTAGGTCACCGTGCCGTCGGAACGGACGATGACCTTTTCCTTGTCGGGGTCGTCTTCGAGCTTCATCACCCAACAGCCCTGGTTGGGGCCTTCCCGGGCCAGGGCCACCGCGCCCCGTTCGCGGAGCAGGCTGAAGGCCTTGTCCCAGAAGCGGAGGACCAGGATGGAACTCTCACAGGGCAGGACGTCGTAGCCGATGTCCAGGCGGGCCATGGTTTGCAGGTGGGACCGCAGGACGCGGCGCGAAACGTGGCGAGCCAGTTCAGCCTCCAGCCCCTGGCCGTGCTCGATCTGTTTCAGGATGGCGGCCTTGCGCGGCTGGCTTTCGGGATGGGCCTGCAGGAAGGCGGACACCCGTGCGTAAAGGTCCCAGCAGTAATAGTCGAACTTGCCCCCGATGGCCTCCACTTCGGCTTTTGTCTTCTTCTCCAGCTCCAGAAAGCCGAAAACTACGTCCACCACCTGGACGCCGGTGTCGTCGACGTAATTCTGGACCTCGACCGTTTCGCCCAGGCGCCTGAGGCAGCGGACCAGCGTGTCGCCCAGGCAGGCATTGCGGAGATGGCCGATATGGGCCGCCTTGTTGGGGTTGATGTTGGTGTGTTCCACGACAACCTTTCGCTCCTCGGGGGGCCGGGCCGGTCCGGTGGCCGGCCCGAAGCGGGAGGCGAAGAAAGTCTGCCGGTCGAGGAAGAGGTTGATGTAGCCGGCGCCGGCGATTTCGGCTTTCTCCACGCCCTCCAGCGGGGATAGGCGCGAGGCGATCTCCTGGGCGATCAGCCGCGGAGGAGATTTGAGCTTCTTAGCCAGTTGAAAGGGGAAGGTCAAGGCCAGGTCGCCGAAACGGGCCTGGGGAGTGGAAGTCAGCTCGATGTCTCCGGGTTCGACCGGATAGGAGTCCTTGATCCTGGCGTAGATCTCGTTTCTTAATCTGTCTTTGAACCGAAGCATGGCCTAAAGCCTTTCTTCCCAACGGCTTTTTGTCCGTTGGTTGTTTCCCGCCTTCCCGCGACTTTCCAGGCTTCGCCTCAACCGCTGATTCCGGGGTTGGGCAGGAAACCGAGTCCGCGTTTCCACGGATATCGTCCAGGTCGGAGAAAGATGATAAATCAACCGGCTCGAAAATTCAAATTTTTTGAATTCCCCTGCCAGGGCTCAATCCCAGGGCACATTCCTCCTGGAGACGGAGAGACATCCTCGGGCGGATTGACAACTCGGAGCGAACTTGCATATAAGAAAGGAAGCAGTCCGGTCAAAATCAACGACAGAAAGGAGCCCGCCATGAACCCACCCGACGCCACGGCTAAGAAAAAAAGCGTCCTATTTTCTTTTCCAGGGACATTCTGGGTGGCCAACCTCATGGAGCTCTTCGAGCGGGGTGCCTACTACGGAATGAATGCCCTTCTGGCGGTGTACCTGACGGATGTGCTCAAATTCAGGGAGCAGTCGGTCGGAGTCCTACAGGGGTTCGTTTATGCCCTGACCTACATCGGGCCCATCTTCGGGGGCGCCCTGGCCGAGCGGCTGGGCTACCGGAAGATGCTGCTGGCGGCCTTCTCCCTTCTGACGCTCGGCTACTTCGCCGCGGGCAACTTCGATTCCTACGGCTTGATCTTCGTCTCCCTGCTGGTCATGGCCACGGGCAGCGGCTTGTTCAAGCCTATCATCTCCGGCACGATCGCCCGGACGACGACCAAGGAGACAAGCGGGTTCGGGTTCGGCGTCTATTACTGGAGCATCAACCTGGGTGCCTTCCTGTCCCCCCTGGTCATGAGCTGGCTCAAGGGATTCAGCTATCGCTACGTTTTCTTCGCCGCGGCCTCCTGGTGCTTCCTGATGCTGCTCCCGGCTCTCTTCCTCTACAAGGATCCCGAGCTCGCGCCCAGCACCAAGCCCATCGGCCAGGTCCTCAGGGATGCCTTTAAGGTCCTGCGCGACTCCCGCTTCATGCTCATGATCTTCGTGTATTCCTGCTTCTGGATCCTCTACTTCCAGACCTTCGGGACGGTGATGTGGTACCTGCGTGACTTCATCGACCGCGCGCCGGTGGACCGCTTCATGGCCGGTTTGGGTATCCGCTTTGCCTTTGACGCCGAGCATGTTACGGTCATCAACGCCGGGACGATCATCCTCCTGGTGGTCCTGGTCAGCCGCGTCGTCAAGAACATGAAAGCCTTGCCGGTCATGTCGGTAGGAATATTCTTCGGGGCCGGCGGATTCCTCATCCTGGCCCTGACCCACAGTGCCTGGATGTTCGTCCTGGGCATCGCCGTCTTCTCCCTTGGGGAGATGACCGCCCATCCCAAGTACTACAGCTACATCGGGATCGTGGCCCCCAGGGACCGCGTGGCCGTGTACATGGGCTACGCTTTTCTTTACGGGGTCATCGGCAGCCTCATCGGCTCCAACTTTGGGGCTGTCCTCTACGAGCGGATGCTCACCCCCCTGGCGCCCCGGGCGGCCGAGGCGCTGAAAGCGGGAATGCCCCTTCCCGTTGACATACTGGGCACGTTGCGCTCCTTCTGGCTCATCTTCGCCGCGCTGGGCATCGTCTGCGTCGCGGGCATGCTGCTCTATAACAGGTTTTTTTCCGAGGACACGCCCGGTACCAATCGCCGCGCCTGGGGAATCATGCTGGGCGTTTACGGGTTCTTCGCCCTGGCCGGTCTTTACTTCCTCGTTGAGTCGCTCTTCCTCTCGCCCCAAGTCCAAGTAAGGACGCTCGTCCAGTCGCTCATCCTGCTCGGGTTGGGAGGGGGCGGCTTGGCCATCAGCCTGGGGGGGAAACGGACCGAAGCATCCCCCGGCCGCTGAATTTATATCCTGTCCCCGACATGGCTGGGGGCGTGGTCCGTTATTGCGGTCTATAGGCCAACGCCCTTTTCCTACCCGATTTATCGCGCCAGGCAGATGACTGTGCTGCCGTCGGGGAGGTTGAGGGAGCTGGAATGAAGAATTTCTTTGTCCATTAAGTGACAGCAGTCCTGAAACGAGGACAAATCCTGCCATCACTTGAACGTTCTTTATCTTTTTTTATTTGGCATAAAAAATGCTGTTTAATATTGCCGTGTGGAGGGGAAATGATGAGTAAATGTGAAAGAAATTCAATATTGCTAGTATTTTTAGCCTTACTCGCATTCGCTTCATTGGCATCCGCCGAAAAACCTTACAAGGTTGTCTTTAGCCCGGGCGACCTTTACTTCGGCCATATCTCTTATGTGGATATCAAAAACGACGGCCAGGATCCGATGATTATCAGGGAAGGGCAACCTGTACCGGAGCCGGCTGTCCTCAATGCGCCCGTCGGTCCGGGGGATGTCATCCGGACATCCGGAATCCGGCGATGCGAGATCCAATTCGACACGGGGACCATCATCCGGCTGGATATCGATACGGAGCTCAAGATAGAAACGGTCTTGGCCCAGACATTGTCCGCCCTGGATAGAGCGACCAACCTGGTTCTGGCCAAAGGCCGGCTATACATCATGTACAAGGAATACGATCGGCGTGAGCTCTTCCAGGTCATGACCGGCGCAGCCGCCATTAAGTTCAACCGCGACACGGTGGCCCTGGTCAAGGCCGCAGCCGACGGGGAGACTGAACTCCAGGTCAAGCGAGGAAAAGCAACGGCGCTCTATGGACCATCAACGGCCCAGGCCAAGGGAAAAGGGATCGGAAAATTGGAGCGCCTCATCGTCTCCAAAGATGGCCTGGCCAAGCCGGCCGAATACGCCGCTGATACAGATTTTGAGCGCTGGAACCAAGAAATCAACGCCTCTTTCAACGACCTGCATAAAGGCCTGAGCTTTCTGCCCAAACCCGTGCAGCGCTATTCCCTCGCCATCATCAGCTGGGCCCAGAAATATTCCTCCAGATACGGCCAGTGGATTTATGACAGGCTTTACGGTTATGTGTGGCGCCCCGACACGGGTGATATCTATCCCTGGAGGAACTGGCGGCCCTATTTCCACGGCCACTGGACAAGAGCTTATGATCAATTGTTCTGGGTGTCCGATGAGCCCTGGGGCTGGGTGCCCTATCATCTCGGCGTCTGGGTTTGGGACAAGGACCTGGGGTGGATTTGGATTCCGGGTTCTGCCTTCGCCTCGGCCTGGGTGGGCTGGAATTTCTTCAACGGCTACTATTCTTGGTGGCCGTACGGATTATTCAGCGATTGGTGGAGTTGGAGCGATTGGGGCAGTTATTATTATGATCCCTATCAGTCCATGTATGTCTACGCTACCACCCCGGATAAAACGCTGAGGAAGATCTCCAAGACGCAGTTGAAAAAGCCCGGGTCGCCCTTAACCCTGCCCAACGACCTCAAGCCAATTTATAATCGGGTGGTGACCGCTTTAAAGAATCAGGACCCTCGCCTGATCGCATCCCTCCAGCAATCGGCCCAGCACATCGTCCTTGTCCGCCCGGCCGACATCCATTCTCCGAACATCGCAGAGAAGGCCGTATTTCTCAGCCAAGTTTCCCCTGCGGCAGAACCATTAAACGCCCAACCAAGCCCGGTCGATAAAATCCGCCTTGAAAATCCCATTACCGCCGCCGCCTGGGATTGGAAGAAGAACATCGCGGCCACGGCCGCCACCCAGAAAATTGATTCTTTCCCGGCCAGCACGGTCGCTCCAAAAATCCAAACTCCCTCCGTCCGCTTTCTGGACTGGAATCCCGACCTGGAAGCAGTCGGGCGATACGGGGCGACTGTTCGCTACTCAAGCCGGACGAATGAAGTCCAATGTCCGGAGCTGGGATTGACCTCTCGCGTCGTATCTATTATCGGCCGCCCCTTTCGGTCCGCGGTCGGTTTCGGCTCAAACATCGGAAACGCTAATCAAGGCTCTTCAACTTCCTCATCGTCTATGGGAGCGTGGAGCTCGCTTCCCTCCACCAGCGAGAGAGCCGGATGCTCCTCAGGCTCATCTTCGGCGAGCTCAAATTCCTCCTCCGGCAGCTCTAAGGATCATACTAAAAAGGACTGAGGGGCTGAAGGGCGATGCCGCATTGCGCGGAGGCCGATTATATCATTGAAATAATAGGATGCGTTTATCGGGGGGATAACCCCATAGCAAAAGGAGGAGGGTTTTTAAAGATGAGGTTGCCATTGCTTTTCCGTGGAATCGTCTGCGTTCTTGCGCTTTGTCTGGTCATGGCGGGGATGAGCGCCTCCGGGATCAACTCCGGCGGCAACAGCCCCCAGGCCGAAGCCCCAAATCGCTGGCTGCTTCTATTGTACGATGACGGCGACTTCGACAACGGTTTTGACGCCCTGTATGCTTTCGCCAGTGAGGCCTATGCCCACACCTACCTCGACGTCCTCGTGCTGCAGGATAATTTCACGTCTCCGGCTATGATTTGGCAAATCGGGTCTTCTCACCAACTGATCCCCCGAAAGTACTTAGGGGAAATCAATATGGCTTCCCCCCTCAGCCTGGAGTATTTCCTGAAATACGCTCATAGCCGGTATCCGGACCGCCGGACGATCCTCTGTTTCTATGACCATGGGGCCGGCTGTTGGGGAGCCTGTATCGACGAAACCAACACCACGATGGATCCGACCGGTCCCTCCATACTCAGCCTGTCCGGGATGCGCCAGGCACTAGAAAAAACCAAGCCCGTCGACTTGATCTGTTTCACAGCGCCCTGCAACATGGGCAGCCTGGAAGCCGCCTATGAGCTTCGTCGCCAGACCGAAGCCTATGTGGGCAGCGAAAACACGAGCGGTTATGTCATCTGGTTTGGGACGATTCGCTTTATCTGCGACACGTTGAAGAATCATCCCGATATCGACGCTAACGAGCTGGCTCAAGCTGTTGTGGCCAATTCGGCGGCCGATTATCGGCAATACGACCCGGCCGGGTTTGAGAAATATTTTACTCTGTCGGCGGTTCGTTGCGATGATCTGGACAATGCCATCTCCTCCATCAGGGAATTGACGGCGGCCATTCTGGGCAGCCAGGACGAGAGCTTTTCACTGCTCGATCAAGCCTTGGGGGATATTAGAATTTATTCCACCTATTATGCCGATATCATTGATCTATTCGAAGAGGCGATGAAACGATGTCAAAACCCCTTTCTGCGAAGTTCTTTTCAATCGGCCGCCGACGCTGTCCGGGGAGCTATTATGGCTAAGTTCTATGGAGCGGAATTGCCGGGCTCCAACGGCCTGAACGTCTACTTCCCGCCCCCCCCGAACGTCGGATTCAGTACAGGGTATGGCAAGTTAGGCATTTCCTTTGCCCAGGACTCAGGCTGGTTCGATTTTCTGAACGCCTATCGGATGTCGCGGCCTATGAACACTCCGCTGGAGACCCTTATTCCCATCCTCCAGACCGACGGCTTGTTTCTCCCTCCCCTTGGGGCCGAGAAACTCATCCCGGTTCGATGGATCAATCCTGCACGAAAAGACGGAGTCGATAAATGAAATATCCGCACTTTTTCCTGGGAGCCGCGTCTTTGGCAGCCCTGCTCGTTTTTGCATTCCAGCCGGGCCTTGGAGCCGAGGTGGGAGTGCTGGGCGGCTTTACCTGCAGCCGGTTCTCTTCGCCGGGTTTGTCCTGGACGTATGACCTGGGGTATTCAGTCGGCGCCTTCGCTAACCTCCGTTGGACCCGTGCTCTTCGGCTGCAGGCCGAACTGCGTTTCTCGTCCGCACGCTCCGAGGCCGTCATCCCGATCCGGTATTTCTCCTATAGACAAGATGTGAAGCTCGGCAAGACGATCCAGAGTGTGGAGCTGCCCCTGATGCTACACGTGTATCCGTTTGATTGGAGCATAATCCGGCCCAATGTCCAATTAGGCGCCTACGGCGCAGTGAATGTTCATGGCCAAGACCGTTTGGACTATCAAGGTGCTAGCCACACCGAAAATATTGAAGATGAACTCCATCGATTCAACGCCGGATTCCTGGTTGGGGTTGGAATCGATTTCCATGAGGGAAGAATTCTCTGGCATCTGTCCGTCCTCTGGCGGATACCTCTAAATCCTCTGGCGGCCAACGATCTTGGACAACGTATCGATTCGACCGGTTTCTTGATCAGCTTGGGCGCAGGGCTCTGGAATCCGGGAGGCCGGGCTCAATAAGATCCGGAGAGCCCTTAACTAGATTTTATTTGGCCTGCTTGGAAACAGAGAGAAGTCCCTGCGCTCGTTTTCCGCGCCAGGCAGAAGACCGTGCTGCCGAAAGGCAGGTTGAGGGAGCGGGTCAGCCGGGCTTCCACCCTCATGATCTTTTCCAGGATGGCGTTGAGGCCGGCGTTGATCGGCCGCAAGTTGGAAACGTATTGGGTTGATTTCGGCTTCCGGATTTTCTGAAGAAGACGGACGGCGGCCACCGCCGGAAAAAGAAAGAAATTGAAATAACCCCTCCGGACGGGCTCCAGGCCGGCGGAGCGGCATAACCTGTCGAGAGTCCTCCGCACGTACCGCCGCATGATGTGGCAGGCCAGGTCGTGCCGGCCGTGAATAAAGTGAAAAGCCGAATCAAGGATGAGAAGGTGCCCGCCTTTTTTAAGGACGCGGGCCGCCTCCCGCAGGGCTTCCGTCTCGCTGGGCACGCCTTTGTGGGAGATGACGTCCAGGGTAGTAACCAGGTCGAACGTCCCGTCGTGGTAGGGGAGCTGCTGGATCCTGGCTCGGGCCAGGTTTCTTAATCCCCGCCGTCGGCTGAAGTCAATGGCTTCCGGAAAGAGGTCGCAGCCGAAGGGCTCGCCGTAGCTCCCCAGGAACACGAGGTTGATGCCCGTGCCGCAGCCGACATCCAGGATCTTCAGGCGGTTGTCGGATTGCTCCAGGGGCTTGAGCACCTCGGCCATGACCAAGCGCCGGCCAATGAACCACCAGTAGCTCTCTTCCAGTTCGAAGTGCTTGCGATATTCGTCTTTTTCCATGACTCAGATTTAGATGGGTTGAGACCGGCACGGATGATAAGTCACGATCTTCAAAGATGTCAAGGAAGGTTCAATAGCTGTTTTGTCGTGTTGCGGCGGCAAGCATGAAGATGATCTTGCGGCAGTCATCGATTTCATAGAAAAAGCGATACATGCCGATCCGGTAGCGCCAGGTATCGGGCCGATAGCCCTTGAGTTTCTTGATATTGTGGCCGAAAAAAAGCTGTTGGCGGAGTTGTGGATAGACATCATTTTGCAGCTTGGCGATTATCTTCTCCCCATGGCGGCCGAGGTTTGACCTCAGATCGGATTGAAATTGTTCGGTCTCGAAAATCCGATAATCATTCAACAAAGCGGCCTTTGAGCTTTTTGGCTTGGCCATGCCCGGTCTTAAGACGTCCGAGGAGCTCTTCATCCGATAGAATCCCCTGCATTTCCAGCGGTTCAACGAACAATTCCTCATCGAGTTGCTTCAGGGCCAGGGTTTCGACGGCGTTGGAAAGTTTCCGGTTCTCGGCCTTGGCATAAGCCTTGAGGCGATGGTAGTGATCTTCGGATACCCGAAGGGTCACGGTTTTGCTCATGATTCGATATCCTTCAATTTGCTTCGATTGTATTCTATTAGCAGCGCAGCGAACTGTCAAGGGGTATTCGGCTTTTTTCGCGGTCCAGCTTCGGCGGGGCTAAGGCCGGCCTTGCTGCGCGGCCTCCACGGCCCGGCAGACATTGTCGATCTGATCCAGGGTGAGGGCCAGGCCCGAGGGGAGGTAGAATCCTTTGCGGGAAAGCTCGGTGGAGACGGGAAAAGACTCGCCGGCGGCCGCGGCTTCTTTTTGGAATAGGGGCTGTTCGTGCACGGGGATGAAGAAGGTCCGGGTGTCCACGCCCCGCGTCTTGAGCTCGGCCATCAGTTGCTCGCGGGACAGACCAAACTCCTTCTCCACCAGAACGGCGTACATCCAATAGACGCTCCGGGCCCAGGGCATCTGGCGCGGCAGGGTGAGTCCTTTAACAGCCGACAGGCGCTGGCCGTAGGCCTGGGCCATCTTCTGCTTGAGGTCGATGAAGCGTTCCACTTCCTCGAGTTGGGCCAGGCCGATGGCGGCCTGGACATTGGTCATTCGATAATTATAGGCCAGCTCGGTGTGAAGGAAGCGGCGCTCGGGCGAATGGGCCAGGTCCTTGAGCCGGCGGCAGCGCTGGGCGGTCTCTTCCGAGTCGGTGACGACCATTCCGCCCTCGCCGGTGGTGATGATCTTGTTGGCGTAAAAGCTGAAACAGCCGGCCTCGCCCATCGAGCCGGCCTGCCGGGGCTTGCCCCGGTCGGGGGATAGATAGAGGCCGCCGTGGGCTTCGGCCGCGTCCTCAATGACCAGCAGGTTGTTTTCGCGGGCCAGGGCCAGGATTTCGTCCATGCGACAGGGATGGCCGTAGAGGTGGACGGGGATGACGGCCTTGACGATGAGGCCCGTGCGCTTATCGACGAGCGCCTTCCGGCCGGCGTCCAAACGGCAATGCTTGCGGATGAAGCTACGCATACTGTCGGGGTCCAGATTGTAAGTTTCCGGCTCAACGTCAAGCAGCGCTGCCCGGGCGCCGGTATACAGCACGGCGTAGGGCACGGCGATCATGGTCAAGTCGGGGACGAGGACCTCCTGGCCGGGGCCGATGCCCAAACCGGCCAGGGCCAGGTGCAGGGCGGTCGTGCCGCTGGTGGTGGTGATGGCCTGCTTGACGCCGACGAAGGCGGCGAAGGATTCCTCGAAACGCCGGATATAGCTTCCGGCCGAAGAAATCCAGCCGGTTTTGATGCAGTCGGCCACATAGGCCAGGGTGTTGGCCGCCAGCTGCGGCTCATTGACCGGGATCATGCCCCCTCAGAAAAACTCCTTGTCGTCGAAGCCGGCGTAGGGCCCCTGTTTGACCTCTATGATTTTGGCCGGCTCCAGGACTTCCAGGCGGTGGCCGCCGCGGGCCAGGAGGATTGCATCGCCCCCTTCCAGGATGACGGTCTCCAGGAGCTGAGTTTCGTCGTCATAAAGTTCTATGCGAACCCGTCCCGAGAGAAAAACAAGCACTTCCTGAGTGCGGAAAATCTCCCTTTTCACCAGCTTGTGCCGGTGCCTCTCCACAATCTTCCCCCGGTCGTGCTGCAGCAGCCCCAACTGCTGGGAAAACTCGCCCGGCGTGAGAAAGCTTACGCCCGGCTGATTGCATTCCTTTTTAAGAATGATGGCGTAAATCTGGCCGTCCTTGATGATTTCTTTCAAACCTTCCATGGTCTAGGTTGCCTTCTTGATCTTGGATAAACGCAGGCGGAGAGGAAGGATAATATATCTCCAGCCCTTTTTCAAGAAATCGAAGGAGTTGACGAAGGTCTTGCCCTTCCCCGCCCGGCGCGCCCGGCAAAGATAAGGGATTTCCGAAAGGCGATAGCCCATCTTCCGCGCCCGAAAGACAAGGTCGATGAAATAGTCGCCGTACCCGCCGCTTAGGGGGATACGCTCCAGGACCTCGCGCCGCACGGCGATGAAGCCGCTGGTCCAATCGGTGAACCAAGAGCCCAGCATAAACCGCAGGTACCGGTTGAGAAACATGCTGAACAGGAGGGTTGCCAGCGAGTCGGGCCCTCCGCTGATGATTTCCACGCCACCGCCCCGAATGTAGCGGCTGCCCACAGCAATGTCATTGCCCTGTCTGACCTTGGCCAGGAGCTCTGGGATTTTTTCGGGAGGCATAGACAGGTCGCAATCCATCCAGACGCAGATTCGGCCGCGGCTGAGGCGGATCCCGTCGCGCAAAGCCGAGGTCAAGCCTCTCTCTTTGGTGCGGCGCAGGAGGCGGATGTTTTTGGCTTTTTTGGCCAGACGTTCCACCAGGCGCCAGGTGCCGTCGGGCGAGTCGTCGTCCACGACAATGACCTCGGTACGGTGGGGTGTGTTTTTAAGGACAGACCGGATGAGCGGCTCGATGTTGTCCTTTTCGTTGTAGGTGGGCAGAATGACCGAAAGGTCGATTGTGGATGTGCGTCCAGCCGCCATAGCGCCTTATGATTAGCACAATTGTTTTGGGGACACAATACCAATGGAATTTTTTGAGGCTTAATTCTTGAGACTTCTCAGGAAGTCGGCCACATCAATCAAGTTCAGCAGTTTTTTCCTGTTCATGGCAAAAACGCTATAGGACATTTGTCTGTTGACTCTAATCGGTTCCAGCTTCCTATCCAGCTTCTGTATGATTCCGCAGCCGAAGTCAACATCAATCACGTACATTTTTAGGTCGGGGCGCGTCGCCCTTAATTTCACCCACGTTTTCCATACATCTCCGGTCCAGAAAGGTTGCTGTTGCGGCACGAGTTGCATTTTCTCGGTCTTGGGATTGCAGTCGTGAACAACAATAGTCCCCTTGTTGTTCAAAACCTTGAGCGCGTTTAAGATATCTCTCTCCACCTGGTCGGCATGATGAAGCCCGTCAATGAAGATTAAATCAAAAGAATTTTTGTTGATGGCGAAGAATTCGTCGGAGGTCAGGGGATAGGCCGCCTTCAGCGATGTATCCGGATCAACGCCGGTTTTAGTCTTGCACTGGATCCAGTCGAAATTGTCTTGCTTCCAGCCCTGGCCAATTTCCAGGTAAGATTGATAGTTGAACTTTTCTATTAGCGTATTCAGAATCGCTGTCCTTTTAATTTTGTCTCGCGGCGGAATTGGGTCGACATTCAGAAGGGACGACAAAAAGGCCTGGCGGCCAGGCTGAGCATTCAATGGTTTGGCTTCAATGGCCGAATTTAAAAGAATAGAACAGGCCCCCAGGATCCTTAGCGCATTTGTTAAAAATCTCATTTTTTTGGAGTTTATTATATCGAGTATCCGAAGATGCTTCAATATCTAGCTCGAACCATGTCTTTGATCGCAGGAAAGTCCGGCCATTTATTGACTTTTATTTTGGCCGTGGAATACTATGGCCGGGAGAGGCTAAAATGGCCGAGGCGAAGGGAAAGAGGGGATAGATTATGAAAATAATTAAGATTCTGGACACGGCCGCGGCCGTTTTCATCATTTTTCTTTTGACGCTCACTGCTCTGTTGCAGGCCGCTGTTGACGCTTCCCGAAGACTGGATGAAGCCACGGCGGCCAAGTTTGCCGGCATGGCCCTGGCTTGTGTGCACCAGGAATATCCCAATAAAATTGCTCATGTGCTCAACAGCGATAAGGACGTGCATCCCCCTCGTCTGCTGACGCCGGCTTTCTACGGCTGCTTTGACTGGCATTCGGCTGTCCACGGCCACTGGCTCCTGGCCCGGCTGGCCCGCCTTTTTCCAAAGGCCGGTTTTGCCGCCGAGGCCAGAAAAGCCTTGGCCAGGAGCCTGACTCCGGAGAATACGGCCGCCGAAGCCGCTTATCTGGCCGGAGAGGGCCGGGCCTCTTTCGAGAGACCCTACGGCTTGGCCTGGCTGCTGCAACTGGCCGCCGAGCTTCGCGAATGGGACGACTCGCAGGCCAGAGAATGGGCTCAGGCCGTCAAACCCCTGGAGGAAGCGGCCCTGGCCAGGTTGAAGGTCTGGTTGCCCAAGCTCTCGCATCCGGTCCGCTCCGGAGAGCACAGCCAGACCGCCTTTGCCCTGGGCTTGGTGGTTGACTGGGCGCGCCGGGCCGGGAATGCGGAATTTCTAGGACTCCTTGATTCTCGCATTCGCCAGATGTACCTCGCTGACAAAAAGTGCCCCTTGAACTACGAACCTTCGGGCGAGGATTTTCTATCGCCCTGCCTGGCTGAGGCCGACCTGGTCAGGAGGATTCTTTCGCCCTCGGAATATGGCGATTGGCTGAGCGCCTTCCTGCCGGAAATTCCCCGGGACGGTTCGGCCGGATGGCTCGAGCCCGCGGTGGTCACCGACCCCACTGACGGCAAACTTGTCCATCTTGACGGTCTGAACCTGAGCCGGGCCTGGATGCTGGAGGGCATAGCCTCCGGCCTGCCGCAGAACGACCCTCGGCTTCCCTCACTTCTTGCCGCGGCCCGGGCCCATGCGGCCTCGGGCTTGCGCTCGGTGACCGGAGAGCACTATGAG
>Ga0256868_10001259_pt1 | contig 14007 bp, 10 predicted proteins | sample RVTome_13_FD_187341 | JGI IMG/M metagenome (GOLD analysis project Ga0256868, IMG submission 187341) | Soil microbial communities from uranium-contaminated site in the Upper Colorado River Basin, Wyoming, United States - RVT92D227 HiSeq ... | reverse complement strand
TACGGAATCGACCGAGCTAAAACAGCCATTCGTCAAAAAGATTTAGCTATAATCACTGAAGGTTACATGGATGTTTTGACGGCTCACCAGTACGGGTACGAGAACGTAGTTGCCTTCTCAGGTACATCCATAGTTGACAAACAGCTAGCTATTACTAAAAACTTTACCAAGAATTTAATACTGGCTCTCGATGCCGATGCCGCGGGAGAAGAGGCTGTCTCGCGGAGTGGTGAGATGGTCGATCAGATGCTGCCGGTACCACTATCTTTATACGGATTTATTAAATATGAAGATGCTCACAACGCCGAAGTGAAGATTCTCATCTTGCCACAAGGCAATGACCTAGACGAAGTAATCAAAGAAGATGCTTCACAGTTGCAAAAATTGATAGCGGATGCCAAACCGATGATTGACTTTATTTTCGAAAGCCAGGTCGGTAAAATAAACCTGGCTAGTGCCAGAGACAAGTCTATAGCCGTAGAAAGACTTCTGCCACTACTGTTCGAGATGAAAGATCCGCTACGGCAAGCTCACTATCTGGAAAGGCTTGCCCGGTTATTGAAGATTGACGAGCACGTTCTTAGTGACGCCCTGAGAAAATTCAAAGCTCTAAGAAAACGAAGAGAAACCGCAGGTATAAAAATTTCCAGGACCGCAGCACCAACAATCATTTCATCCAGCCCGCTGGAGCAATATTGTTTAGCTCTATTGCTTCAATATCCGGAACTAAAGTCAGTGAGCACAGTACTATCGCCGGACTATTTCGAAAATACTGAAAACCGGGAGTTGTTTGCAAAATGGCAACAAGGGAATGACCTCGCCTCTTTTAGAAATAGCCTCGATAGCGCTCTTCAAGAGCATCTTGATAACCTCCTAGCTCGAACCTTCCCCTCAATCATCACGGAAAATGAATCGGTTCGGCGCGAAACCATTAGCGACTGTGTTATTCGTCTACAGGAAAGACGGTTAAGGACACTGAGGTCCCAGAATGAAGAGCTTCTGGCTATTGAGGCTGAAATTGGCGGAACAGCAGCACAACTAGCTAAACTTGAAGAGCAAGGGGTGGAAATTGCCAGGCAGCTTCAAGAGATCTTCATTAAGCAAAACCACCGCAAGCGGCCTGTAAAGAGTGATGGAAAATGAATTTAAATAGAGACGATCAGTTGCTGTCTTACTTCCCTAAAAAAGGCAAAAGGGAATTAAACGCAAAGGATATTCATGACATTGGTGGCGAGCGAATTGTTCAACGCGACAATACATGGGATACACTGGGCAAATACGAGCCAGCGAGAGAACATGCCAGTATCAAATTTCCTTGGGAGAACGAAGAAGCTCCCGAACTCGAATGCGAATTGGCCGGCAAAGAGGAAAAAGAGGGTAAAGCCCAACTTGGCCTTGAGATTGAGCCAGTTGAACACGAAACAATCGATGACCCAGTTCGCATGTATCTTCACGAGATCGGCAAGGTCTCACTTCTCACCGCGGACGATGAGAAGGCACTAGCCAGCAAAATAGAGGAGGCTAAATACCTGGAGAAGATTGAAGAGCTTTACCTTCAACGTCATGGCGAGTATCCATCTGTATTGGATATTGTAATATATTTAATCCGTCATTTACTCGCATCGCGGCCTCTTATAAAAAGCCTTATCAAATTACATAAACTAACGGCTTCAGATAGTTTCCTTAAAAGCCTTCAAGACCCAAAACTACGTGAAGCCATCGATGGCAATGTAAGCCAGGAACTTGTGGAAGCCATAACTAGGACTGGTCGTAAAAGTGCCCCTGAGGTTGAACAGGGACTGACAGACATTTCCACAGTAAGCCGACTACTGCCGGCTGATTTGTACAAAGTCATAGGAGAAAAAACGACGTGGAAACAGTTAGAAATCATGGTTAGTCCGCGTGTGAGTTCCAAATTTCTCTCCCGGCTTAAGACGCATGCCCAGCAATTTAGAACTCATTTCAATAGGGTTAAGAGAACAGCCAGGAAATCAGAGAAACACCTGACCGAAGCAAATTTACGCCTTGTGGTCAGTGTCGCCAAGAAATATGTAGGCCACGGGATGCCGCTGCTTGACCTTATACAGGAAGGAAACATCGGACTAGTTCGCGCGGTAGAGAAATTCGAGTACAGAAAAGGCTACAAATTCAGCACCTATGCCACCTGGTGGATTAGGCAGGCGATTACACGAGCTATAGCTGACCAGGCTCGCACCATTCGTATTCCCGTGCACATGGTAGAGACTATCAATCGATTGTTGAAAGTCAACCGACGCCTAGCTCAAGAATACGGTCGTGAACCAAGCTACGAGGAAATTGGTAAGGGCATGGAAATATCCTCAGACAGAGTAAGAGAAATTCTGAAGCTGTCTCAAATGCCCATATCACTAGAAATGCCTATAGGTGAAGAAGAAGACAGTCACCTGGGCGACTTCATCGAGGACCGGGCTACTCCGCCACCAGCCGACGCCGCCTCACAAGAATTGCTAAAAGCACAACTAAACAAGATACTCTCTGAACTAACTGACAGGGAAAGAAGAGTCATATTACTCAGATTCGGCCTAGAAGATGGGCGAGCACGTACTCTGGAGGAAGTAGGCAAAGAGTTCAATGTAACACGAGAGCGAATCCGTCAAATCGAGGCTAAAGCACTACGAAAATTAAGACATCCCAGCCGGAGCCGAAAGCTTAAAGACTATCTGGAATAGCTCAAGCAATGTCAGAATTACCAGGAGGAATTAGATGAGACTAATTAAAGGATTAATTATGGCCGTCGGCGTGATCGGAATTCTAGTCATTATAGCCCTAATTACCAGCTTTTACCTTTATTCACTTTCCCCTTCGATTCTAGGAAGAGCGGTACCAGTGACAGTCACAGCTGACGCAGCTCAAAGTTTCGATGATAAGCTTGAGTCTGTCGATACCGAAATCAAATCTGCTGTTGCAGCAAGGGAAAAAAGAGAGGTTAACCTGGTAATAACTGAGAATGAAATCAACTCTAAGCTTGTTCAAATGCTAGCTGAGGGCCAATTACCTTTAAAACGAGCACTTATTAATTTCGGTGACGGTTATTTTCTGACCTACGCTATATTTGATGCGCCCGTTATCGACGCTAAGACAGGGACAATCGGGCGAATAGAGACTGCAGATGGCAAACCGAAAGTAGTAATAGACGAGTTTAACCTGGGTAAATTACCTTTACCTCAATCCGCTAAAGCAAGAGTCGAGCGGCTGGTAAATATTTTAGTAGGCTTACAGCTGGCCAGCGTACCTGTAGACATTACCAGCGTTGTAATCCAAGACAATCAGCTTACAATTACAGGAACCACAAGAACCGGCGAGTAATAGGCTAGTCATCGCCTTAATGTGTCCATCAAATTTTTAGGCAACTTCCCAGTGGCTGCCATCTTGGCCAGCTTTCGCATCTGATAAAATTGATTGAGCAACTGATTTACGTCGCCCGGTGTAGTCCCACTGCCTTTTGCAATGCGCCGTCGCCGGCTACCGCCAATAATGGCTGGGTTACGGCGCTCCTCAGCGGTCATGGATAGTATGACCGCCTCAATTCTTTGCAATTGATCTTCACCACCGCTTTGAGGAATGGCGGATGCCAGCTTCGAAAAACCAGGCAGCAACTCAACTAATTGATTTAATGACCCCATCTTCTTAATTTGACGCAACTGAAGCAGAAAGTCCTCAAGATTAAGTTCTGCGGTGCGCATCTTCTTCTCAAGCTGTTTGGCGCGCTTCTCATCAAAAGCCTCCTCTGCCTTCTCAATAAGAGTAAGTACATCTCCCATACCTAAAATGCGAGAGACTAAGCGGTCTGGGTAAAAAGGTTCAATAGCGCTTGCCTTTTCCCCAGTGCCAATGAATTTCACCGGCACGCCAGTGACTGACTTAATAGAAAGAGCTGCACCACCACGAGCATCACCATCCATCTTGGTTAAAACAAGTCCGGTCAAACCAACATTCCTGTTGAACTCCTCCGCCGTGTTTACCGCGTCCTGACCGGTCATTGCGTCAACTACCAATAGCACCTCAGAAGGGTGAATTTCGGCTTTCAACTTGGCCAACTCTTTCATCATCGCTTCGTCGATGTGTAAACGCCCCTGAGTATCGATAATCACCCAGGTAGCTCCAATTTCTTGGGCCTGCTTTAGAGCATGGCGACAAATAGCTAATGGTCCCACTTTTGCATCACCGCTTGAAACCGGTATGTCGAGCTGCTTCCCCAGCGTTACCAACTGCTCGATGGCTGCCGGACGTCGGGTATCAGCAGCTACCAGTAGAGGACGTTGTCCGGAACTTTTAAGAAGCAGAGCCAGCTTGGCTGCTGTAGTCGTTTTCCCCGAACCCTGCAACCCAACAAGCATAACAATTGAGGGAGGATGACCAGCCGCAATAAGAGAATTGCGCTCTCTACCTAATATGTTTATGAGTTCTTCATTGACAATTTTTACGATTTGTTGAGCGGGAGTAAGGCTTTCAAATACTTTTGCAGTTAGTGCTCGTTCTTTGACGTTAACTAAAAAATTCTTTACCACCTTAAAGTTAACATCTGCCTCCAGGAGAGCCAAGCGAATCTGCCGCAAAGCCTCGTCAATATCCTTCTCACTAAGCCTCCCCTTACTGCCAAGACTACTGAATACCTTGCTCAGCTTCTGTGTTAGAACTTCAAACATAAGCCACCCATAGCATTCTACCCATGACAGTCCATACAGTCAATTATGATAAAATAGACCCAAACTGAAACGCAAAATCTACATCAATAGATACAAAAATGTTTGAAGCTTCACCTTTTAGCCTAAATATGTTTCAGCAGTGCCCGAGACAGTATAAGTATCAGTACATCGACCATCTCGGTGACATTTACAGAAAAGCACGGCCCTATTTCACCATGGGCGACCACGTCCATGCCACGCTCAAGGATTTCCTTTCTGTAGTACCGGTTAGTGAACGCAATCTATCAAAGCTCGAGGATTTGCTACGGGAGAAATGGCGACGTAACCGCAAAGGTTTCAGCGATAAAGAGGATGAAAAAAAATGGGGTCAAAAAGCTCTCAACCAACTGCGTTGGTTTGCTAAGCATGCAGATATATCGGTTACGCCGTTTATGATAGAAAATAATCACCGTGCTGAACTCACTGGTAACATACTCTTAAAAGGCAGAATTGACCGAGTGGATAAGGAAGCTGACAACTGCTTGCATATTATCGATTACAAGACCGGCAAGATGCCTGCTGAAATAAACCAGCTTCAGCTCCATATTTATGCTCTTATCCTCTCCAAGAAACAAGACCTGCCAATAAAAAGAGCTTCCTACCTTTATCTCGAAATAGGCAAATTCCAGACCGTTGAACTGACCGCTCAAGATATAGCGCAAGCTACTTCCTATGTAATCGACATGGTTGACAGGATACGTAGCGAAAAAGAATACGCGGCTACCCCAAACATCTATTGTTGGAACTGTAATTTTCTTGATATTTGTCCCAGTAAAGAAGAGGCAGCTAAATTCGCCCCTAGAGAAGACGAATTAGATTTTTAATTCTACGTAAACATGATTCCTATCAGACTGGCACTTAAAAACTTCATGTGCTACCGAGATAATGTACCGCCATTGTCTTTTGAAGGCATGCACATAGCCTGCCTTTGTGGCGATAACGGCAATGGCAAATCGGCAATTTTCGACGCTATAACCTGGGCGCTGTGGGGCAAATCCCGGGCCAGGAACGATGACGACCTGGTTCACCTGGGCCAATCCGAGATGGAAGTTGAGCTACAGTTCATTTCGGGTGAGCAGCGATATAGAATACTCCGCAAACATGCCATGAAACCAAGCAAGGCACGTGCCGGACAGACCGTTCTGGAACTTCAAATAGCCGACAATGGGACTTTTAAGCCCATTTCCGGTAATTCACTGCTGGAGACACAGCAGAAGATAATCGATGTTTTGAATCTGGATTACGAGACATTCAAGAATAGCGCCTTCCTCCGGCAAGGACACGCTGACGAATTCAGTATAAAACGTCCCGGGGAACGAAAGGAGATACTCACCAATATCCTAGGCTTATCTCACTACGATGACCTGGAAAGTAGAGCCAAGCAGCAATCCAGTAAAAGAAGAGCGGACGCCGACAGGCTTGAGATTGCCATTAGCGATCTAGAACTCCAGATGGCCGACAGGGCTAAGTACGAATACGAAATTAAGAAGATACAGAGCGAAATTACCCGGTTCGAAGAACAAAGCAGGCTAAAAGAGAAGGCTATTTCCAAACTACGCAGCCAGAAATCAGCTCTAGAGATTAAAAAGGAGCAATTATCGAATACCGAGCTCCATCTAAGTGAAACTAAAAAGGAACTAGAACGGCGGAAGACAAAAGCCAAAGAATACCAGGCTAGAATAACGAAATATGAACTGGTTTTGGCACAAAGAACTGCTATAGAAAATGGTTACTCTGAATTTAAGAATGTAAAAACACTTAATGATGAGTTTAACCAGAAATTAAGCCAACTATTCTCTTTGAGGGAACGCATAAGCAATTTGGACCAGGTTATAAAAAAGGCTGCTCAGGCACTTACTATCGAGCACAAGCTAATTCAAGCCAAGTTTGCCGAGAATGAAGCTAAATTTGCCACAGTCACCCAACTAGAAGAATCCTTAACGCAAGCTCGTAAGCATATGCTTGAACTGTCAGAGCAGGAGGAAATAGTAGCTAAAAAACGAAAACAAACTCAGCAGACTACTTCCCGAAATAGTTACCTGGAGTCTATCAATATACAATTAGCTGAGGAAATTACGGGCTTAAATGAGAAACTCAAGCTGCTGACGGGAGATGATGTTCGTTGCCCTTTGTGTGAGACCGAGCTTGGAATAGATGGGCGCAGGCAAATAGAAGCCAAACTCACCTCTGAAGCCAAACAAAAAACCAAGACGAAGCAGAACAATGCTGAGGAACTTAATAGCAACCGTACAAAACTCCAGGTGCTCGAAAACGAATTAATTGAACAAGAAACAGACCTGAACAAAGAGCGAGCTGTCAGGCACACACGTCTGAATATCATCGAAAAAGAGCTTATTGAAGCCAGAAAGGTCGGTAATGAGCTGTCTCTGGGACGAGCCAGTCTGGCGGAACTTGAGCAACTCATGGCAAAAAAGGATTATGCCGTCGATGAACAGCAGATACTTGCACAATTGGAAAATGAGGAGCGAAAGCTCGGATACAGCAAAGAAAAGCACGAGAATATACAGCAGCAACTAGCAGGACTACAAAAGCATGAAAGTCTGAAGGTCGAACTGGACGAAGCCACTAAAAATATTGACAAAGAAAAGTCTGCCTTGGCAGAATCCGATGAAAATATTTCCAGTCTGGAAGCAGTAATAGCTGCAGATTTTAAGAGGCAAGAAAAACTGAGTACCGAGCTTGTTTCCCTGCCCGACATAATTGATAATTTAACCAAAGAAGAAGAGTCCTTCCAGGCTTCGCTTCAAAAAGAGCGACAGGTGCGCGATGGTTTAGCCGCCCTACAAGAAAGACTGCGGCAGTTGGCTGAATTAGAAGTGAACAAGCAAGAGAAAGCCAGGCTTCTACAAGAAGCTTTAAACGAGGAAAGCATTTATAAGGAATTAGCTGAGGCTTTTAGTAAGAAGGGAATTCAGGCGCTACTTATCGAGCAAGCGCTTCCCGAAATTGAGATAGAGGCTAATCGCTTGCTGGCCAAGATGACCGACAATAGAATGTCGCTAAGATTGGAAAGCCAGCGTGAAACAAAAAAGGGTAATACCATTGAAACTCTGGATATTAAAATCGCCGATGAACTGGGTACTCGCAACTATGAAATGTACAGCGGCGGAGAAGCCTTTCGTATAGACCTTGCCCTGCGCATCGCTCTTTCCATGTTGCTGGTCAAGAGAGCCGGTGCCTCCCTTCCCATACTGATTATCGATGAAGGCTTCGGCACTCAGGATAGTTCAGCCAGGGAAAAACTCATAGAAGCCATAAACTCTATCCAGGATGATTTCGAGAAGATAATTGTTATTACACACCTTGAAGAAATGAAAGACAAGTTCGAGACGCTCATCAATGTTACCAAGACGGCTAACGGCTCAATGATATCCATAAGTTAAAGGGTAACTCCTAAAATCTGTTCATGTAATTAGACACGCCCAGTTAGTTCACCGGGTTGCGCAAAAGGAGGTAAATAAAAGTATGGAAGTATTAAAGGAGGGCAAAGGGGAACTTCTGGGTTGGCATGACCCAGACGAGGCCAGGGACTGGGTGCTTAAGAATAAATCACGCGACCTAAAAGATAAAACAATGTCCGTCAGAGAAGCGGTATCCAGATTTATCCACGATGGGGATTTTATTGCCAGCGGCGGTTTTGGCCACGTAAGGGTATCCATGGCCATTGTTTATGAAATTATCAGACAGAAGAAGCGCAATTTAGCCATGGCGGGTAAAACAGCTGTTCACGACATCGATATTCTGGTAGGTTCGGGCTGCGTAAATAGAGCCGAAGTAGCCTATTGCTTCGGTCATGAGCTCCGAGGACTGTCACCCGCCTCCCGGAGAAAGGTAGAAAACGGACAATGTAAAGTAGTTGCCGAAACCAGCAATGCTGGATATCAATGGCGATTCCTGGCTGGGATGATGGGCATACCGTTTATACCAAGTCGAAATTTGCTGGGCACCGACACCGGTAACTATAGCTCCTGTAAAGTGGTCGAAGACCCGTTCAGTGGCAAACCGATAAATTTAATTCCGGCGGCTTATCCCGATGTGGCATTTATCCACGTTCACCGCTGCGATATCTATGGCAATGCTCAAATAGATGCTATCCTCGTTGAAGATTTCGAACTTTCCAGATGTGCGCGAAGGTTAATACTAACCTCCGAGGAAATAATAGATAATGAAGTCATTAGGGGAGAGCCCTGGAAAACAGCCATACCCTTTCTGGTGGTAGATGCTGTGGTCAAAGTCCCCTACGGCTCACATCCGTGCGAAATGCCCGGCATATACTATTACGATGAGGAACACATAGCAGAGTGGCTGAATCTTTCCAAAACTCAAGAAGGCGCGGATGAATATTTCAGTAAATATGTATTCGGCGTTGATTCTTTCGATGATTACCTGGAGCTTTGCGGCGGTATGAAAAAGTTGAACTACATGAAAAGGAGAGAGTTTCTCAAAGAACCGATGGTGGCTCCGTGGCGGAAATAAAAGTAATTCTCAATAATCAAGGAGGATTTACAAAAATATGCTAACAGAAGGCAGATATAACACCAGGGAGTTCCTGGCTTTTACCGGCGCCAGCTTACTGGAAGATAAGAAAACAGTATTTGTTGGCACCGGATTCCCCATTGTGGCCGCCATGTTAGCCCAAAAAACACACGCTCCTAAGCTGGTTATCGTATTTGAAGCCGGCGGACTTGGACCTTTACTGCCTGAACTACCCGTTTCAGTAGGTGAATCCAGGACATTTCATAGGGCTGTAGCCGCCTCCAGCATGCACGATACTATGTCGCTTTCACAGGCCGGATATATCGACTTCGGATTCCTGGGTGCGGCTCAGATGGACATGTATGGAAACATCAACACCACGGTTATAGGTGACCATGACCTACCCAAAAGCCGCTTGCCCGGTAGCGGTGGTGCTAACGACGTGGCCTCCTTTTCGCACAGGCTCATTATCATCATTGCAAAACAATCAAAGAGGACATTCGTGGACAAGCTGGATTTCTTGACGACGCCGGGATTCTTGGATGGACCGAATGCCAGAGAGAAAGCCGGACTACCCCAGGACACAGGCCCCTTTAGGGTGCTCACACAGTTAGGCTTGTATGGCTTCGATGAGAAAAGTAAAAGGCTTAAGTTAATCTCGTTGCATCCCGGCGTTAATGTTGATGAGGTGATAGAGAACAGCCAGTTCGAAATTAAGTTACCTGCTAATATTGGAACCAGCCCCGAGCCTGGAGACGAAGACCTAAGAATATTACGCCAGGAAATAGATCCCGCAGGTATAGTTTTAGGAAAATAGCCTGGATATCGCGCAATTCGTGTTCGTTTGACACCCGCAAGCGCTGAGAGCTAACATATATCCTTGTTCGCCTCAATAAATATAATAGGTTAGAAAGGCCAAGAAAATCCCCTGTGACCGTAAAGCTATATGAGATTAGATGGCACGGGCGGGGTGGACAGGGAGCCGTAACAGCTGCCAAGATAATTGCTCAGGCAGCGTACTTCAAAGGCTACCAGGGTGTAACCGCAGCGCCGTCTTTTGGTGCCGAAAGAAGAGGCATTCCGGTAAGCGCCTTGACCCGGATTTCCACAGAACCCATAGTGGTGGTCTCACAAGTAGAAAATCCAAGTGCTGTAGTGGTTCTGGACCAGTCCCTGCTTAAATATGAAGAAGTAATAAGCGGCTTAAGCAGCAATGGATGGCTGATAGTTAATTCCTGGCTACACCCAAAGGAGTTAAAAATAAAAGGCGACTTCAACATCGCCTCTGCCGACGCCACCAAAGTGTGCCGGGAAGTGGGTCTTATGGTCGGCGGGCTACCTATGGTAAATACCGCAATGCTAGGGGCTCTAGCCTGTGCCACCCAAATAGTGGACATGCCCAGCATTGAAAAGGTAATAAGGGACAGATTTTCTAATAACGCCGTAGACATTAACCTGGCAGCTATCGAAAAGACCTATGAGATAACTAAGCTGGACAGAAAAAGATAATACTATGGGAACCAGAGATTGCAAACACATTTGTGATGAATCATCACCTGCTATTGGCGAAGCCGGCAAGACGGGTGAGTGGCGCAGCCTGATGCCGGTTATTCATCATAACAAATGTACTCCGGCCAGGCAAAAGAAACCTTCGTGCTTTCTCTGCTGGCTATACTGCCCGGATGCCGTCATCCAGAAGACTATACCTGTAAAGATAAATATGGACTACTGCAAGGGCTGCGGAATTTGCAGTCAGGTGTGCCCGGTAAAAGCTATAACTATGGTGTAGTAAAGAAAGGCTCTTTCTTTGGTAAAGAGAATCAGCAAAGCCAGTATTCGATTGCTGGACGGCAATCAGGCTGCCGCGGAGGGAGCCAGGCTCAGCCGTGTCCAGGTCATTGCTGCCTACCCTATCACGCCGCAGACGCCGGTTACAGAAGCACTTTCTGAATTTGTAGAAAGAGGCGACCTCAAAGCTGAATACGTCGCCGTCGAGAGCGAACATAGCGCCATGGCGGTATGTACCTCAGCCTCCCTGGCAGGAGCCAGAACCTTCACCGCCACTAGCGCCCACGGCCTGGCCTACATGCACGAGATGCTGCATTGGGCGGCTGGAGCACGCCTGCCGGTGGTGCTCGCCTGCGTTAACCGCGCCATCGGCGCGCCCTGGAACATACTCAACGACCAGCAGGACTCTATATCCCAGCGTGATACCGGCTGGATACAGTTATATGCTCGAAACAACCAGGAAATTCTGGATACTATTATCCAGGCTCATAAGATTGCGGAAACGGTATACGTGCCCGTTATGGTTTGTTACGACGGCTATGTCCTGTCTCATACTGAGATGCCCGTTGAAGTACCCTCACAGGAAACTGTCGATAAATTCCTGCCCTCGTATAAACCACACACCATACTGGACCCGGCCAATCCCAAAAACTATAACCTGGTAACCCTTGCCGACCCCAGAGCCAATGCTGAGGGTGTTCTCTGCCATGGTTATATGGAACTGAGATACCTGCTCCAGGAGGCACTGCAAAACTCCGTAAAAACGATAATGCAGGTAGGGCAGGAATTCGGCAAATTGTTTGGCCGGAGCTACGCCAACTTGTTCTGGGAAGACGACATGGACGACGCCGATATAATCATTGTTGCCATGGGCAGCCTGGCCATGGAAGCCAAGGTAGCCATGGACATGCTTCGGGAAGAAGGCCATAAAGTCGGCGTCCTGGGCTTGAGAGTATTCAGGCCGTTTCCTAAAGCCGCTCTGGCAAAGGCGCTGGAGAAAGCTCGACTCATTGTGGTTTTCGACAAGAACATCAGCTATGGCTCGGAGGGAGCTACCTGCTCAGAAATCAAGTCGGCTTTGTACGGAAATAAGACGAATGCATCCATACGAAACTTCATCGTCGGACTGGGCGGACGGGACGTCAAAGCCAGAGAGCTGGCGGATGCGGTAAGAAAAGCGCTGACCTCAATGAAATCGGGCATTTTAAACATCGAGTATCCGGAATGGGTATGTTATATCTGAACGAGGTTATATTTTGAAAGTCAATGCCGTCAACCTGACTGAAACAGAATACGCGCTGCCCGGTAATAGAACGTGCCCGGGCTGTGCCTTAGCTCTGGCCTACCGCCACATTTTGAAGGCATTGGATGGAAAGGTCATTGTCACGGTGCCGGCCAGCTGCCTCACCGTATTGCACGGCATGTATCCCATAACGTCGGTTACTGTCCCCTGCGTTAATACGCCTTTTGCCTCCACCGGAGCGTCAGCAACCGGACTGGTCGCCGGACTCAGGGCTACCGGCAGAAAGGGACTGACTGTACTGGCCATGGCCGGCGACGGCGGCACACACGATATAGGAATACAGTCGCTGAGCGGAGCCGCGGAGAGGCAGGAGGACTTCATCTACATCTGCTATGACAACGAAGGCTATATGAATACCGGTAATCAGCGTTCGGGCTCCACGCCGCTGGGTGCTATCACCGGTACTACACCCATACTGGGCAAGCGGCAGAATCCCAAGGACATAGCTGCCATAATGGAAGCGCACTGCCTGCCGTATATAGCTACTGCCGATGCCTCTTACCCGCTAGACCTCTATGAAAAAATAAGAAAGGCCAGGGAGGTGAAGGGCACCAGGTTCATACATGTGTTTACGCCCTGCGCTCCCGGATGGCAATTTCCCTACAGCGACACCGTCAAAATCGGGCAGCTGGCAGTAGAAACAGGACTGGTCGTTCTCTACGAGATTCAAGATGGCGTTTTTCGCCTTACGGCAGCCAGCGCATCTCTCGCCCGTAAAGGCAAGCTAAAGCCGGTAAGTGAATATTTGTCCTTGCAGGGAAGGTTCAAAGACATTTCCGAAGAGCAGATTTCTCAACTGCAGGATTGGATAAACGCCCGATGGCAGTGTTACCTTGAACGTGCGAATAATTCACGGTCTGCTACCGATATCGCAGAATCAGCCACCTGACATATCAAAACCAATCCACAAGGTCCCTCGCTAGACCTGGTTGTCGTAGAATCTCACATTGACGCCTGAAAAATGCCATAAAGTGTAAGTCAGGATGGCAGACTAGCTATCAGAATAGTATAATTATGATGTATTATGTCTAAAGATAATTGGATGTTGATTATATGCGCCAGGGCGATTTACATAAGCTTTCATTGTTTCCGTTAGCAACGAAGGTTGACAGCCACGGTCACCTTCTTATCGGTGGCTGCGACTGTGTTGAGCTATCGAAGAAATTCGGCACTCCTCTCTACGTTTTCGACGAGGACACCCTCCGCTCCAGGTGCCGTGAGTTCAAGGCGGAGTTCACCAGGCGTTATTCAGACACCATCATTTTATACGCCTCAAAGGCTTTACTGAATCGGGCTATAGCCACTATCCTCAAAGAGGAAGGCCTGGGACTCGACGTCGTTTCCGGCGGAGAGCTAAGCCTGGCTCAATCAGCGGACTTCCCGAAAGAAAAGGTGCATTTCAACGGAAATAATAAGACTGCCGCTGAACTGAAGCTGGCTCTGGATTGGGGAATCGGACGGATTGTGGTTGATAACTTCTATGAGCTGGAGCTACTTAATGCACTGGCTCGCAAGACGGGAGTCAGACAGAACATTTTGCTCCGCCTTAATCCGGGAGTTGACCCCCATACCCATCGCCATACTACCACCGGCATACTGGACAGCAAATTCGGCTTTCCGCTGGCTGATGGACAAGCAGAAACAGCGGTGACTAAAGCTATATCCGCGTCTAATCTTAATCTCGTCGGCCTGCAT
>Ga0256868_10001258_pt1 | contig 14011 bp, 17 predicted proteins | sample RVTome_13_FD_187341 | JGI IMG/M metagenome (GOLD analysis project Ga0256868, IMG submission 187341) | Soil microbial communities from uranium-contaminated site in the Upper Colorado River Basin, Wyoming, United States - RVT92D227 HiSeq ... | reverse complement strand
GGATAGAGAGGTTTCGGGTTCTCAGCGTATCTGGGCCGAGCCCCATTGCCCCCTCCTCGGGAGGGAAAAATTTTTCCCCAAATTCCTTTCCCCTTTCCGGAACCTCCTTGGCTGGAACCTCCCGTTCCAGGTCCTGTTCCCGACCCTTTTCCATCTCCAGAGCTGCTGTATGAAAAAGTACCCCCATCGAATTCTCCAGAGCCGAAAGCGGGTAAAGACACGGAGAGATTCTCACCACTTTTAGTCGCCTCCTTGGAAGAAACCATATCCGTCCCCTGGTTAAGGTTTGTATCAGAAGGCGGTCCTACAGCCCTTGTAACACTAATGGGTTCTTCTAATGTTCTCTCCTCTTCTCGTTGCTGGGGAAATGTTCTCGGTTCTTCAAGAGGACTATTTTTTACTATAGATTTGGAAGGAAAAGGGGAATCCTGGTTTAGTGCCTTGCGATCAAATACGGGTTCCCCGAGATTTTGATTCCCAATTTTTAGTGGAATAGGAAGAACAATCTTGGCGTTGGGTTTCTCGTCGGTCACCAAAGGTAGCAGGGTAACTGTGACATAGCGCGTGGGCATTCGAGGGTTCTTGGGGGCTTGGGATAAGCTTGAGACAATCCCAAGAAATAGGAGATGGATACCCAATGAGATAGCAGCAGCAATCTTCAGAGTCGAATTTCCAGTCATACTCAAAATGCCAATAAAAAACCCAGCCTTCGTATGAAAGACTGGGTTTTTTTTCTACCTTACCCTTCACAGTCCTCCACCGAAGACCAGTTGTGAAGCGTATTCAGGCAGGTTTTCTGGCTTACGGATCGTCCTACTTCTTGCCCCTTCCCACCCTGAGCCCGTCGAAGGGTAGTGGATCTGGCAAGTTTCGTACCCGATTACAGCGGCGTGGCCGTCCCCGACTCTCACGGGGTTCCCTTTTCGGCTTGAAGCCACCTGAACACGGATCAATTTTTAATTTTTCATACCACAATTTTTAAGGGGATGTCAACCCCCCCTTCGGTCTCTGGTCCAAAGGCAGGAACTTACCCCTCGGCCAGAGCTCAGGTCGTAGGATCAAATGAAAGAACAGAGAATTAACTTCCAGAAAAGATTGCTTGAAAGAGGTACCACGCAATCTGAGGATTTTCTTTAAATCGCCGAATCGAGTAGGCATACCAGTATTGTCCAAAAGGAACATAAACACGCAGCCGGTGCCCATCCGTAACAATTTTATCCCGAAGCTTACTCTTTACACCATAAAGCATCTGAAACTCGTAGTCGGATCTTTGGATATTCATCTTTTGAATATTTTGATAAGCACTCTCTATCAGAAAACCGTCATGGGTTGCAATGCCGATATAACACTTTCCGTCGAGAAGCTTTCTTAAGAGCCTTAGATAATTAAAACGGATTTCCTCTTTCCCTTTGAAGGCAATAGCATCCGGTTCAATATAAGCTCCTTTACAAAGCCTGATATTAGCCCTCATGGAGATCAGCCTCTGTACGTCCTCTTCACTTCGTCGCATGTTGGCCTGAATGACCACCCCCACGTTTTCAAACCCTTCGGAGTGCAGCCTTCTGTATAATTCTAAGGCTTCGCTCGTCGTCGATGAATCCTCCATATCAATCCGTACAAAATTGTTGTACCCAGAGGCAATCTCAAGCAGACGCTTTACATTTGAATGGCAGAATTCCTCATCGATCTTAAGTCCGAATTGAGTGAGTTTAATAGAGAGATTTGCGTCCAGATGATTTCTATTGATCGAATGAAGGACTTCTTCACACTCTCTGACAGCCACCAGCGATTCTTCCCGCGTCGAAACATTCTCGCCGAGGACATCTATCGTTCCCATCATCTTCTGGGAATTGATAGCTCTGACAACACGAACTGCATCGTCGAGTTCTTCGCCGGCGATGTAGCGCATGGCAAATCGCTTCACCAGAGGTTTCGGGAGAGACCGTATGAAAGATAGAATAAGTTGGTTCGCCAGCTTCATCTGAACTTCATTTTACGAAAATGCTGCAGAATGCCCTGCCCTATGGGCGGAGATGAATGCAGCCAGTCAAATTTCGATGGGCAGGACATTCTCGGTTGCGAGTCCCGCCAATATTTTTGTGGAAACGATTAATCTAAAAAAATGTAGCAAGCTGATTTCTCTGTGTCAATGATTAATTCTGGCCTCATCTCACGGTTCCAGATCTTACTTTGAACTCGTTGACCAAAATTGACAGGTAGGAAAAATTATAGTATTTTTAATAACCTAAATGGGCTAGGTGGTGGGAGGACCCCTCTAATTTTTTGTTGCAGGTTCATTCCTAATAATCATAAAATTAATAACCACCCCATTCCCCCTTTAGAAAAGCCTGCCTGCCCCGTACCATGTTAGGTTCGGGGCCTGCCGGGAGGCAGGGGGAGGGGGGATTTGGATGATTGGTGATCAATTGAAAGAGTTTCTTTCCCTTGTTTCAAAACCGGTAAGGTATCTGGGCCAGGAGATCCATTCGATCAAAAAAGATCCTGCCGAGGTCAACTTGAGATTCTGTCTGGCCTTTCCGGATGTCTATGAAGTAGGAATGTCGCATCTGGGGATTCAGATTCTTTATCACATTTTGAATACAAAAAAAGGGGTTGCTTGCGAAAGGGCTTTTGCTCCCTGGATAGATATGGAGAAGGTCTTAAGGGAAAAGAGAATTCCCTTTTCTTCTCTCGAATCCTCCACTCCTCTTAATCAATTCGATATCGTAGGTTTCTCTCTTCAATATGAACTCTGCTTTACCAATGTTCTCAATATGCTCGACCTCTCCGACATTCCTCCCTTCTCCAAAGATAGGGATGACCGGTTTCCAGTCATCCTCGCCGGAGGTCCTTTAACCTTCAATCCAGCGCCGGTCGCTGATTTTTTCGACGCCCTGGTCATTGGAGATGGCGAAGAGGTGATCCTCGAGATCTGCGATCTCGCGCTTCAATGGAAAGAGGCTAAAGCCAAGAAGGAGGATTTCTTAAAATCTCTCTCTCAACTGAGAGGAGTCTATGTCCCCAGTTTACACACAGAGGGGCAAAGGATTCATAAAAGAATTGTTTCTGACCTTGATCAGACCTTTTTCCCCACCTGCCCGATTGTCCCTTACATGAAGGTGATTCATGACCGCCTCAATATTGAGATTGCGAGGGGTTGCAAGAGGGGATGCCGTTTCTGTGGAGCAGGGTTCATCCATCGACCTTACCGTGAGAGAAGTCCGAAGATTATTCACGAGATTCTCAAGACCTCTCTCCAGCAGACAGGTTACGAAGAACTCTCTTTACTCTCTCTTAGCGCCGGCGACTACTCTTCCATCGGGCCTCTTCTCTCTGATCTGATGGATCGATTTGAATCGGAGAAAGTCGCTGTCTCTTTTCCCTCATTAAGGATTGAGAGTGTGGTGGGGCAATTGGCAGCGGAGGTGAAACGGGTTAGAAAAACCGGATTTACGATTGCGCCCGAGGCCGGAACAGAACGTCTTCGAAAAGTGATCAATAAGGAGCTGGATGAAAAGGTCTTTTTTCAAGGTCTATCCGATCTCTTTTCAAAGGGGTGGAAGAACGTCAAGCTCTATTTCATGATGGGCCTTCCAACAGAAAAGGATGAGGACTTAAGGGGAATCTTTGAACTGACCAAGCAGATTGCTTCCTTAGGGGAAAGACAGAAAATCCATCCCCATATCAGCGTCAGTGTTTCTACTTTCGTACCCAAACCCCACACCCCTTTCCAATGGGAGCCCCAAATCCCTCTGGAGGAGATGAAGGAAAAGCTTAATTCTATCAGGGACGGGGTGAGGAGGAACCATCTCCGTTTTAAGTGGCAAGATCCCCACCTCAGTTTTTTGGAGGGAATTTTTTCGATGGGGGATCGGAATCTCTCCCGGGTCTTAGTAGAGGCCTTTCGGCTTGGATGTCGTTTCGACGGCTGGAGTGATCAATTCCAATATCCCCTGTGGAAAGAAGCCTTTGAGAAGATAGGACTGAAGATGGATTTCCACAACCGAAAGAGAAAATTCGAGGATGTCCTTCCGTGGTCTTTCATCGAAACAGGGATCGATACCCGATTTCTCTGGGAGGAATATCAGAGAGGCCTCGAAGAAAAAGTCAGTCCTTCTTGTATGAAAGAGAATTGTCGCCGGTGCGGGATTTGCGACGGGAAGACGATCGTCATTAAAGAAAGTGATCCTGAAGAGGTTAAAGCTCCGGAGAGAATGGCAAAAAAAGATATCCGAAAGAAAGGGATGAAGAAAAAGATCCGATTGAAATTCAGAAAGGTGGGAGAGTTGCGATTCCTGAGCCATTTGGAACTGGTGCATCTCTTTTATCGTGCATCAAAGAGGGCTGATCTTCCCCTCTGCTTTTCTGAGGGATTTCACCCGATGCCCAGAATCATTTTTGCAACAGCCCTTCCGGTGGGGATGGAGAGTTTGACGGAGGTCTTGGATATGGAGTGTGAGGGGAGAATCGCTCCTTCTGAAGTCATGGAGAAACTGAATCAAACCCTGCCGCCAGGAATTGAGATCACGGAAGCTGAGGAGGTTCCGCTCTTTTTTCATCTATCCTCCTTACCCCATTCGTCTGTCTACTGGATACCCTTGGAGCCTCTCCTTTCAAAAGAAGAAGTCATCCCAAAGATCAAAAAGGCTTTGGATAAAAAGGAGTTTTTCGTTGATCAGGAGAGAGACGGAAAGAAGAGGAGTGTGGATATTCGACCCCTGATCGAGAAGATGGAGATTAAGGAAAAAGAGGAAAGATCGGGCGAGGAGCCTCAATGGGGAGTGGAACTGGTACTTCGAAGGGCGACGGGAAGAACGGCAAAACCTATCGAGATCGTTGGGGCCGTATTGGGTTTGAGCGGGGAACCACTGGCTCAATGTAAAGTCATCAAATTGGAATGATGGAATACTGCAATATTGGGAGGAGAATGATTAGGATGCTTGTTAGCCGCTTTTTAAGAAACCAGTATTCCATCATTCCATCATTCCACTATTCCAGTTTCCTCTTGAGGAGCGAAATATGGCGAATGAGCTGATCATTAATGGAACGCAACAAGAAACAAGGGTTGCTCTGTTGGAGGACCGGGTCCTTGCCGAACTTTATATTGAACGGACCAAGGACCGGGGCATCATGGGGAATATCTACAAGGGGAAAGTGGTGAAGGTTTTGCCGGGGATGCAGGCCGCTTTTGTTGATATCGGGTTGGAAAAAGCCGCTTTCCTCTATGTCTCGGATGTCTATGGGGTGATCGAAGATTATGAGGAAATGGGCTTTCAAGGGGAAGAAATGCCCGCTTATTTCAGTAGTCCTTCCTCACAGATTGAAGACCTGCTCTCCGAAGGCCAGGAGATATTGGTTCAGGTTTCCAAAGAACCCCTCGGCACGAAAGGGACCCGAATCACCTCTCACACCACATTGCCCGGCAGGTATCTTGTCTATATGCCCCTTGTGGATCATATCGGTATTTCGAGAAGGATCAAGGACGAAAAGGAACGGAAGAGACTGAGAGAAACCATTCAATCAATAAAACCTCCTGCCGGTGGTTTCATCGTCCGGACGGCCAGTGAAGGTGCAGCCGCAGATGAAATTCGGACCGATATGGAATTCCTCCTCCATTTCTGGAATAACATACAAAAGAAGAAAGAAAATTCAACGGCCCCCGCCCTGATCCACAGTGACCTGACCATGGTCCTGCGGGTCATTCGGGATATTCTCTCCCCTCAGGTCAACCGAATCATCATCGACTCTAAAGAAGAATACGACAATATTCTCTCCTTCATCAGCACGTATATGCCGAAGCAAAAGTATGAGATGATCCTCTACGAGAAAAAAGAACCGATCTTTGATGCTTACGGGATTGAGATGGAGATTGACAAAATCCTGGGCAGCAAGGTATGGCTCAAATCCGGAGGCTATATCGTCATCGATATGAGCGAAGCCCTGGTGGCCATTGATGTGAATACGGGGAGATATGTGGGAAAAAGAAATTTGGCGGATACGATCCTTAAAACCAACCTGGAAGCGGCGAAGGAGATCGCCTACCAGTTGAGATTAAGAAATATCGGGGGAATCATCATCATTGACTTTATCGATATGGAAAGAGAGGGAGACCGGGAGAAGGTCTATCAGGCTTTTGAAGAAGCCCTTAAGAAAGACCGTCAGAAGACCAATATCTTCAAAATTTCAGAATTGGGTTTGGTAGAGATGACCCGGAAGCGAACCCGAGAAAACATCTCTCGGATCCTGGGGGAGCCCTGTTCCTATTGTGAGGGAGCAGGGCTGATTAAATCGAAGACGACGGTCTGTTACGATATCTTCCGAGAGATCGAAAGAACTTCTACGGAATTGGGAGGGCATAACATCGTGGTCGAAGCCAATCCGGAGATCGCCGATCTTCTTTACGAAGAGGAGAGGGCGGGGGTAGAGGAGTTGGAGAAAAAATTGAAGAAAAAGATCGTCATTAAGGGCAAACCCGGATTCCACCAAGAGCAATTCAACATCATCGAAATTTGAACTTTCATTCTATGTTTGATAGATTGGGGGTATCCTTGAATTCCTTTTTCACCCCTCTCCCCTTGCAGGAGAGGGCTTCGTCGTGAGCTCAGCCGAACGGTGGGGGTGAGGGGTGGTTTCCGAGAACCAACTTGTTTAAATCAGAGCCTGTTCTCAAAAAGAATGGGCTTTTGTTTTCTGGTACGGTCTCAAATGATTTACCACGGACACGAATCACGGACACGCCTGCGTGCCCTGCCTTCGCCGTAGCGGCTTCGCGCAGGCAGGCGTAACGACGCACTCTGGCGTGCAGGCACGATTCACGCCTGCCTGCCGGTAGGCAGGGACACGATTGGAATGCTTGCGTCTTACGACTTACACCTTGCGTCTCACGCCTTGCGGTAAAGAGGGTGAGGATGGATGAGATTTCTGAAAGAAAAACTAAGTCAACGAATTCAACAACGTTCTCCAGGTGGATACGGATGCTGGGCCAGCGTAAAATAAGGTGTTAGCGCAAACAGGATGATTCATCGGGGTTCCTCATCTATCCTTGGCTTAATTCTGGTTTTCTCCTTGTCCGGGACAATTGCCTCGTCTCAAGAGCGGGTGATCGTGTCGTCGAAAGTGGGCGAGTGCGTCCTCACGGTTGAATCGAACGAAAACCAGCATACCCTGAGGTTGCGCGCCCATCATCCGAAATATAAGGGCTGTCACATCGACAAAAACTCCATGGTGTCGGTTCTGACTGCGGCATTATCCAAAAACGATTCGCCGAAGATCGAGGGGAGTTATTCTTCTTTATTTATTGGCAGGCTGATTGACTACCCGTGGTTGTCGCAATACCTGGCAACAACTGCCTACCGTGATCAAGGATGGGATTCGAAGAAAGGGAAAACCGTTGCCATCAACATCAATAAATACGTATCTCAACTGCTATTTAGAAAGGAGTTGATGGCACAAATAGAAACGGCTTTTGAAAAAGGGGGATACCGGGTTGTGGGTGTGGCTGTTGAAAAAGTCCTTGTCGGAGGTTTTCGTGAGGTGCCCTTTTATCAGGGAGAGATGCATCCGGGATGGGTGCCTTATGATGCGCAGGTCTGGTTCAGGCTCGAGAGGAATTGAAATTGGGCCTGCTGAGTGACCGGGGGTGAAGATGGACTTCCTCTCCTCTATTTACCCGATCGAATCGGCATTCGAATGATCCTGGCGCTTTCGGGCTGCGAGGGTGCAGACGGAAGGAGAAAGTGACATGATCCGATGTTCACAATGCGGAAGAGACTTTGACCCACAAGCCGGGGGCCGATGTGTAGCGTCCCTCTCCGGCAGCATCATGGGAGACGAAAGCATTGAGTCGTACTATTTCTGTAGCCAATGCGAAGTCTACACGGTGGAGATCACTCATGACCGGTTCCTGGGAGAGGATGAAGTCTCAATACGGGGTCCGGTGCCAAAACCAGAAGGGGATGCAAAGGTCGAATTGATCAGACAATGCTCCGAGCCCTGGAACAAGAAATATCGCTGCAAGGCACACCTATCCTATTTTCAGGGATGGTTGGACTGAACAAATTATTCGCCTGGTCCGACCCCATTCTCAAGAGGAGATGATGATGAAGAACCCGATGTTCCTTCTTTTGTGTTTGCCCAGCGTAGCGGCACTCGTCCTGGCTTTCTTTAAAGTGCAGCGTAGGCAATGGTTTCCGGCCGGGTTGCTGTTTGTGATCGGCGTCGGCGTCATTCTAATGAGCGTCTGGTTACTGCGGTGGTTGAATCGTCTGGAAATCCCGATCGAGGCGGCCCAGCCCGGTGCCGCCGTGGCGGCTCCGGCTGGACCCATCGTGATGCAGTTGTCCGGAGAGACGATCGGCAGTACCTTGTTGTGGGCGGCAGGCTTCCTGATCGGGGCGATCGGTCTTGTGCAGTTTCCTGACATCCTCTGGAAATGGTGGCTGTCCTACCCGGCCGCGGTCGTGTTGATGCTGCTGATGGCGTTGCTGTTCTTCATCGCCGTGAACCAGAAAATCGAGCGGATTGTGGCGGACTCGAACGGCATCGAAGTACGGACCGAGGTGCGCGGCCTCTCACACTCCGATAAAAAGGTGGCATGGCGAGATGTCGGAGCTGTGAAGAGGATTGACGTCTACGTCAGAAAGACGAAAGGGCCAGACAACTTCATGAGGCGCGAGTTTGTGCTGTTAAGCCGCGAGGGTGTCGAGTTGCTGAACCTGGAGGACCCTCTTGGGCCACCCCAGGCGTACCAGTGCTTTCTGGACTCCATTCCGGTTTGGACGAGCTTGGCCGTCCAGAATGAAAGGGTAACGCACTAGCGGTTCGGGGCTTATTCCTGAAAGTGGATGAGATATCTGAATGGAAAATAAATGGAAGAATTCAAATACCCCGTGCGTTTAAGTACATCAAATTTGATGTTGACCAGAGATGGAATTTAGTGTAGGATTTATCGATACAGATATGAAGAAAACCAATTTTGACCTCTATCTTGAAAAACAGTTGAAAGATCCGGGTTTTGCTCAGGAATTCATAAGGGCTGGCGAAGCCTGGGACGTTGCCATTCAACTCGTTTCCCTTCGCAAGAAGGCTGGGTTGTCTCAGAAAGAGCTGGCAAAACGAGTGGGGACCTCTCAACAACAGATTAGCCGTCTGGAATCACCTTCGTATAAAGGTCACTCTCTAAGCATGCTGCGTCGAGTTGCAGATGTCCTCGGAGCCAGCGTTCATGTGGAAATCCAAGGTAAGAAACAACAGCCTCCACCCGTTGTTGCCGAAGCCGAAGCCATTTATAGAGTTAAGCGTAAGGATGTGCGCAAACGAAGGGAGCTCCTGAAGTTTGAGAATGACTTTTTGAGAGAGGAAAAAGTGGACCCGGTGAGGAATTTCCACGTTGTGGAGGCTCTCTATAAAGAAGCAGTCACTCTTGGTGTCATCCCATTTAAAAACCCTCTCGACGGAATACAGGTGGATCTGAAAATAGCAAAGGTCGTTAATAGTGTTTGAGAGATTGCTTAAAAAGATTGCGCTTCAGTTGAAGAAGGCCTCGATTCCCTACATGGTCATAGGCGGCCAAGCTGTGCTTCTTTATGGAGAGCCAAGACTGACCCGGGATATTGATATCACCTTGGGGATGGGTGTGGGTGGATTGGATAGAGTTAAGAAAATCATCCAGATCATTGGCCTCAAGAGTCTTGTTCAGAAGGAAAATGAATTTGTGGAGCAGAACATGGTGCTTCCTACCATAGATAAAAGAAGTGGTATTCGAGTTGATTTTATCTTTTCATTCTCCCCGTATGAAAGGCAAGCCATTGAGAGGGCAAAAGATATCAAACTGGGTAGAACTTCTGTAAGATTTGCATCCCTTGAGGATCTCGTGATCCATAAGGTCATCGCCGGAAGGGCAAGGGATCTTGAGGATGTGAGATCCATTCTGTTAAAAAACCCGAGGTATGATTCAGGCTATATCAAAAAGTGGTTGAAGGAGTTTGACAAATCCTTGGGTGGAAAATTCTTAAAGGTGTTCAGAAACATAGAGAAGGAAATCCATGACTGAGATCGTTGGTAAATTCTGGGGTTTCTGTAACACCCTACGACATGATGGGATCGACTTGACGGAAGAAGAGTATTCTACCTTGAAATCACAAATTGTGATTTCAAAAGTCATGTATTCTTCCATGGAAGAGGCGAGGATTTGGTGGACTGAAGTCAGGGATGGTGGTTTAAGGTCACAGATTGTGACCTCAAGATAAAACGAACAAATGGCCTTATATGGAGCCGCGATGATGTATAAAGGTATGGCACTAGTTCCTCCCGAACGCATTGAACGATCTATACTGTTGATTCGTGGGCAAAGGGTTATGTTAAGTACACATTTGGCGGACCTCTATAATGTTGAAACAAGGGTTTTAAATCAGGCAGTTAAAAGAAATATCAGTAGATTCCCTGAAGATTTCATGTTTCAGCTTAATAGTGCTGAGGCGGAGCGCTTGGTATCACAAAATGTGATACCACACAAGAAGTATTTTGGCGGGGCACTCCCTTATGCGTTTACAGAGCAAGGTGTAGCAATGCTTTCGAGTGTATTAAACAGCGACAGAGCAATTAAGGTCAATGTTGAAATCATGAGAGCATTTGTGAGACTCCGGCAGATACTTGCTTCAAACAAGGAGCTTGCTAAAAGGTTGGATGAGCTCGAAAAGAAATACGATGCCCAGTTTAAAGTGGTTTTCGATGCCATCCGACAGCTAATGACTCCATCAGAGCCGAAGAAGCGCCCAATTGGATTCCTTGTTGAGGAAGCTAAAGTTCCTTATATTACAAAAATGAAGAGGAAAAGTTAGGTGTTACTCCTGACGCCTTGCCTGCCCGCCGAAGCCTCTTGACCTCCGTAGCCTTGGCGCAGGAGGTTGGCGTAGGCAGGCGCTTTACGGCAGGATGCTCTGCGTATTACGTTGGTGGGGTTAGTGTGAATAGAATGAGTTTCATCTGTTTTTACAATCCGAATTCCGCAATCCGCATTGGAAGGCGCTATGCGTCAGTGGGGAGAAAACATGCCAGCCATTGCATCTCTTGAAGATTTGAAAGCTGCCCAGAAAGATCTCCTGGAAGCGAAGGACTTGAACGAGTTGAAGGCGGTATTTAAGAAATGGCGCAGGATAGGTTGGAAGAATGTCTGCAAGCTGTGGTTACAGGAGCGCACCCCGGAACAATTGAAAGGTGAGGGTGGATGAGATTTCGCTCCTATCCTGGACTGTTATTTCTATTTTTTGCAATTTGATGTATATAATAACAAAAAGGTTAGGAGGTTAAACCTATGAAAGAACTCGACCGAATAACCATTGATCCTGAGGTTTGCCTCGGTCAACCCACGATTCGAGGAATGAGGATAACCGTTTCAGTTATCCTCAAACTCGTTGCCAGTGGGATGGCAACACGAGAAATTTTGAAGGCTTATCCAGAACTTGAAGAAGAGGACATCGTTCAAGCATTAAAGTATGCAGCTTGGCTCTCTTCAGAAAAGGCAAAACCGATTCCATTAAAAGGAGTCGTAGGTGCCTAGGCTTGAATTCCTCACCAATATGAATATCTCTCCTTTGACCGTTGAGCGGTTGAGAAAAAAACGGGTGGAATATTGTTCGGGTTTCCGAGGTAATGGACAGAGGGAGCAAAGACATAGACATTCTTATCTATGCACAACAGCAAAACAAGGTAGTCATCACACAAGATCTTGATTTTTCTGCAATCTTGGCATTAAGCGGATATGGAAAGCCAAGCCTCATCAACCTTCGTCTTGAGAATTCAAGACCTGATCTTGTTACATCTCGTATTATTGAAGTCGTATCCACTATGGAGAAGGAGTTGGAGGAGGGGGTTGTCATCACCGTTGATGAGACATCTGCCAGATATAGGAATTTGCCTATCAGGTTGGAATAATATGGGCACTGATTTTGTGTCAAATTGAAGCCTATTCTCAAAAGGGATGGGCTTTTTTGTTTAGGGGAAGGTGGATGAGGTCACAATTTGTGACCTCAAGATAAAAAGAACAGCAGGCCTTATACGGAGCCGATAAGATGCAAAAAGATGTAGCATTGGTTCCTTCTGAACGCATCGAACGATCGATACTGTTGATTCGCGGCCATAAAGTGATGCTAAGTACTGAATTAGCAGAGCTTTATCAAGTTGAAGCAAGGGTTTTGGTTCAAGCTGTAAAGCGGAATATAGCCCGGTTTCCACAGGATTTTATGTTCCAACTGACAGAAGAAGAGTTTTCCAACTTGAAATCACAAATTGTGATTTCAAGTTGGGGAGGTTTGCGCCGGAAACTCATCTTAAAGGTAAGGAACGGCCTATGACGGAAAAACTTGTGAAATACAACTCACCGGGAATTGAACCCATGATTCTGACTATTCGCGGACAAAAAGTGGTCTTGGATATGGAGTTGGCGAGGATATATGGGGTGACAACAAAGGTTTTCAACCAAGCAGTCAAACGAAACATACGAAAGTTTCCCACAGATTTTATGTTTCGGTTGACAGTGGAGGAATACAGGGGTTTGAGGTCGCAATTTGCGATCTCAAACCGGTCACAAATTGTGACCGGTTCTCAAAAACATCGCAATCCCAGATATGTTCCCTATGCATTCACCGAACACGGTGCAGTAATGGCTGCAAACATTCTCCACAGCAAGCGGGCCATTCAGATGAGCGTATTTGTGGTGCGTGCATTCATTCGTATGCGGCAGATGCTTATCGAGCAACGGGGTCTTGGACGCAAACTTGCAGAATTGGAAAAAGAATTGACCGCAAGGCTTGACGTCCACGAAACTGCAATCAATGAAATGTTCCGGCAGATCAAGAGGTTGCTGAGTCCGCCATCGGAACCCGAACCGCCAAAGAAACGAATAGGGTTTCTGGTTGAGGAACCTAAAGTTCCTTATATTTCAAAAATGAAGAGGAAAAGTTAGGTGTTACTCCTTCCGCCTCACGCTTTACGGCAGGAGGCTCTGCGTATTACGTTGGTGGGGTTAGGTTGGATAGATTGGTTTTAATATTTTAGTTCCGCATTCCAATTTGTTTACGCTATGCGCTATGCGCTCTGCGATATTTTGAGGTAGACCATGCCGGCCATTGCATCTCTTGAAGATTTAAGAGCCGCCCAGAAAGATCTTCTGGAAGCGAAGGACTTGAACGAGTTGAAAGCGGTATTTAAGAAATGGCGCAGGATAGGTTGGAAAAATATCTGCAAGCTTTGGCTGGGGGAACGGACTCCGGAACAATTGAAAGGTGAGGGGGAATGAGTTTTTTTTAAAGGTGAAATAAGTGGAAGAATTCAACTATGGCCCTCGGGCCTCGGGCGATAAAGTCTAACTGAAGCGAAGACTAATCACCCTATAAAATAAATTGCGCAGTGGGAGAACAAGAGTTAATGGGCAAAGCTATTTCTTTTACCGTCCACGATCTTCCAAAACCAGAAAGGCCTCGGGAGCGACTCCAAAAGTTTGGCTCAGAGGCACTTTCCGCTCAGGAACTTTTGGCTTTGGTTATTGGACGTGGAATTCCAAGAAAATCTGTGATGAATATTGCCCAGGAGTTATTGACAAGATTTGGTAGCATTAAATCGATAGGTCAGGCAACCATCGAGGAACTCTCTCAAATAAAAGGAATTGGTTTAGCAAAAGCAGCCCAGATCAAAGCATGTTTTGAACTTGGAAGGAGAGAGGACTTAGAACCAGAGTTGAAAAATTTTGATATTAAGGACCCTAAAAATATGGGGTCAAATATGGGGTCAGGCTTGCAATATTGCAAAAGAATCCAAATAAATAGAACCGTCCCCTTTATTACTCCTCATGCTTTGTGACTCGATAGCAATGTGGTAATAGGCTATAAGCTGCACAAGTAAACTTGCACAAGATAGAAGAGTACTCAGTATGCTTAAGAAAAAACATTCGACCAGCAAACATCTGCCAAGAGGGTTAGAAATACTCTACGAAGATAGAGATATCCTGGTGGTAGAT
>Ga0256868_10001257_pt1 | contig 14016 bp, 12 predicted proteins | sample RVTome_13_FD_187341 | JGI IMG/M metagenome (GOLD analysis project Ga0256868, IMG submission 187341) | Soil microbial communities from uranium-contaminated site in the Upper Colorado River Basin, Wyoming, United States - RVT92D227 HiSeq ... | reverse complement strand
GGAGGTTCGAGTTGAAGGCCCCGCACAGCCCCTTGTCGCCGGTTATGACCGCGACATGAACCTTCTTTTCGGGCCGGCGCTCGAGGAGGGGATGCCGCTCCCGGGCGGCCAGCGCGATCAGGGTCCTGACGTAGTCGGGCATGGAGTGCCAGAACGGCCGCGCTTCGAGGACAAAGCGCTGGGATTTCTTGAATTTGGCGGTGGCCACGGTCTTCATGGCCTTGGTGACCTGTTGGGTGTTCCGGACGCTCCGGATGCGCCGGCGGAGGTCGATCAGGGCCGGCATCAGACGGAGCCCTCTTTGAAGCGCTTGTTGAATTCGGTCAGGGCGGCCGCGACGGCCTCGTCGAGACGGGCGTCGATCTGTTTCTTCTCCGCGATCTGGACCGGGATCTCGGGCTTCTCCTTGGCCATGAAGTCATAGAGTTTCGTTTCGTAGTCGCGGATCCGGGGGACCGGGACCTCATCGAGAAAGCCCCGGTTGCCGGCGTAGATGATCAGGATCTGCTTTTCGACCGGGAGGGGCGCGAACTGGCCCTGCTTGAGGATTTCGGTCAGCCGCTGGCCCCGGTCGAGCTGGGCCTGCGAGATCCTGTCGAGCTCGGTCCCGAACTGGGCGAAGGTCAGCAGCTCCCGGTACTGTTGGAGGTCGCCGCGCAATTTGCCGGCGACCTGTTTCATGGCTTTGATCTGGGCGTTGCCGCCGACCCGGGAGACCGAGATCCCGACGTTGATGGCCGGCCGGACGCCGGCGTTGAAGAGCTCGGGTTCGAGATAGATCTGGCCGTCGGTGATCGAAATGACGTTGGTCGGGATGTACCCGGAGACGTCGCCGGCCTGGGTCTCGATGAGGGGCAGGGCGGTCAGCGATCCGCCGCCGTGCTCTTCGTTGTACTTGGCGGCCCGTTCCAGGAGGCGGGAGTGGAGATAGAAGACGTCGCCCGGATAGGCCTCTCGTCCGGGCGGCCGGCGCAGCAGGAGCGAGATTTCCCGGTAGGCCGCGGCGTGTTTGGAGAGGTCGTCGTAGACGACGAGGGCGTGCCGGCCGTTGTCCCGGAAGTATTCGCCCATGGCGCAGCCGCTGTAGGGGGCCAGGTACTGAAGGGGCGAGGGATCGGAAGCCGAGGCGACGACAACGATCGAGTAGTCCATGGCCCCGGAATCCTCCAGGGTCTTGACGAAATAGGCGACCGTCGAGTTCTTCTGTCCGATCGCGACGTAGATGCAGATGACGTCCTTGCCCTTTTGGTTGAGGATGGCGTCCAGGACGATGGCCGACTTTCCCGTCTGGCGGTCGCCGATGATGAGCTCGCGCTGGCCCCGGCCGATCGGGATCATGGCGTCGATGGCCTTGATCCCGGTCTGGAGGGGTTCCCGGACCGGAAGACGGTCAACGACGCCGGGCGCCAGCCGCTCGACGGCCATGTGGACATCGGTCTTGATCGGGCCCTTCCCGTCCAGGGGAAGGCCGAGGGCGTTGACGACCCTTCCGACCAGGGCCGGCCCGGCCGGAACTTCCATGATCCTGTGGGTCCGGCGGACCAGGTCGCCTTCGCGGACGAAATGGCTTTCGCCCAGCAGGACGGCGCCGACGCTGTCCTCCTCCAGGTTCAAGGCCAGGCCGAAGATATTGCGGGGAAAAGCCAGGAGCTCGTTGGCCATGACCCGGTCCAGGCCGTGAATGCGGGCGATCCCGTCCCCGACCGAGATGACCGTCCCGACCTCCCTGATATCGACCTCCATCTCCAGGCCCTCGATCCGGCGCTGGATGATTTTGCTGATTTCGTCCGCTTTAATGTCCATGATCACCGCTACCCTTCCAGGATTTGCGCCCGCAGCCGGTCCAGGCTGCCCTTGAGCGACGCGTCGTAAACGAGGTTTCCTTTCCGGACCGAGAGCCCGGCCAGGACGGAGGCGTCCAGCCTGAAGGTCAGGCGGACGGGCGCCTTTTCCAAGCGCTCGAGCTCGGCTGCAAGCCTCCTTTTTTGCGCCTCGGAGAGCGGAACGGCCGAAGTCACCGTGTAGCTGACGACTCCCTTTTTATTGCTCCAGGCCAGGGGGAGTTCCTCGATGACGCCGGACAGCAAGCCGAGCCGGTTGTGCTCCATGAGGAGGCTGACGAAACGGCGGGTTTTTTCGGCGATTTCGACCCGAGCCAGGATGTCCCGAACGATCTCGGCCTTCCGGCCGGCCGCCAGGAGCGGGCTGTCCAGCGTCCGCCGGAGGTCCGAATGCTCCCGGAAAAGCCCGGACAGCTTTTCAACCTCGCTCTTGACGCGTTGGAATTCGGCGTCGTCGGCGAGCGCAAGGGCGAGGCCCTCGGCGTAGCGATTAACGAGCGTCCGGTTCTTCATGTCGGAGTCGTCCCAGTCGATCGATCGAACGGTCGATCTGCCGCGCGTGACGGTCTTCGTTCAAGGACTTGCGGATGCGCTCCTCGGCCGACCCGATGGCGAGGTCGGCGGCGTATTCCCTCAGCTCGCGCAGGCCGCCTCGGACCCCGAGTTCGATCTCTTGCCGGGTCAGCCGCTTGAGCCTGTCCGATTCCTGCCCGGCCAGCTCGCGGATCCGGTCTACCGCCCGGGCGGTCTCGCCGTCCCCGTCCTCCCGGATCCCCCTCAACTCTTCGTCAATCCGGCCGAGCCGGGCTCGAACATTCTTGAACCGCTGCTCCGCGTTCGCCCGGGCCTCGGCCGCCTCCCGGACGGACCGCTCTATGTCCGCGGACCGGGTGTCCAAGAAGGAACGGACCATCTTGGCCAAGAGAAAGGCGAGCCCGCCGAACAGGATCAAGGCATTGACGGCCTTGCCCAGGAAGGCGGCGGCGCCGGAAGAGGCGGAATGGCCCTCCTCGACGGAGGCGGCCTGGAGGAGGCCGGGGACCGCCCACACGAGCAGGAGACAAAGGACGCCGGGCTTCTTCAATGGAGCAGTCTCTCTTCGATCTTTTCGGACAGGATCTCGGTTTGGGACCCAAGCTCTTCCTTGAGCCGCGCGGTCTCCCGCTCCAATTCCCGCTTGGCCTTCAGGACCTGGGCCCGGCAGTCTTCGCCGAGCTCGGCCAGCATCCGGGCCTTGTCTTTCATGGCTTCGGCCTCGGCCGCGTCCCTGATCATCGCGGCATCCCCCCGGGCGGCCTTGAGCCGGGACTCGATTTCCTGGAGATCCTGTTCGGCGACGGCCAGGGCGTTCCGGGCCCCGTCGACGTCCGCCTTGATCCCGGCGGTCCGCTCGGAGATAAGCTTCATCACGGGCTTGAAAAAGACCTTGGAAAGGACGGCGGCCAGGATCCAGACGATCAGGAAGACAACGATGAAGGAAGCGTCGATGGATAGCATTTCATCTCATGGGGCTTTAAAAACGAGAAAAAATATTACGCTTTTTGGCCAAAAATTGCAAGCCGCCGCGGGGATATCAACGCTTAAGCCGGGACCGGAATCGTTTGACCTCGCCGACAAGGAAAAGCGAGCCGGCGACGACGACGGTCCCCCGCCGACCCGCCTCAACCATAGCCAGGCGAACGGCTTTCATTGGATCGGGCTCAATGGCCGTATTGGCCTTGAAAGCCGGCAGAATCCTTTGCATTTGGGCCGGGTCGAGCGCCCTGGGGGAAGGGAAACGGGTCAGGATGACACGGCGGGCCGAGGGAAAGAGGAGATCGGCCATCTTCCGGACCGGCTTGTCGGCGGCCGCGGCGAAAACAAGGATAGGGCGACCGGGGACGAAATCGCCAATATAACGGGCGAGCGCCCGGGCTCCCTCTTCATTGTGACAGCCGTCGAGGATGACGTCGGGACGGCGGGAAACGAGCTCGAGCCGGCCCGGCCAGCACGCTCTTTCGATTCCTTCGACGATTTTTCCGGGAGCGAGCGGCTTCCAGGTTCCGGCAATCGCCTCGGCCGCGGCGATGGCGATGGCCGCGTTCCATCCCTGATGATACCCTCGGAGGCCGGGTTCAAACCGATAGGCCTCCCGTCCTGAATCGTAAAGGAACCGATAGCCCGCCGCGGTTTTGACGGCCCGAAACCGGACGGGGGGGTCGAAGACGCCCCGGAAAGGAGCACGCGCCGCCCGCGCCTTCCGCTCGATCACAGCCCGGGCGACGCCCTTATCGCACCCGCAGACAACCGGGACTCGGGGCTTGATGACGCCCGCTTTTTCGCGGGCGATGCGGGCCAGGCCCTTCCCCAGGTACTCCTCGTGATCGCGGGAAATCGAGGTGATGACCGAGGCGATGGGCGTCACGACGTTGGTCGCGTCGAACCGGCCGCCCATGCCGACCTCGAGGACGGCGATGTCGACGCGCCGCTCCCGGAAATAGAGGAGGGCAACGGCGGTCAAGACCTCGAAGTAGGTCGGATGGGCGCTCAACCGTCCGTCCTTAAGAAGCGTTCCGATCCGGCGCCGGATGACGCCCAGCAGGCGGCAGAAGTCCGGGCCGCCGATAAGCCTCGCCCCGATCCGGATGCGCTCCTCGACCCGGACCAGATGGGGCGAAGTGTAGAGTCCGACCCGGAGGCCGTGGACGGAGAGCGCGCTTGCTAGCATGGCCGAGACCGAACCCTTGCCGTTTGTGCCGGCCACATGGACCGAGGGGTAGGATTCATGGGGATCGCCCAGGGCGGCCAGGAGGGTCTTGATGTTTTCGAGGCCGAGCTTGATCCCGTGGACTTGAAGATGCTCGAGGTAATCCCGGCAGTATCGAGAGCTCAGGCCCGCGCTCTTACGCGATTTCATTTCTTTAGTCTATCGGCGGAGATTGCACTTTGGGCGAAAGTGCGGGATTGACCCCGATCTTTATTCCGGGCGGTTGAGGAAGAGGCGCATGGCCTTGATGAGGTAGGGGCGGAGGCGCTTTCTCTCGACGATATCGTCGATCATGCCGTGCTCGAGGAGGAACTCGGAACGCTGGAAGCCCTTGGGAAGCTTCTCCTTGATGGTTTGCTCGATAACCCGGGGGCCGGCGAACCCGATCAGGGCTTGGGGCTCGGCGACGTTGATGTCGCCCAGCATCGAGTAGCTGGCCGTGACGCCGCCCGTGGTCGGGTCGGCCAGGACCGAGATGTAGGGAAGGCGGGCCGCTTCGTGCCGGGCCAGGGCTGCGCTCGTCTTCATCATCTGCATCAGGGACAGGGCGCCCTCCTGCATCCGGGCCCCGCCCGAGCAGGAGACGACGATGTAGGGGATTTTCTCCTTGGTGGCCCGCTCGATGCCCCGGGTCACCTTCTCCCCGACGACGGATCCCATGCTCCCGCCCAGGAAAGAGAAATCCATGGCCGAGATGACGACCTTGATGCCGCCCATGGTACCGATGGCGTTGATGACGGCCTCGGACAGGCGCGTCTTCTTCTGGTTCTCCTCCAGCTTTTGGGCATAGCTCTTCAATCCGTCCATGAAGCCGAGCGCGTCGACGGGTTGGACGTTGTCGTCGAAGACGGTGAAGGCGCCGTTGTCGAACAGAGACTTGAGCCGATCCAGGGCGGACAGCCGGAAATGGAAGTTGCAGGCCGGGCACACGGTGTTGTTGTCGAGGATATCCTGTTTAAACAGTATTTTAAGGCAGTTATTGCAGCGAGTCCAGGGGTTTGTCATGACAGCCATGAATACTAACAGTATCCCGAAAGCTTGTCAAACCGGCGACTCCCAGGCATGAATACCGGGGTAGCGTCGGCGAACGGGTCAATCGGCCGGGCGGTTGGGCGAACCGCCCCGGCCCGATCCCGATTACTTCTTGATCCGCTTGGAGAGGTTCTGGACGATGGCCTCCGAGTCGGGCAGCTCGTCCTGGATCTCCTCCTCCTCATTGAGGAGGCTCAAGACGGTGTTCAGGAGCTTTTCCTTGTCGTAGGGCTTTTCGAAGTAGTCCGTGGCGCCGAACGAGGAAATCGCCTCGTGACGGTAGTGGGAGCCCTTGTAGAGCCCGGTGATGATGATGATCGGGACCTCTCCCCGCGACTCCTGGGTCAGCTTCTTGGTCAGGTCGAATCCGTGGAGCCGGGGAAGAAGGGCTTCCAGGATGACGAGGTCCGGCCGTTCCTCGTTGAACTTCTCGTGGGCCTCGACGCCGTCCTTGGCCCGGATTATCTTGAACCGGGCGGGCTTGAAGAGTTGGGTCAGGAAATCGAGGTGGGAGGCATCGGTGTCGACGATCAGGATCTTTTTCTCGGCCATGGCGTTCCTCTATGCCGCACCGGCATTGTAGTCAAACCATTCGGTCCTGTCAAACCCTGAGCCTTGGCGAACGGGTCAATGCGGCCGGTCACGACTTATCTTGGATCGCGAGCGTCGTCTGGACGCGGGAGATCGATTTCGAGGCGGCGTCGACGGCGTGGATATAGAGCAGGTAATTCCCCGCGGGGACCCCATCCACGGGAAATTCCAGGAATTGGATTTCGCTGTTGCCGCGCCGCTCTTTATCGACGAGGCTGAAGGGAACGGCCATTTTTGCGCCGGTCGCCGCATCGATCAAGAAGGCCGCCAGCGTGATGTTCGGCCGGTCCGGCCCTGATACCGAACAGGGGACGACGACGCAAATTTTAAAGACGTCTCTTGACGCCCCTCCGATCAGAGGGGCATAAAGCATCCGTTCGTAGGGATAGAAATTCCGCCAAGATAAAACAGCGCCGGACCCGCTCTCCACCCCCTCCAGGTGCGCCGGGCCGATCTCCGGGACGAGCAGGAGCGGCGCCTGGAGGCTGAGGCCGGCCGGGACGGGCTTGGAAACGCCGGCCGGGATTGAAGCGACCGCGCTTCCCCCGCTCATCAAGTTCCGGACGACGACCCGGCACCGATAGCGGCCCGGAGCCAGCCGCGCCCCCGACGAATAGAAGAGGTCCCGGCCCTGGAATCGGGCGAGGTCGGTCTGGGTCCTCTGAAGGCTCACCAGGTTCTCCCCCTCATCGAAGACTAGAGAAACGAATTCCACCTTCGGGCCGGCAAGCTCAGCCAGGACCGGCGAGGGGATTTTGACCATCATCCGGATGCGTCCGCCCGTCCCGTCTTCGTAGGTAAGCGCGATCATGGACAGCGTTTTCGGCGCCCGGAACACGGACCGCTCGTTCAGGGCCAGGTCGAAGAGCTGGAGCCGCTTTTCGAGCTCGGAGTACTCTTGGAACGGCTTGGGGTTGAAATAGCCGGTCTGGGCCCGGACCTGGCAGCCCTTTCTTAAAACCTCGACCTTGAGCTCATGGAACTGTCCATCCCAATTCTGGTCGATGTAATAGCCGAGAACGTAATAAGACCCGGTCAGGTTTTCGACCTGAGCCAGATTCTTGGGGTAAAGGCGGATGTTCGAAAAGAACTTGCCGCCGGTCACGTCGGAGAGCCGCTTGAGCGAGTCGAGGCCCGTCGTCTTGTCGTCCCGGAAGATGGACGAGGTGTCCTGGTAGACGCCTTCCTGGCCGAACATCAGCCGGCCCGCGCCGCGGCCGCCGGCTTCGAACGTCTTTTCGTCATAATCGAACAGGGAGGGGACCTTGGCCGAATCGCGAGTGTCGAACGTGAAAAAGGAACAGTTGGCGGCGCTCAGCTCACGGTAGAGGGCCTCGTTCAGGGGGCGCAGGACCGGATCCCCGACGTCGAAACGGGCCGCCCCTCCCGTCCTTGCGGGATTCCCGGACTGGTTTCCGTAGATCATCGAGGCCGGAAGGCCCGAGGAGAAGAAGACGAAATTCTTCTGTCCCTCGATCGTCCGCAGGGCCTTGGCCAGGTCGGTCAGCCGGAGGATGTATTGCTGGGCGATCGCCTTGGCTTCCTGGCGCTGCCAGCTGTACGGCGAGGCGGTCGTCGTGTCCTGGGCCTCCCGCCAGAAGGCGTCCTCGATCTCGCTGGCCCGGCCGGCGATCGCCTTGGCGGTGATGGCGTTGATGGCGTCCTTGACCCTGGCGTGGTCGCCGGTCAGGTATTCGTGGAAGCGGAGCCCCCGCACCATCGAATAGGACAACAGGGCCACTTCGTCCTCGGGCCGGACTTCCTTGTCCAGGAAGTGGAGGGCGGCCTGGATCGATCTCTGGACCCCCCTCTGGTTGTTGAAGGCGAAATCGAAAAAGAGCAGGTATTTCCGGCTCAGGGAGCGGGCCGCGGGGGCCTGGGTCGGAACGACTTCCTCGGCGGGCGGCTGAGCGGCCGCTTCCGGCGCCGGCGCTTGGAGAAGATGTTTTTCGAACTCCGTGATCGTCACCTCACGGCCGCCGTCCAAGATGACAAAATCCTCTTTGGCCAGGTCCTGGACGGGAGTTCCATTCTTATCCGAAACATAGACCTGGATGAGCTTGAGGCTGACCGTGACCTCATGTTGCAGGGGCGCCCGGCTTTGCCGGTCCTGTCCGCCGGCCGCGGTGAAAAGCGACGGAAGCCAAAGCAGGAAAACACCCCCTATGAAGCCTATCCATTTCATCGTCACCACCTTGAGTTAGATTATATTCTTAATCAATCGAGGCTTCAACCTATTCACCTAGCCGACTTTCGAAAAGCCATCGGATTTCGCTAATACGGGAGCCGTAAATATATGATGCAATCGACACAGCTGGTTTTTCAGAGGGGAGAGGAGGACGGCCTCCTCTCCCCTCTATATTCTGCCGTTTTCCACGCTGGATTGAAGGGTCACGGCGCTTTGTGTTATATTGTCGCCGATGACCGCACCCGCCAAGATCGACATCTCCGTCGTCGTCCCCGTCCTCAACGAAGCGGAGAGCCTCCCCGAGCTGGCCCGGGAGATCCGGGACGTCTGCGCCCGTATCGGCAAGAGCTACGAGATCCTCTTCATCGACGACGGAAGCGGGGACAACACGTTCGCCATCCTGCGGAAGCTCCGCCAGGAGGATTCCCGGATCCGGGTCGTCCGCTTCCGCAAGAATTTCGGCCAGACGGCCGCCCTGGCCGCCGGGTTCGACCGGGCCCGGGGCGAGATCATCCTGACCCTCGACGCCGACCTCCAGAACGACCCGGCTGACTTCCCCCTCCTGCTGGCCAAGCTCGGCGAGGGCTACGACATCGTCAGCGGCTGGCGCCAGAAACGCAAGGACCGGTTCGTGACACGCCGACTGCCCTCGATCCTGGCCAACAAGCTCATCTCCTGGATCACGGGCGTCAAACTCCATGACTACGGATGCACCCTCAAGGCTTTCCGGAAGGACGTCATCAAGAACATCCGCCTCTACGGCGAGCTGCACCGCTTCATCCCGGCCATCGCCAGCAAGATGGGCGTCTCGGTCGCCGAGGTCAAGGTCAACCACCGGCCGCGCCGGCACGGAAAGTCCAAGTACAACATCTTCCGGGCCGTCAAGGTCGTCCTGGACCTGCTGACCGTCAAGTTCCTCCTGAGCTATTCGACCCGGCCCCTCCAGATTTTCGGGATCTTCGGGATCGTCTCCCTATTGGCCGGAGGGCTCATCTCCCTCTGGCTCTCCTACGAGCGGCTCATCCTCCGGATCGCCTCGGCAAACCGCCCGCTCCTCCTCCTGGCCATCCTCCTCATCCTGATCGGGATCCAGTTCATCACGCTCGGTCTGCTGGCTGAGATCATGGTCCGCGCCTATCACGAGGCGGCCCACCAGCCGACCTACTTCATCCGCGAGGTCCTCGACGACGAGGCCGAGCGCCGGCCGGACGACACCCGCTCCTGAGTCCGCCATGAAGATCCTGATGCTCGCGCCCGAGCCGTTCTTCCAGCCTCGGGGGACGCCGATCAGCGTCTATTTCCGGATCCGGACGCTCGGCGACCTGGGCCACCAAGTCGACCTTGTCACCTACCCGCTGGGCGGGGACGTCCCGCTCGATAATCTGCGCGTCTTTCGGGTCCCCAATATCCTCGGCCTGAAGACGATCAAGATCGGGCCCTCCCTGGCCAAGCTCCCCCTGGACGCGCTTCTTTTCGCCCGGGCCGTCCTCCGGCTTCTGGGGCGGCGCTACGACATCATTTTCACGCACGAGGAGGCGGCCGTCATGGGGAGCATCCTGGGCTTCCTCAGCCGGACCCCCCACATCTACGACATGCATTCGAGCCTCCCCCAGCAGCTCTCGAACTTCGACTTCTCGCGGTCGCGCTTCCTCCGGGCCGTCTTCGTCGCCCTGGAGAGCTTCTACCTCAAGCGGTCCGAGGCCGTCATCGTCATCTGCCGGGACCTCATGGAGAAGGTCCGCCGGGACGGCTACGGAAACAAGGCCCATCTCATCGAGAACGTCCTCGAATTCCCGAGCGAATCCTTCGCGGCCGCGGACGTCGCGAAAAAGAAGGAAGAATACGCGCCCGGCGGGCGGAAGATCGTCCTCTATGCCGGAAACTTCCAGCGCTACCAGGGAATCTCGCTCCTCCTCGAGGCCGCGGCCCGCGTCCAGGACAAGGCCGTCTTCCTCCTCCTGGGCGGGACGGGCGCCGAGCTCGAGGCCATGAAGCGCAAGGCGGCCGAGCTCGGGATCGCCGTAAAAGTCGTTTTCGCGGACAAAGTCCCGCCGGCCCGGGTGGCGCTCTTCATCGAGCTCGCCGACGTCCTCGTCTCGCCCCGGCGGGCGGGCACCAACACGCCCCTAAAAATTTACTCTTTTCTCAAATCGGGGCGGCCGCTGGTCGCCACCAACCTCTGGACGCACACCCAAATCCTCGACGAGCGGATTTCGGTCCTGGTCGAGCCGGACCCGGAAAGCCTGGCCGCGGGCATCTCCTTTGCCCTCAACAACCCGGAGGCCCGGCGCCGGGCGGAGGCGGCCCGGGATATGGCCGACCGCGAATACACCCGCGAACGCTACACGGAAAAAATGCGGCTTTGCCTCGAAACGGCGCTCCGCAAGCGGAGTTGAGAGGGCTGGAGCCGACTATGCGCGCTTTCGTCACGGGCGGTTCAGGATTCATAGGGGGCCGTCTCATCGACGTCCTTTTGGCCGAGGGCTGGGAGGTCGGCGCCCTCGTCCATCGAGCGCCGCTGGCCCGGGTCAAGCCGGAAGCGAAGCTCACGATCGTTCGCGGCGACATCGAGGATGCCGGCCTTCTTCGCCGCTCCCTCCGGGGCGCCGACGTCCTGTTTCATCTCGCCGCGGCGCTCGGCGCCTCTCGCATTTCGAAAAGGGAATTCTTCCGGACCAACGCCGGGGGCGTCGAAAGCCTGCTGGGGACGGCGCGCGAAGCGGGCGTCCGGCGCGTCGTCCATATCAGCTCGGCGGGCGTCCTGGGCAAGGTCGCGGAGGGCGCGGTCGCGGACGAAGCCCGCGCCCCCAATCCCCGGAACGTCTACGATAAAAGCAAGCTCGAGGGCGAGCGGCTGGCGCTCAAGGCCGCGGCGGCCGGCCAGGACGTCGTCGTCATCCGGCCGGGCTGGGCGTACGGCCCGGGCGACCGGAGGACCTTCAAGCTCATCCGCTCGATCGCCCGCGGGCGCTTCGTTCTGGTGGCCAAAGGGCGGGGACGTCAAACCCCGGTTTTTATCGACGACCTCGCGGCCGGGATCCTTCTCTGCGCTGCCAAGGGGCGGCCGGGAGAGATCTACCACCTCGCCGGGAAAGAGATCCTGACCGTCAAGGACATGGCTCGGACGATCGCCCGCTGCTGCGGCGTCTCCATTCCGTCGTTGTCCCTGCCGCTTCTGCCGGCGCGGGCCGCCGCGGGCATTCTGGCGACGTCCTTCCGGCCGCTGGGCATCGAAGCGCCCTTAACGCCGGGAAAGCTCAGTTTCTTCGCGGACTCCAAGCCGATGTCGATCGACAAGGCAAGGCGGGAGCTGGGCTATAGGCCCGGAACGGATTTCGGGACGGGCATGGCCCGGACCGTGGACTGGTACCGGACGAACGGCTGGCTCTAATCCCCCTTTTGACCTGTATTGACATCCGTCTTCCGTTGGCGATATAGTCATTACGTATTTCCGGCCTATCGGTTGCATAACCAGGGAGTAGAGTGAGTTCGGAGCTTAAAAGAAAGACGTCTCTCGGTGACCGGACGCGCGGACCGGCATCCCTCCTGACTTCCGATGTCTGGGAACGTTTTTTCCAAGGCGATCGCTTAGCCTGCGCCCGTCTGATCACGGCCGTTGAAAACCATCCCCGGCTCGTCCCGATCATCAGGGACCGGCTCATCCCCCGCCAGAAAGGAGGCGTCCGGATCGGAATCACGGGGCCTCCCGGCGTCGGGAAGAGCACGGTCACGGCGGCCCTGGCGCGGCGGACGATCGCCGGGGGCCAATCCGTCGGCGTCATCGCCGTGGACCCCTCGAGTCCGTTCTCGGGCGGCGCCTTCCTGGGCGACCGCATCCGGATGCAGGGCCTGGGCGGGGAAACGCGCCTGTTCATCCGGTCCCAAGCCAGCCGGAACGGCCACGGCGGCTTGTCCCCCGCGACGCCCTACGCGGCCGATGTCCTGGACGCCTTCGGCATGGACCGGATTTTCATCGAGACGGTCGGCGTCGGCCAGGCCGAGCTCGACGTCCTGACCTGCGCCGATCTCATTCTCCTGGTGCTCCAGCCCGGGGCCGGCGACATCATCCAGACGCTCAAGGCCGGAATCCTCGAGATCGCGGATATCATCCTCGTCAACAAGGCCGACCTCCCCGGCGCCGATCTCCTGCTGGACTCCCTGAAGTTTCTATTCGAGATCGGCTTCCCCAAAACGGCGAAACCTCTCCCCTCCGTCCTGACCGCCTCGGCCCTTCAGGAAAAAGGATTGGACGAAGTCCAGGCCGAGATGGAGCGGAGGATCCGCGGGCTGGTTGAGTCCGGGGAGCTCCGCGAGAAAAAGCGGCAGCGCCTCGAACGGGACATTCAGTCGGCGATCCGGGACGATCTCTGGGAAAGGTTCTCAACCCTGACGAACGCACGCGACGAGATCCGGGCCGTCGCCGGGCGCGTCCTCGAGAACCGGCAATCCCCGTATCCTTATCTCCGCCGGACCTGCTCGCGGGTCCGGATCACTTACGCGAAGGAGGGAGCCACGCGTGACGACTCCGAAAAGAAAAAAGTGGGACGGCGAGTTCCAAAAGGCCGCGCTGCGGGACGCTGATTTCACATCGCTCTCGGGGCGCGCCCTCAGGCCGCTCTATGCGGAGGAGGACCTTCCGGAATTCGATCCCGCGGCCGAGCTCGGCTATCCGGGCCAATTCCCCTTCGTCCGGGGGGTTCACGCCTCGATGTACCGGGGGAAACTGTGGACGATGCGGCAGTTCTCCGGGATGGGAACCCCGGAGCAGACGAACCTGCGCTATAAATTCCTACTCGAGAAAGGCCAGACGGGGCTTTCGGTGGCTTTCGACAACGCGACCCTCTACGGCCGGGATTCCGACCATCCCCTGTCGCAGGGCGAGGTCGGCAAAACGGGCGTGGCCGTGGACACCTTGGACGACATGGAGCGCCTGTTCCGGGACATCCCCTTGGCCGACGTTTCGACCTCGATGACGATCAACGCCCCGGCGGCCTGGATCTTCGTCATGTTCCTGGCCAACGCCGAGAATCACGGCATCCCGTTCGCCCGGCTCCGGGGGACTCTCCAGAACGATATCCTCAAGGAGTACATCGCTCAGAAGGAGTGGATCTTCCCTCCCGAACCCCACCTGCGCCTGATCACGGACCTCATGGTCTTCTGCCGGGACCACGTGCCCCAGTGGAACACGATCTCGATCAGCGGTTACCATATCCGGGAAGCGGGGTCGACCGCGGCCCAGGAGCTCGCCTTCACCCTGGCCGACGGGTTCTGCTACGTCGAGCACGCCCTCAAGGCCGGAATGGACATCGACGAATTCGCTCCCCGGCTGTCATTCTTCTTCAACTCCCATCTCGATTTCTTCGAGGAGATCGCGAAGCTCCGCGCCGCCCGACGGATTTGGGCGCGCCACATGAAAGAAAGGTACAAGGCCAAAAGCCCCCGCTCCTGGTTGTGCCGGTTCCACGTCCAGACGGCCGGCTGCAGCCTGACGGCCCAGCAGCCCGAGATCAACGTCGTCCGGACCGCGCTCGAAGCCCTGGCCGGCGTCCTGGGCGGATGCCAGAGCCTCCACACCAACTCCATGGACGAGGCCCTTGCCCTGCCTTCGGAAAAGGCGG